>PVMK01168113.1_pt1 | contig 10435 bp, 7 predicted proteins | sample 1853481 | NCBI WGS metagenome assembly PVMK01 (sample SAMN08533507, study PRJNA380276) | Marine sediment metagenome, whole genome shotgun sequencing project. | reverse complement strand
GGAAATGGCATTTTATATAGGCTAAGCCTGCCACCCGAAGATATCTGGCCTGTCGCATCTATTGATGGTGCACTGGCAATGGACATGAATATAAATGAACAGCAGGAGTCGCTTACCGGTCATTTTATGGGTTCCTGGTGTTTGGGGCAGGCAAGCAAAAATATCCTGACTCCAACTTTTGTTAGTTTCATACCTGCAGTCGTTTGCAGCCCTAATGTGCTTGTTAACATGGTTTTCTCCACGCTGAATCATAATACGTGGGCAGAGGGGTATTTTTTTACATGGGACAGGAAAGAGAGACACAAGAGTTTTTAATTTCTGAAGCATAGGAGGTTATTCAATGGGTGTAACAGTTAGGCAAAAGACCAAAGGCAGGGGCAAGCCTTGGTGGGTGTTTATTTCCCATAATGGCAGTAGAACTTCAAGGAGGGTTGGTGATAAAAATGCCGCAGAGAAAGTGGCAAGCGAGATCCGGGCTAAATTAAAACTCGGGCAATTCAGCCTTGATGAGAATAGAGAAGGGCCGATTCCGCGTTTCAAGCATTGTGCAAAAGCATGGATCGAAATCACCGTACCAGCCACCTGCAAGGAATCAACCGTAAGCGATTATCAAGCGATTTTGGATAATCACGTTTTGCCATTTTTTGAGGACCTAAAAATCAACGAAATAACCGAGGGGAAAATAAAAGAGTTACTTTTCAGCAAGGTCAATGGGGGTAAAGCCGGTAGCACAGTTTCTCACATAAAAAATGTAATTTCAGGGGTATTGAATCAAGCTGTTGATGATGACCTTATCACCGTTAATCCCGCCTTGAACTTAGGCACCAAGTTTATGAAAAAGATCAATGATGCTATCGAGTCGCGCAAGGTATCAAATGGGGATGAGGGTAAAGGAGAGCCGGACCCGCTGACACAAAAAGAATTGAAACTGCTGCTTGATAAGGTTCAGAAGCATTACTCGGAGCATTATCCCCTATTCCTGTTGCTGGCAAGGACCGGTGTCCGAATCGGCGAGGCGTTGGGGCTGCAATGGGGTGATATCGATTTCAATAGCCGGTTTATCAATCTGAAGCGGTCATTATCCAGGGGAAAAATAACAACCCTCAAGGGCAAAAGAGGACGTCGGGTTGATATGAGCTTGCAGCTTGCCGAGGCCCTGAAAGCCCACATGGTTAAATCCAAAGAAAAGGGAATGAAATTAGGCCTTGGTGATTATCCGGAATATGTGTTTACAAACCGTCTCGGTGGTTTTGTCGATGTGAACAACTGGCGCCGGAGGGTATTTATCAAGGCACTGGAAAAAGCGAAATTTAGGCAAATCAGAATCCATGATCTCAGACACACCTATGCTACTCTAAGAATATCCAAGGGTGATAATATCGCGGACGCATCAAATCAGCTCGGGCATTTTTCTGAAACCTTTACAATGAAGATCTATTACCATTGGATGCCGGGAAAGAAAAAAGCTGAGGTTGACGAGCTGGACGACCAGGAGTTTCGCGATAAAAACAGGGCAAATGATGAAGCTAAGCAAGCAGTTTAGGCCAAAAAATTTTTGCACCCGGATGCACCCTATACGCACCCTACCCTGTCAGAAAATAGAAAAGGGGCTACCGACATTGGCTAACCCCTTGATTTTACTGGCGGGAGCGACGAGACTCGAACTCGCGACCTCCGGCGTGACAGGCCGGCGTTCTAAACCAAACTGAACTACGCCCCCGAATATCTATTTTAGCTGCGGAATAGCTTTCGCCTCTCCACTCCATGATGAGGTGGTAGGCGGAACAGGGCTTGAACCTGTGACCCCCGGCTTGTAAGGCCGATGCTCTCCCAGCTGAGCTACCCGCCCATATTTATCAGCCCATTGGGCATCCGGGAAAAACCATTGCTAACAATTTCAACCGATAATGTCAAGCTTAAGTAGGCGGGAAACGCTGATATTCCCTTATATCAAATTTTTCGGTTTTTCCGCTTCTTCGGGCGTGATTTCAAGTGGAATGTCAACATTTCTAAAAAGCGTGTTGCCGTCATCAAGGATGAGTGCGTGGGAAAGCACTTCATCCATATGCTCCACCAGGATAATTTCAACCTGCTTGGAGATGCTCTTGGGCACATCTCTTAGATCTTTTGCATTTTCTTGGGGAATCAGAATTTTTTTGATTCCGCCCCGGTGAGCGGCAATGATTTTTTCCTTCAAACCGCCGATCGGCAGCACGCGACCCCGCAGGGTGATCTCACCGGTCATTGCCATATCACGATGAACCGGATATTTGGATAGGGCTGAGACAAGCGAAGTGCACATGGAAATGCCCGCAGATGGTCCGTCTTTGGGGATAGCACCTTCGGGGATATGAATGTGAATATCAAATTTCCGGTAAAATTTTTCATCGATCACCAGATTATGCGCCCGGGATCGAACGTAACTTACCGCGGCCTGAGCCGATTCCTGCATGACATCGCCCAGTTTTCCGGTAACCGTGAGTTTGCCCTTTCCGGGCATAACCAATGTTTCGATAAAGAGCAACTCGCCGCCCACCTGGGTCCACGCCAGCCCGGTGACCATTCCGACCTGATCTTTTTCTTCAACCTGTTCCTGCCGAAACCGGTAAGGCCCGAGATATTTGGCAATCGATTTTTCGGAAACTCTGAATTCGATTTTATCCTTGTTCTTGACCGCTTGTCTGGCCAATTTACGGCAAATTGAAGCAATTTCACGCTCAAGATTTCTGACCCCGGCTTCGCGGGTATAGCGCCGAATAACGGCCAGTACTGAATTTTTGGAAAAAATTACATTTTTCCCCTCCAGGCCGTTGAATTTAATCTGCTTGGGGACCAAAAAGCCTTCAGCAATATGATATTTTTCATATTCGGTGTAACCGGCGAGCCGTATAATTTCCATTCGGTCCTGCAGCGGCAGCGGGATATCCGGCAAGGTGTTGGCCGTTGTGATAAAAAGGACATCTGAAAGATCATAATCCATATCCAGATAATGATCATTGAAGCTGAAGTTTTGCTCGGGATCCAGAACTTCCAGCAGCGCCGCCGACGGATCGCCCCTGAAATCCATGCTCATCTTATCGACTTCATCCAGGCAAAATACCGGGTTGTTTACACCGGCCTTTTTCAGTGACTGCAGGATTTTACCCGGCAGGGCCCCGATGTAAGTTCGCCGGTGCCCGCGGATTTCAGCTTCATCTCTAACCCCCCCGAGGGAGAGGCGCACGTATTTGCGCCCGGTGGCCCTGGCGATGGATTTGGCCAGAGAGGTTTTTCCAACGCCCGGCGGGCCAACGAAGCAAAGGATCGGGCCTCGAATTTTCTTCACCAGTGCCTGAACCGCCAGATATTCTAAAATCCGTTCTTTGGGTTTTTCAAGGCCGTAATGATCTTCATCGAGGATCTTTTCCGCCTCATCGAGGTCATCACCCACTTCGGTTTTTTCAAACCAGGGCAAACTGATGATCCAATCGATATAATTTCGTACCACCGTAGCTTCGGCCGACATGGGTGTCATCATTTTTAATTTTTTTAGTTCAGCTTCAGCTTTTTCGGTGCCCTCTTTGGACATCTTTTTATTCTTAATTTTTTCTTCAAGATCGATGATCTCATCGACCGGGTCATCATCGGAGCCCATTTCCTTTTTGATCGCCCGCATCTGTTCGTTCAGATAGTAATTTTTCTGAGTCTGCTCCATCTGATCTTTTACACGATTTTTGATACGCTGATCCATTTGGAAGACTTCAATTTCCAATTTAATCAGGCCTAAGAGCAAAGCCAGCCGATCGGTAGGTGAAACGGTTTCCAACAGTTTTTGTTTGTCTTCTATTTTAAACGAAAAATGCGAAGCCACCGTGTCGGCCAGCTGCGATGGGTCAACAATAGTCGAAGCGCTGGTGACCAGTTCTTTTGATATGTTTTTGTTGGCGCCTGCATATTCCTCGAACTCTTTAATGACCGATCGAATAAGCGCCGTGGCTTCCGCTTCAGCAATGACAGGTTCTATTATTTTGGCAACCTCTACCTTGAAGAAGTCATCTTCAATTGAAAAGCGCTCAATTCGGGCCCTGGCTTTGCCTTCCACCAGGGCTTTAACGGTTCCATCGGGAAGCCGCAGCAGCTGAAGCACCTTACCAATCGTTCCAACCTGGTTAATGTCCGTTTCTCCGGGGTTGTCCACATTGGCCTTTTTCTGAGTTGACAGAAAAACGAGCTTATCTTTATTCATGGCATCAGCCAGCGCATTTACCGATTTGGTTCGCCCGACAAAAAGCGGCGCCACCATATGGGGAAAGACGACAAGATCTCTTAATGGTAAAAGGGGTAAGAACATTTTTAATTCCTCAGTTCCTTCTTCTTTAAAAAGTTTCGGTATATTATCCATGGTTAGGCTTGCTTCTTCGTCTGCTCATAAAGCAGGATGGGATCCTCCTTGTTTAAGACAACATCCTCTCCAATGACGCATTCTTTTACATCGGCAATTGACGGCAGATCATACATGATGTCAAGCATGCAGGTTTCCATAATTGCCCGCAACCCGCGCGCGCCGGATTTGCGTTTCATGGCTTCTCTGGCAATCGCCGCCAGCGCGCTGTCGGTGAGTCTCAGGTTGACGCTTTCCATTTCGAAGAGCGTCTGAAATTGCCTGAGCAAGGCATTCTTGGGTTCCTTCAAAATCCGGATCAGTGCATTCTCATTGAGCTCATCAAGGGTCGCAACCACCGGCAGGCGCCCTAAAAACTCGGGGATCAGCCCGAATTTTATCAGATCTTCCGGTTGAACATCCTTTAGAATCTCACCGATCGTTTTCTCTGTTTCCAGAAGGATCTTGGCTCCGAATCCCATTTGTTTGGATCCGAGACGGCGCTGAATAATATTTTCCAGACCGTTGAAAGTCCCCCCGCAGATGAACAGGATGTTGGAGGTGTCTACTTTAACAAAATCCTGTTGCGGATGTTTTCGGCCGCCTTTTGGCGGCACACTGGCCGTTGTTCCTTCAATTATTTTCAAAAGCGCTTGTTGAACGCCTTCCCCCGAAACATCACGCGTGATCGAGGGATTGTCCGATTTACTGGCAATTTTATCGATCTCATCGATGTAGACAATCCCGCGCTTGGCTTTTTCTACATCGTAATCCGCATTCTGAAGCAGGGAAAGAATGATGTTTTCAACATCCTCGCCGACATAACCGGCCTCGGTCAGACTGGTCGCATCCGCTATGGTAAACGGTACGTTCAAAAATCTGGCAAGGGTTTGTGCCAGCAGCGTCTTTCCGCAGCCGGTCGGGCCAATCAGCATGATGTTGCTTTTCTGGAGTTCAACATCCCCGGAATTTAATAAAGAGTCAAGGCGTTTGTAGTGATTGTAAACCGCTACCGCCAGTACCTTTTTGGCTAATTCCTGTTCGATCACATAGCCGTCAAGCTTTTCCTTAATTTCTTTCGGCGCCAGGATACGATCCGACTCCCCGGAATCCTTTTCGCTTTCTTCCTCAATAATTTCACTGCATAGCTGGATGCACTCATCACAAATATATACCGCCGGGCCGGCAATCAGCTTTCGAACTTCAGATTGATTTTTCCCGCAAAAAGAACAAAACAGGTTGTCGTTTTCATCTTTTTTCTTTGGCATGTTAGCTCCCCGCCTCTTCTAAGTGGTCAAGATCGTCACGGTTGGCAATGACATGGTCAACGATACCGTATTTCTTTGCCTCCTCACCGGACATGAAAAAGTCTCGATCGGTATCTCTTTGGATGTCCTCAATTAGTTTGCCGGTATGTTCCACCAGGATCTGATTTAAGCGATCTTTCATTCGCAGGATCTCCCTGGCCTGGATTTCAATATCAGATGCCTGGCCCTGAAACCCCCCCATGGGTTGATGGATCAAAATCCTTGAATTGGGCAGCGAGTAACGCTTTCCGTGGGCTCCTGCAGCTAGCAATAACGCACCCATGCTGGCGGCCTGGCCGATGCAAACGGTGGTAATGTCCGGTTTAATATACTGCATGGTGTCATACACCGCCAAACCGGCAGTTACCAGACCCCCGGGGGAGTTCACATAAAAATTGATGTCCTTGTCGGGCTCTTCGGACTCTAAAAAAAGCAGTTGCGCAATAATGAGATTGGCAATCTCGTCGTTCAAGGCCGTGCCGAGAAAAATGATGCGGTCTTTGAGAAGGCGCGAATAGATATCATAGGCGCGCTCACCCCGGCCGCTTTGCTCAATTACTATCGGTACCAGTGGCACAGGTTATCTCCTTCACTAGTTAAATGTCTCGGATATGTTACTATTAATAGAATTTAGAGTTCTTTTTGTGGCAATTTTCTTTTTTAAGCCACGTGGAATGATGGAATAATGGAACGGTGGAAGATTGGGTATGAAAAGCATCAAAAGGCATTTTCATTCCATATTTCAAAACCCATTATTCCACTATTCCAGCATTCCAATATTCCAGTATTCCAGTTGGGGCGAAGCCCCTAACTGGATATTCGGTTTAGTTCCTTACTTCTTTGCCTTTTTAGCCTGTTTTTTGGCCTCGGATTTTCCCGGCGTTTCAGGCTTCACATCTTTGATCGTACTACTATCAATAATAAGTTTGATCGCCTTTTTTTCAAGTAATGTATGCTTAAAATACCCCAGCTTATCCTGATTCTGGTCATAGTATTTCTTGATTTCTTCCAGCGGCTGGTTGAAGTTTTCGGACATCTCCTTCAGCCCGCCTTCCAGTTCTTCGCCGTCAAGGCTGAGTTTTTCCTGATCGATAATTTTGCCCAAAATGAGATGGCGTTTTACCTGCTTCAGCGCCGTGTCGCGGTATTTTTCAGCAATCGTCTCCTTTGCAAGCCCCATTTCCTCCAAGGTCGTATTGCGGTAAGCAAAAGAGCGCTCGGTCTCCTCGATAATTCCTTGAAGCTCCATCTCGACCATGGCATCCGGTACTGCAAACTCCGTTCTGGCAATTAAGCCGGTGAAAATTTGCTCGTTGAGTTCCTGCTCGATACGTTTTTCGTAACCCTGTTTTAAATTATCCAGAATCACTTTTTTTAGTTCGTCCAGCGTCTTATAGGGGCCTGCCTTTTTGGCCAGGACATCATTAATCGGCAACAAAACCTCCTCCCGGATTTCGTTCAGCACCACCTGAAAATCAATTTCCCGACCGGCCAATTTTTCGTTGGGAAAATCTTTATCAAATTTTATGCTAAACGCTTTGGAATCTCCCGGCTTCATGCCGATAAGCTGGTCGTCAAAATCTTTGGAAATAATCGCTTTGCCGATTTGCAGACTAAAATTTTGAGCCTCGGCAAATTCCGGCACGGGCTTTCCATTCTGAGAGCCCGCGATATCGATCAAGACAAAATCCTCTTTTTGGGCCGGCCGGTCTTCAGAAATCTTTTGATGCTGGGCCATTCCTTTCTGGAGCGATTTGAGCTGAAGGTCCACCTCGTCGTCGCCGGCTTCATGCAGTGTCCGTTTCAGCTTCAGCCCTTTAAAATCGATATCATCAATTTCGGGAGTGATCTCAACGGTGGCATCATATTTATAGGGACGGTCGACTGCCAGCGCGGGTGGGTCCAGTTCGGGGTTCCCGACGATTTTCAGTTCGGTCTGCTTGATGGCATCGATAAATGAACTTTGAATCAGCCTGGAAGATACATCGGCATGCACATCTTTTTTAAACATCCGTTCCAGAACCGACCGTGGAACCTTTCCCGGCCGGAAACCCTTTATTTTGGCGCTTTTTTTTAATTGATTATAGGCTTTGTCCAGCTCCCGCACAACTTCATCCTGTGGAATTTCAATATGAAGCGTTTTCTTGACGCTGCTGAGATCTTCAACTTTAAATTGCATAATGTTCCCGGTTCAACAAAATTTAAGCGCCTTGTAGAATATATTAACCGCAGAGTTCTCAGAGCACACAGAGAAAATCAAAAGCTAAATTTATCCGCAGATTACGCAGATTCCCGCAGATTTAAAAAATTAATTTTAAGAGCTAACCATGTAAAATTATTCCAGGGGCGCCAAAAGTTCGAAATAATATAAACTCTGAGTGCTAAAGTATCGTTTTTAACCTAATGTAATCTGTGAAAATCTGTGTAATCTGTGGATATTATTTTTATTAGGTCTTTATATCTAGTTTTAATCTTTAGAGTGTTGCGAGAGGGGAGACTTGAACTCCCACTCTGTCTCCAGAACTGGATCCTAAGTCCAGTGCGTCTACCAATTCCGCCACTCTCGCCTTTGCTTAAGAAAAAAAAATCCGGACAAGTGATATGGGCAGACTATCCTTGGAGGATAAAATTTTCATTCAATATTCTTTGGACTTTATAATGGTTGTCAAAAAAAACGTTGCGGTATTTAAACGTTTTTTTCTACAACCACTTAGCCCCAATATGGAAAGCGGTATAACGGCTGAACCCAGTACCCAAATCCGTTAAATTTCAGTATAAAAGACAAAACAGATAATGTCAATCTCATCGCCTGTCAAGTAAAATCTGCTGACAGCTCGTCTAACAGAGTTGAAAAAAAAGATTGGATTTTATATAAGAATAAGATGCATTTCGGAATCAAGCAAGTTATATAGTGGTTGTAAAAAAAACGTTACGTTATTCAAACGTTTTTTTTACAACCACTTATACCCCAGGAACATTATTATGGAAAGCGGTACCAATCCGGAAGTTAGCCATCGCCGGGAAATGAATATGCCCGCAGCAAAAGGATTTTTATGGAGCCCGTATGCGATGCCGGCAATTCTTTTCATATTGCTCATTTGCATCTTAATGCCGGACGCGAATGCCAGACAGCGGCTCTTTGAAAAGGATATGCCGCTGGTCGTAATTGATCCGGGGCATGGCGGAAATGACGCCGGTGCCAAAGGCCCAAACAATACGCTGGAAAAAACAGTAACGCTGAACCTGGCCCACATGCTCGCACAGCAACTGAAAGTCCGATACAGGGTGGTTTTAACCCGAAATGGAGATTATGGGCTCGACCACTCAGGCCGCACGGCGGTGGCCAATCACGCCAAAGCGGAAATTTTTATCAGCCTGCACACCGGTGGCAGTTTCATCCATAATATCAATGGATCGGCTGTATATTTTTATCAGCCATTTCAGGAGTCTGCCTTGACGACTGAAACCCATGCACCGAAACTGCTTCACGATAACGAACCGGACGTCAGCTGGGGCATGATCCAGGCAAAATATCGCATAACCAGCGAAAAACTGGCCAATCAGATACAATCCCGCCTGACGACGCTCTGGCAGCCGCAGGATATTAAAGTTCAGGGAGCTCCGCTGCTGGTTCTTGAAGGCGCCGATATGGCGGCTGTGGTAATTGAAATCGGGAATCTGCCAAATGCAAACGCAGAGAAAGCGCTGGGTGATCCCCGGTTTCTGTCTCGCATCGCCAAGGCGATCACCGGCGGAATTGATGCCTTTTTTGCAGAAAAACAAAAGTAGGCCTTGCGGATTGGTTATTGTCGATTGACGATTGAGTATTGATGAATTCGTAAAAAGTTCGCTTTTCTGACTTTTTACGAGATTATCAATATTGGAGGTGTTCTATCCTTTTTTGTGCAACCTTTTATTTGCGTATTCTCTGCTAACTGTATATTTTGAATGAAACTTAAATCCATAATTATTCAATATTCAATAAAAACATGAACGTCCTTTAAATAGTCAATTTTCAATCGACAATAGTCTAAATAGTCAATCTTCAATCGACAATATTCAATTACAAAGGGGGGTGCTTGCCGGAATCAATAAAGCGTGTTATAAAGTTTCCCGCATATCGGGGCGTAGCGCAGCCTGGTAGCGCGCCTGCTTTGGGAGCAGGAAGTCCCCAGTTCAAATCTGGGCGCCCCGACCATTTTATTCTAATGATTTAAGCGGTTTAGCGAAACAGCTAAATCGCTTTTTTCATGCCCAAAAGCCCTCTGTCTAGCCTATGTCTAGCCCACTTGCATTTGTTGTAAAAAACACAATTTGTAAGTGACTGATATTATTAGCCCACCTCGTAGTCATCGTATCCTCCAATCAAAAACGCATAAAATGAATAAGGTTTAATAACGGGTAGTTAGGACATGGTTGCCTGAAAGCGCGCCTGTTGCCTTTCAGGCAGTCGTGAAGCTTCGTCAGGTTTCGTCAGGCTATTAATCTTTTTATGTTCCCCGGTACCAAATAAAACAAAACTGAAATCCACAACTTGCTGCTATTTTTATAAATAATTAAAAAATTGAACTAACTCTAAAACGATATTTACGGTGCGTTCCTTGATACCATAGCCTTTTTGTGGTTATCCGGGATAATCAGCGCACTACGGCTATCAGTGCCAGGAATAATGTTTTGTGAAATATGAGGATTGGTAGATCTAATCTACTATGAAATTAGGTTGTTGTTCAGATTTGACTTAGGCACGATTTACACACTTTTTGTTAGG
>PVMK01150120.1_pt1 | contig 10436 bp, 8 predicted proteins | sample 1853481 | NCBI WGS metagenome assembly PVMK01 (sample SAMN08533507, study PRJNA380276) | Marine sediment metagenome, whole genome shotgun sequencing project. | reverse complement strand
ACGGCTATTTTGGGCCTCACCCTGGCGATGGCGCCCATCGGACTGGATCTGTCCCTTGACGCGGTCAAGATCGGTCCGGCCCAGGCCCTGGCCAAAAGCGGCTCCGGTTCGGACGGCGATGGCGGATCGGACAATAGCGGGCCCGGAGGTGGCGACGATGACGATCACGACAATAGCGGGCCCGGTGGTGGCGGCGATGATCACGACAACAGCGGGCCGGGTAGCGGCGGCGATGATCACGACAACAGCGGGCCGAGTAGCGCCAATAGCGGCCGGGGCCATGGCGGCCATGCAAATGACGGTGGCGGCGGCGGCGATGCCCAGGGTTTCGTCCGCCCCGAAATCACCCTCGATCTGCCGTCCGATGATCTGAATGACGTCATGGCGGGCCGTAAGCTTCTGATCGATGATCTCGGCCGCGTGCTGGAAGTCGAAATCGAGCTTGAACATGGCTTCCGCACTGTAATCGCCAAGCCGCATGGCGGCGATTCCCGGCGCAATCCGGGACCGATCACGTCCTTTACGCTGGTCGATGCGGGCGGCGCCATGACCACGCCGGGCAACGATGACGGCACTCCCGATCAGGGCCCCGGCGACAATTGATGCGATAATGCCAACCTGCGGTGACAGGGACCCATTTCACCGCAGGTTGGTATGAGTGCGCATTCCGGAATAGTTGAATGCCCCAGCGAAGATCGGATCGTCGAACCGGCCTTTGCCAGATCGATCGCCCCCAAGTCGCCCCAGAACGATCTGGCTGCTACAATGGATGCGGAATTGATCGCGGTCAAACCGAGGCCATGATCCCTTCCGTATAGTCCGGCATCCAACAATTTCGGAGATGAAATCATGGCCAGATTACGCATCCTTGGCGCCGCTGCCGGTGTCCTTCTTCTGTCCCCCGCTCGTGCCCTGGCACAGGAAATCCCCTCGCATCCCCATTATGGCGGCCATATGTGGGGTGATGGGATGTGGGGCGGCATGATTTTCGGCCCACTGATGATGATCATCTTCATCGCCCTTTTAGTGGGCGTGATCGTCATCGTCGTACGATGGCTCGCCGGCTCGTCGCTGGGCGGCCATCTCCCGGCATCGCAGGCCAGGAGCAGCGCGCCGGACATCCTCAGGGAACGATTCGCGCGCGGAGAAATCGACAAGGACGAATTCGACGAGCGGCGGCGGGCGCTGGAGAGCTAGTTCCGGGAAGGCATGACTGCGAGGATCGCGAACAATGGCGCGACTCTCAAAGCCGGAATTGAACCGCTATCCGTGGCCGGTACGCCTTATCTTCTGGGCTCAAAAGCGCAAATACGGCGCCACGCTGGAGCCGGCATTCTATTGGGGTCGGGCGCCGAAAATCCTGTACGGGATACAGGTTCTCTACCGCTGCCTCGACCGCTCGCGCTCGCCCCTTGATCCGGCATTGCGCGCCCTCGTCTCCAATCGCATCGCCCATCTGAACCATTGCGCCTTTTGTTCCGATCTGAGTGCCGCAAGCCTTGAGAAAAAGGGCGTGCCGGTGGCCAAGGTTATCGCGCTGGATGCCTATGCCACCGACCCGTCATTCACCGATAAAGAGCGCGCGGCCATCGCCTATGCCGAAGCAGTGGTCGGCAATGATGATACGATTAGGGAGAAACGGATTGCCACACTTAACGAGTTCTTCAACGAGGACGAAATCGTCGAATTAACCGGCTGGATCTGTTTCCAGATCTTTTCCTCAAAGTTCAATGCGGCCCTCGACATTCCGGCCCAGGGATTTTGTCGGCTGCCAGATTAATAGGCGACCAGCACCGCCGGTCGCCGTTCGAAACGATCACAGGCGGCAAAGCTTAGGCGTTGCCGCGGTCTTCGCGCCACAAACCAAGTTTTTTCTGGGCGACACGGTCGGAATAGCTGAAGATCACGGCGTCCTCATCGGCCTCGTGGCTTGTCCATTTCCAGCTCGGCGCAACGAAAATGTCCTTTGGCCCCCATTCGAAAACAGCGCCGTCGATCGTCGTGCGCCCCGAACCTTCCACGACCGAAAACACCGTCGCGTCGGTCGAGCGATAGGCGCTTGTGGCAAAACCTTTCGGTAAAAGTTGCATGAAGGAAGCGATCGTCGGCATGGCGAAATCACCGCTCTTTGGGTCGACATAACGCAGCTTCAGTCCGTGGCAGGCATCCCATTCGTCCTGCTTGCGCATCTGTTCCAGAGCGTCGCGGGTGCGTGCATAGGGGTAGTTGAAAATCGGCGAGACCGGCCGGGCATCATCATAGTCGACCGGCAGCATATTGGCGCCAAACCGCGCCAGGCTGTCGCCGGTCTTGCGGGTGATCGGCTGCTCGTCTTGCGGGTAGCTTTCCGCGAAAGAAGCGTCGAACATGGACACAATCGGAATGTCCAGGCCATCGAGCCAGATCATCGGTTCGCCGGACGTGTTGCCGTGATCGTGCCAGGCGCCGGGCGGCGTGATGACAAAATCGCCGACCTCCATGAGCGTGCGCTCGCCATCGACGGCGGTATGGGCTCCTGATCCATCCAGAACGAAACGCAAGGCCGACTGGCTGTGGCGATGGGCCGGCGCAACCTCGCCCGGCAGAACGAGCTGCAATCCGGCATAAAGCGAGGTGGTGATCCTGCTTTTGCCTGGCATGCCGGGATTTTCCAGGATCAGGACCCGGCGCTCCGCCTCCTTGGCTGAAATCAGGTCGCCAGCCTCCAGCAGATAGTCCCTCGCTTGCCCATACCGCCACAGATGCGCCCGGCAGCCGCTCTTTGGCTCAGGCGTAATGATCGAAGACATGACAGCCCAGAGCGGCGTCAGGTTTTTCTCGCCGATCTTCTTGTAATAGGCCTGCCGTTCGGGCGTTTCTTCGGGGGGGCTCTCCATTGACATGACATTCCTTCCCTAATCTTGCGCCCTGATCTCGCGCAGCTCAGGCGGCGTCCAGACCAGTCCCGCCATATAGCCAGGACAAACGGTCGTAATAATCTTCCGGCGTCAAGGATTGCATGATTTCATTGCGCACCAGCGCATGGGCGCCGGATGGATGATAGATATGATCGCCGATTGCCCGTGACTCGAGCTGAATGCGCGCCGTTCTGACGATACGCCGGGATTGATAACCGGCAAACGCCACTTCCGGATCGCCGTCATTCCGGCTCATCATCTCGGCAAGGCAGACAGCGTCTTCCAGCGCCATGCATGCCCCTTGCGCAAAATATTGCAAGGTCGGATGGGCGGCGTCGCCAAGCAGGGTGACACGGCCTTGCGTCCAGTTGTCGACCGGATCGCGGTCGCACAAGACCCACAGTTTCCAGTCATTGCCATATTCGATAATGCTGCGCGCCCGCTCATGGATGTGCAGGAATCCACGCCGCACCTCGTCCTTGGCGACAGGCATGCCGGCGACCGGCTCGGGCGCATTGTTGTGACAGGTGACGACGAGGTTGAAGACTTTCCAGTCCGAAAGCGGGTAGTGGACAATATGGCACTTCGGCCCGGCCCACAGGGTTGCCGCGTTCCAGCGCAGATCCTCCGGCATCTGCTCGGTGGGAATGACCGAGCGATAGGTCGTGTGGCCGGAAACTCGCGGCGGATCGTCATCGAGCATTTGCTTGCGTACGTTCGACCAAAGCCCGTCGGCGCCGATCAGCATCGCGCCGCCCACCCGCTCGCCGGAGCCAAGGATCGCCGTCGCGCCATTGCCGTCCTGGTCATAGGACCTGACTTCGCAACTGGTCCTGAGTTCGATGCGGTCACTGGCGCGGCACGCCGAGAGCAGCACGCCGTGCAGGTCACCGCGATGGACAACCGCGTAAGGATTGCCGAAGCGCTGGCGGAAGGCCTCGCCAAGTGGAATATGGACAATCTCCTCGCCGCCGATGGCGTCCATGAGGCGTAATTTGTCGATGTAGACCGCCATCTTGCGGGCGGTATCGCCAACGCCCAGATGATCGAAGCAATGAAAGGCGTTGGGGCCGAGCTGGATACCGGCGCCGATCTCGCCAAGTTGCGGCGCCTTCTCAAGCACAGTGACGGCAAAGCCCTTGCGGGCCAGACCAAGCGCCGCGGCCAGGCCACCAATGCCACCACCGGCAATGAGTACGGGACCGCTCGTCAATTCATGTCCTTCCTGACAAAAACGCTATCATAACCAGAGCGCTTCAGGGTCAAGACTGCGAGTCCCGATCTGCATGCCCGGGCATCCATTGCAGCCAGAATATGGCCATGGCCGTCAGCGCCACTGCGGTGCCGGCAAGGACTGGTGAGACAAAGAGCATCAAAAGCCCGGCAAGCCCCAGGCAAAGGCGGGGAACACGCCCCAATGCGCGCCGGAAATATCCCTCCAGCGCCACCACGATCAGCACCAGACCGGCGGCGACCGACAATGTCGCCAGGACAATCTCAACGATCGAACCGTCCATCAAAAGCGCCTGATTGAACACAAAGGTGAACGGAACGAGAAACGCGGCGAGCGCAAGGCGAACAGCGCCGACCGCTATCTTGAGCGGATTTTCATCGGCAATCGCGCTGGCCGCATAGGCCGCCACCGCGACCGGCGGCGTGATCGCCGACATGACGGCGAAATAGAGCAGGAACATGTGGCCCGCCATCAGGTCAATATTCAAATCCGACATGACCGGGGCGACCAGAACGGCGGCCAGGATATAGGCGCTCGGCGTCGGCATGCCCAAGCCGAGCAGGATGGTCAGAAAAGCGGCAAGGACAAGCGATAAAAACACATTGGCGCCGGACAGCAGAAACACCAGATGGCTGAATTTTGAGGCAAGGCCTGTCATCGTAATGCCGCCAATGACCAGCCCGGCGGCGGCGCAGGCGCCGGTCACCGCCACCATGCGCAAGGTCGTTTCGGCGAGAATCTCAAATACGTCACCCGGCGAGGGCCGGCTCGACCGCTTGATCATGGCGATGACCAGGACCGCCAGCGTGCCGTAAATCGCCGCATAGGTCGGCGTGTAACCCTCCACCAGCGCCCAGGTGATGACGATGAGCGGGACGAAAAACAGGCCACCGTCTTTCAATGTATCAAGGACAGGCGAAATACTGCCGTCGTCAATGCCGCGCAGGCCAAGCCTGTCCGCCCGCAAATGGACCTGCAGGTAGATCGGCAGGTAATAAAGCAGCGCCGGGATCACGGCGGCAAACGCGATGTCGATATATGCGATGCCGGTATATTCCGACATGATGAATGCCGCGGCACCCATAACCGGTGGTATCAGGCTGCCGCCGGTCGATGCCGCGACCTCCACCGCGCCGGCAAAGGCCGGCTTGTATCCCATCTTTTTCATCATCGGGATCGTCACCGACCCGGTCGTAACCACGTCCGATGTCGGGCTACCGGAGATTGTACCGTAAAGTGCTGACGAGATAACTGCGATTTTCGCCGGCCCGCCGACCGCGCGACCGCTGATCGACGCGGCAATGTTGAAAAAGAAGTCGGCGCCACCGGTCTTGGCCAGCGCCGTACCGAACATCACAAACAGGAAAGCATAGGTGGCCGCAACCCTTAGCGGCACGCCGAAAAGGCCGTCGGTCGTGAAGATTGTGATGTCCAGAAAGTGGGTAAGCGAGATGTCGCCATGCTTGAGCGGCCCACTCAGCATATCACCGAACAGATTGTAGACAATGAAACCGCAGACCAGCATCGTCAGGCCAAGGCCGACCGTGCGCCGCATGACCTCAATGGTCAACGCGATGATCAGGATTGCACAGGTGATGTCCCATGCAGACAGCGGATCAAGCAGCGCGATGCGCTTGGCGATCGTGCCTGACTGCGAGAGGAAGTAGCCCCCCGCTAGCGCCGACAGCAGCGATAAAAGCCAGTCGTACAAGGGAACCTTGAACGGGTCGGACCTCGTCGAGGCGCCAACCAGAAGGAAGGTCAGCACCAGCATCAAGGCAAGGAAGGTTATCGTTAGCGACAGAACATCGGACCTGGAAAAGCCGGCGGCATAGACTGTCCACACAGCCGTTGCCGCCGCAAATGTCTTTATCGCCTTGCCCGTCCAGTTCTGCGGGCGCCGCCGGACGCCGGTGTCAAACGCCAGCGCGATCAGCGAAAAGCCGGTCTTCTTCCACCGAGCGCCTACCACCAGCGCAGCCGTTAGTCTTTAGATCCCGTTACTGGAGCCCCTTGGCCTTATAAACAGCGGTCGCCGCCGCGTGGTACGGTATTGCCTGGCTGCTTGCCATCAGTTTGGCATCCAGCGGCGCCATGGCCTTGTGCACAGCCGTCAGCTTGTCGACATGGTCGACCAGAGCCGTGGTGATGTCCGTGACCATCTTTTCATCGGCATCCTCGCGAGCAAAGAGTTGCGCCGACAAGGTGACAGTCAGGGCATCGCCTGAACCCCACTCATAGGCCGACGCCGGAATAGTGAATTTTCCGATGCTCCATTCCTGCGCCACCGTGGACGCTGTTGCGTCGCTGATCGGAATCAGCGCCAAGTCGATCGCCGAGGCCAGTTGGCGAATGGAGCGGTGATTGATGAACAGCGAATTGAGTATCGCATCAGCGCGCCGGTCACGCATCAGCTCGCCCTGTTCCTTGGATGCGGAATAGGTTACGGACCCGCCCCAGGATTCGATCTGCTCCGGCGAAGCGCCGGCAGCCGCCAGCAACGATGCGCCGACCGGGCTGGCGACATTGCCGCGCCGGTTCAGCAGAATATTGATCGGCAGTTTTTTCGCGCCGATATCCTCGATCGTCTTGATGCCGTGTTTTTCCGCATAGCTCTTGTGCAGGATGAGTTGCATCGGCGCCCACGTATAAAGAACGGCGATCGTTTTCATGCTGTTGAACGGTTTTTTGAATGGCTCGTCGCCTTTCGTCGCGGCCTTGGCCTCCGCATCGTGGATGATCGCCAGATCGCATTTTTTCTCATCAAGCTGCAGGACATTGGCGTAACCGCCGCCCGACGTCTGATAAGTCACCGTCGATCCCGGATAAGCTTCCTTCACCGCCGCGTCGATACCGGCGCCGAGCAGCGACCAGAGCCCGCCGGGACTGGCGCCACACAATGTCAGATTATACTGGGCCTGTGCCGGCGAATTGATCCCCAACGCCGCGCCGACCAATGTCAGCCCCAGCAACAGGGATTTTCTGGAGAATTTCATTTCGTTTCACCTCCCGATTGGCGTTTCCTTTTTGACCTCGCAAACGGCGGAATTCGGTATAAACTTAGATATCTAAGTTTTTTCGAATTTAACCGCGCCAAGCGAATGGAGTCAAATGGCTCCCGGCGCGAACACGGCATGGCGTTAAAACGGGAATCGGAACGAGACAGGCATGTGCATAGACAGTGAGAGACAAGACGGGACAGCGTCGGAAGCGGCAGCCGAACAGGCGACCGAGCAATCAGCAGACCGGTGCAAACCGGCGCCGGCCGCAAATGCAACACTTATCGACGACCTGGTTCTCGCCAATCACATCCTCTTCAACCATGGTGTCGTCGATGCCTTCGGGCATGTCAGCGTTCGCCACGACAAGGCGGCCGACCGGTTTCTCTTGGCCAGGAATCTGGCGCCTGTCCTTGTCACACCGGACGATATTCTCGAGTTCGACCTCGATGGAATTCCGCTGGCCGCGCGAGGCCGGCCGGTCTATCTGGAGCGCTTCATTCATGGCGAAATTTACCGCGCCCGCCCCGATGTCATGGCGGTGGTTCACAGCCATGCGGCGGCCGTCATTCCTTTCGGTGTTGTCCGCTCAGAGGCTCTAAAGCCGATCTGGCACATGAGCGGATTTCTGGGCGAGGGCGTTCCGGTATTTGAAATCCGCAAAACCGCCGGGCCCGGCAGCGACCTGCTCATCCGCTCCGGCGGTCTGGGCGCTGCCCTTGCTACAAGCCTGGGGCCGTCCAGCGTCGTCCTGATGCGCGGCCACGGCGCCACAATTGTAGGATCAAGCCTGAAGCAGGCGGTATTCCAGGCGGTCTATACGCAATTCAATGCCGAGCTTCAGTTGCAGGCGAAACTTCTCGGCGCCGCAACCTTTTTGACAGCGCAGGAAGCGGCAGCCACGACGATCTCGGTCGGCGGCCAGATTGACCGGGCCTGGGACATGTGGGCGCAGCAGGCCGGCTACAATAATCAGTAAGCAGAAACCCGTGACCAGACTGCACGCAAGCCTTGACCACCGTCGCCAAAGCGATGGTCTATTGCAATTCGTTAGAATACAAAGGATATTCATCCTCGTGCCGCTGGCCGATACAAGCAAGCAATGTGGGGGTCAGCGGCCGGATGACAAATTCGACGTTCCGGGGCAGGGCTGGTAGGCTCGTCCCGCAATAACGGTCAAAAGGCCGGAGCTCGTGCCTCACCGGCACTCGATTCAAGGGAGGAATGGATATGCGAAAGCGCTGGCTTTCAACACTGGTTACCACTTTCGGCATGTTCGGCGCGCTGGCGATAACGCCCGCTTCGGCGCAGTCAGTCGCCGAATTTTACAAGGGCAAGACGGTCACGATTTATGTCGGCTACAGCCCCGGCGGCGGTTATGACACCTATGCGCGGACCGTCGCCCGCCATATCGGCAAGCACATCCCCGGCGAGCCGACGCTCATCGTCAAGAACCGTCCGGGCGCCGGCAGCTTGCTGCTCACCAACGAACTGTACAACGTCTTGCCCAAGGACGGCAGCGTCATCGGCATCGTCGGCCGTGGCATGGCGATGGAACCCTTGTTCGGAAATGACAAGGCCAAATTCGAGCCGGCCAAGTTCAACTGGCTCGGTTCGACCAATAACGAGGTGAGCGTATGCGTCGCCTGGCACACCTCGCCGGTCAAGAAATGGGAAGATCTTTTGACCACCGAAATGATCGTTGGCGGGACCGGCGAAGGCGCCGACACCGACTCCTTTCCCAAGGTCATGAACAACGTGCTTGGCACCAAGCTCAAGCTGATCACCGGCTATCCGGGCGGCAATGATATACTCCTGGCCATGGAGCGCGGCGAAGTCGATGGCCGCTGCGGCTATTCATGGTCGAGCGCCAAGTCGCGCAAGGCCGACTGGCTGAAGGAAGGCAAGATGACCGTCCTCATCCAGATGTCGACCGAAAAGCATCCCGATATGCCGGACGTGCCGCTGATCATGGACCTGGCGAAGAACGATGCGGACAAAGCCGCGCTCAGGCTGATCTATGCCCGTCAGGAGTTCGGCAGGCCGTTCCTTGCCCCTCCGGATGTGCCGGCTGACCGCGTTGAAGCCTTGCAGGCAGCGTTCATGGCGACCATGGACGATCCTGATTTTAAATCCGACGCGGCAAAGCAGAACCTGGAACTCGCCCCGGTCAGCGGCAAGCGCGTCGGTGAGCTGATCGCGGCTGATATATACGGCGCCGGCGGAAGTCGTCCAGCGGCCAAGGAAGCGACCGAGAAGGTCGACAAGACTGAAATCACCATGATCGAAATCGCCCTGATGAAGATATCGGGCACCGTCACCGAGATCATAAAGGGTGGCCGGACCGTGCACCTGGGCGAAAAGTCCGCCAAGATCAGCGGCTCGCGCACCGCGGTGATGATCGGCGGCAAATCCGATGAACGTGGCAATATCGCGATGGGCATGAACTGCGAAGCCGAACTCATCGGTGAGAACGGCAGCGAGGCCAAGACGTTCTCCTGCAATTGATATCGGCATTGAACATCGCCGGCGGGGCGGCCAACGGGCCGCGCCGCTCCGGCGGTGGCCGCTATCGCCGCACAGGCGGGTTTCGTCGGTACCGCGATCGTGTCCGATTTCCACGACAGTGAGGCCATCATGAGTACCGGAATTGCCGGCATGGCAGCGGCACCGGTTTCCCGGATCGGTTTTGTCGGTCTCGGCGCGCATGGGCCGGCCGATGGCCGGGCACGCCGCCGCCGGCGGATTCCAGGTGACCGGATGGGATGTGGACGAACCGCCATGGCCAATGCCAAGGCCGCCGGATGCATGCCGGCCGGATCGCTCGGCGAGTGCGCTCAGAATAGTGATGCGATTTTCGTCATCGTGCCGACCGACGCCGACTTCACGGCGGCGTGCCTGCAGGAGGACGGGATATTCCAGAGCGCGCGTGCGGGCACGATCATCTGCGCCTCCAGTTCGCTGCTGCCGGAGACCGCCTCCGCCATGGCCGGGCAAGCCGCCGGGATCGGCCTTGAATTTCTCGACATGCCGCTCACCAAGGGCGTGCGCGCGGCCGTAACCGGCACCATGACAATTCTTGTCGGCGGCAAGGCCGAAATCCTGGACCGGCTGCGGCCGGTGCTTGAGACCTTCAGCGAAGCGATTCACCTTGTCGGCGGCGCCGGCGCCGGACAGGTCGCCAAGTCGGTCAACAATATCCTTCTGTGGTCGGGTCTTGAGAGCGCGGTCGAAGCCTTGTCGCTCGGCCGCGCTTATGGGCTGGAGGCCGAAACGTTGCGCCAGGCGCTGCTCGATTGCAGCGCC
>PVMK01122317.1_pt1 | contig 10436 bp, 9 predicted proteins | sample 1853481 | NCBI WGS metagenome assembly PVMK01 (sample SAMN08533507, study PRJNA380276) | Marine sediment metagenome, whole genome shotgun sequencing project. | reverse complement strand
TAATTTTCAGCAGTCTGACAAAAGAACAAATTGGAGATATTGTTGAGATACAGCTTGCGGAGCTTAAAAAGAGATTGAGTCAGCATAACCTGAAGTTGTCAGTGACAGAATCTGCTAAAAAGTGTCTGGTAGATAAAGGATATGATGTTTTCTATGGTGCAAGGCCTTTAAAACGTACAATTCAGCAACTTATTGAAAATCCCCTTTCATTAGAGATTCTTCAGGGGAAATTTCAGGACGCCAGCGAGATAATCGTGGATGCAGAAGGAGATTCTTTAACCTTTCATACAAAGGAAAGCTAAGTTTTTTAATACGAATATATTAGCTTGAAATATGGAGTGCATCATCCGTGATGATGCGTACTAAAGTAGTGATACCCGCCCAACAGACTGGCGGACAGGCGGTCACTGCACTCCAAAAAACATCATTGACATAGACTGGTAAAATGCAACCGTATTATGTATAATTCTGCTTTTTAACCTGAGTTGCCGAGTTCAGAATCCCCTGCTGGCGCCTGATACTATGTGACACAGACTTACCGGACAAGACTTAAAGAGGGATTATTGCACGCTAAAGCGTTTATAGAAAGGGTTCAAGCCTGTTGAAATTAGATAAAAAAAAGATATTGTTTGTAGTGGGGATTTTGATAAGTATTATCTGCTCGTGGCTTTTTCTGAGGAAGATTGAATGGTCTAGCCTGGGAGTGGCTTTCAGGGAAGCTAAATATATTTATATTTTTCCTGCTATAGTACTCATATTTATTAGCTACTATTTCAGGGCGATTAGGTGGTCGGTATTAATATCACCGGTAAAGAAAGTATCTGTATTAAACCTGTTTTCTGCGATCATGATTGGTTCTATGGCAAATAATGTACTGCCGGCAAGACTTGGTGAAGTTATAAGACCGGTTATGATAGCCAGGAAAGAAAAAATAAAAGTATCAGCATCGTTTGCCACAGTTGTGATGGAGAGGGTCTTTGATATATTAGGTATTATAGTAATTGCATCTCTGCTTTTCTATTTTCTGTCAGCAGAGCCATCACAGAACAGACATGATGGCGCGGCTAATTATATTGAATCCTCAACGGTTGATTCAAAAACAGTGGAACATGGTAGGCAAATTAATGCGCATTCACATTCTGTTAACCGGAAGAAAGAGACAGATTCGCAAAGTGTAATACACCAATTGAGAAAATGGTCGGCTATCATGGCGTTTTTTGGAATATGTGCGATAATGTCACTTTTTCTGTTATCGTTGTACCCAAAAAAAGCGGGTACGGTTTTAGAAAAACTGCTCTTCATTTTTCCGCATCATCTAAGGGATAAACTGGTTAATTTGCTTCATTCATTTATCTCGGGTCTCCAAGTCTTTGACCATAAAACAAAGTTGATATGGATAGGGGTACTGTCCCTTATGATATGGCTCCTCAACGCAGCATCTGTATATGTATTGTGTTACTCTTTTGACATAGGTTTGTCTTTTGCCGGAGCTTGTTTCGTTATCGTTTGTGTCGCCCTTGCTATAGCATTGCCACAAGCGCCAGGTTTTATAGGGGTTTTTCATATCGCGACACAGAAATCTTTAGATGTATTTGGTATCGGTTTATCATCTGCTCAGAGTTTTGCAATACTACTGTGGGCGATAAGTATCGTTCCTGTTACTGTAGCAGGACTACTTTTTCTCTGGAGAGAGGGGATAAGTTTCGGAGAAATATCTCATTATGATGAGGAAAAGGTATCGGAGTGATGCAATGATAGAGGCGATGAATTGAGTCATTACTCACCAGCCGCAAAGTGCGCAAAGTCTTAAAATCAGCATCATAAATGCCCTGAATGGGCAAAATGATAAAGTCTGGGGTTTTAACCCCAGGAAAATAGATTAGAAAAAATATGTGCTCTGAATGGGCGCTAGAATTAATCCCAGATATATTTCTCATCATAGGAAATCTTGTGTTTTTGAAGCAATAGTATGAATTCCTCCTCAAATGTTGTCTTTTTGTGATGTTCTTCCTGATTCCCTATATAACTTGTCACGTTCTCAATAGAAGATTCACTGACGGAAAAGGCACCATATCCACGCTGCCATGTGAAGTGCGAAGTGTTCTTTGATCTTTCATTCACCCATTTTGATGAAGAGCCCTTAATACGCCGCATCATTTCAGATACCGAAACGGAGGCCGGAAATCTGGCAAGAATATGAACATGATTTAAAGTACCTCCGATCTTGAGCAATTTCCCGTTCTCTTCACGAATGATCCCACCAATATATGGATAGAGTTCAACGGAAAGCTCAGGCATTATTAAATTCTGTTTCTTTCTGGTAGTAAATACAATGTGATATAGCAGATTTGTGAGTGTGCTTGCCATTGCTATCTTTCGCTCCTTTCACCCCTTCAGGGTGCAATTATTGGGCTCTTTATATCCTGGGGTTAAAACCCCAGGCTTTATGATCAGGCCCCTCCAGGGCCTCAGCTTCATACATTAAACCTGATCGCCAATTTATCACACTTGTTATCCTTTGCACTATCTGCGCCTCTGCGTTAAAAAAATAAAACAAAATATAATAGTTTTTACAATTTGTGTCCTCGGCGTCTTTTGTCAGGGGAGCGGTGAACTATTTTTTTTCAAATACTCAACTTCTTTCGTCCTTTTTATTACCTGTATCTCCGTCTCATGGGTTTTCGTACAAAGAGTATGCATATGATGTAAAATAGTATTATTCCTGACACAAATCCTCCTACATGTGCCCACCACGCCACACCAGCACCGGATGGTGATGCCGTTAAAGATACTGCACCGCTAAAGAATTGAATCAGAATCCAGAAGCCAAGAACTACTACGGCCGGGAGTTCAATAATTTGTATGAAAAAGAATATAGGTACGATCGTGACAACCCTTGCACGGGGAAAGGTTACCATATATGCGCCAAGCACTGCAGCAATTGCCCCGCTTGCTCCGATACAAGGTATTTCTGACTGGCTGTTAAAAAAGACATGTGCAGATGATGCGATGGTTCCGCAGAGAATATAAAAGAGAAGGTATTTAACGTGTCCCAGTTTGTCCTCAATATTATCACCAAATATCCAGAGAAACCACATGTTGCCAATAAGGTGAATAAATCCTCCATGTAAAAAGGTTGAGGATAGGAAGGGGAAAAACGTGTCAATCGATGTTAAATCGGAAGCCTGGAAATAGTTTGTTACCTTTACCGGGACTACGCCATACTGATGTAAAAACACCTCTAAATCCGGACCTAAGGAAAGTTCATACAGAAATATTAAAATGTTTATGACGATAATTCCTATCGTAACATAAGGAAAAGTGCCGGAAGGATTCCTGTCTCTTATAGGTATCATTGCCGTTTTTTACTTCTGTAAGTGAAATCTTTTTAATCCGATATATGATAAAAGGCTATTTCAAGCGAGCCATCAATTTATTATAAGGGAAGTGTTCGCCGGGACAGACCGTTTTTCGAAAGGTTTTATGTAATATGACATTGTTTTTATGGATGTTACAACGTTTCTGCAAATAATTTATTAAATACAAAAGGGATGAAAACTGCTGATTTGTAGGGTAATCATTGTCAAAATTACCAACTAAACATATTCCGATACCATGCTTATTGTATTCAGGATTGCCTGCGTGCGCGCCATCTATCTGTTTATTCCATCTGTTTCCTACCTCTATCTGACCATCTCTTGAGCCGTTTCCGTTCCCTATAAGAAAATCATAACCCAAGCCGTTAATCCAACCCCTCTCTTCCTTATGATATTTGCCGATTGAAGCAGCATTTCCTTTGTCAGAAGCGCTGTGATGGATGACAATATACTTCCACGGCCTGATCTTAAATTGATTCAATTCTTTCTGGATGCCATATGGAACAGCAACAACAGGTAGTGATCTTTTAGATTTGTATGTTGGCAATGTCGGCAATGTTGATACATGAGTACTACTGCACCCATACATAACTGGAATAATGAAGATAAGGCACACCAAATAAAACCATTTACATTTGATCATTGTCGTCTCTCCGTTAAAATATTTTTTTACTGTCTAATAAGGAAGTTACAGGTTCGTCATTTACCTGGTCAACCAGTATGCTTCCCGGAACACCCCTTTACCGACAAAAAGATTGTTTTGTTTACACTTTTCAACCAGATATTCATATAAATCTTCCGCTCTTTCCATATCTTGCTGTTTATTAGAAATGCACTTTTACACTGGCACTTTCTACTCTTTGTATTACGGCTATCATATCAGAGAGCTTAATAGAATTTTGATAATAATTGAAAGCTATTGTATCTGCAAAAAGTGGAACGCGCAAATGAAAGTGTTTCTTGTGAGAAATTAATATCAGGCAAACGCCAGAAGTGAATTACTGAAAGGAACGTTAGTTGTTCGAAAAAGGTTACATATTTTCAGTGGGACGCTATGCTATCAACAAACCCTACGAAAGTCAATAGTTAACGTAAGCTTAACGTGAATTAATTTTAAACATTACAGTATTTTTTCTAGAGGTGGGGTGGATTACTCCAGGTGATATTATTTGCATTCATTATTCTTAACCTATTCCGAGTACATTAAATACAACAAACTACCAGGATATTTTCCTAAACCATCTGGAAGAAATTCACCTATCGGTATGCTTTAGATTAGATGGACAGCTTCCTGTCTAATGCCAGTTTTATACTCATCTCAAAATGTTTTTGGCAATAATCCAAAAACTATTTTGTCCGAGTATAACTGCAACCAAGATTTGGTTTTTTGAGAAGCCAAAAACCAAATCGGTTTTAGTATAGTCTCTCTAAGTCACGTGATGTAAACATATTAGCGTGGTGAGGTTTCTTGTTTTTCAGAATAAAACTGCTATAGCATAGGGTTTGAGATAGCACAAATGAGATAAACACATTTTATCTGAAAATTATTGTCATCATCAACTATAAGAATATGCTCTTATGGATCCAGATAAAGACGGATTGATATTTTCTTGTGTCATGTTATTATCCATCATTATTAGAGGGATACAAAATTTCGTCTATTATCCGTAAAAAGATCAATTTATATTTTATATTCCTAGATGAAATGTTAGACAAGCGGCAAGTACTTCTTCTTTAGCGGCTTGGGACATCGGTTTGATTTGGAGGTATTTTATAATTTCAAATAACTTCCTTTGTCTATAATACAAATGTTTCCATTACAATTCTGAGCAACTAAAGGAAATGAAGAGCCCAGAGTATTAAGGATGTAGTACGGAGAAAGAGATGATTCGTGAAAACAGGGCGTGGTTGTTTATTTTGTTTTCGATGGTATTTGTCGGATGTTACGCAACGATTGCTCAGGTACTGATAATTCGGGAATTTCTGGTCGTTTTCTTCGGAAGCGAACTATGCATTGGAATAATCCTTGGTACCTGGCTTTTGGGTGTCGCTTCTGGTGCAGTAACGGGAGGAAGGGTTGCCGGTAGATTTAAGGACCACCTGTCTCCTTTTATAATTGTGCTGGTTCTGATGTGTGTGATTCTTCCTCTGGAATTAGTCTTAATCAGGGTATTAAGGCTTATCCTTAACGTACCGGCAGGTCAGTACATCCCGATGTTGTCATTGCTGTTTTCATCAATAGGCATTATCACTCCATTCAGTTTTACTATAGGATTAATTTTCCCCATCGGGTGTAACGTGATCAGGGGATTTACGCGCGATTCGGCCGCCGATATTGGTTTTGTATATATTCTGGAATCCATTGGCAGTCTTATTGGCGGTTTATTATTTACTTTCGTGCTCATTACCAGATTTCAACCATTAACGATAACACTGATTTTTAGTTGTATTTTGTTTTTGAATCTGTTCCTGATGCTTCAGTTTTTTGATAGAGGAATTTCTAAGAAAGGAAAGTCCTCGGCGCTTTTTGTCCGGGGAAAGTCTTTAGCCTGCCTTTCACTCTTTTTTGTCACATTTATTTTACTGGTATCGGGTGTAGTCAATAGAGTCGATAATTATTTTATCAGCGTAAGATGGAGTTCTTCTAATCCTGATATAAAACTTCTGGAATCAATTGATTCCAGATACGAGAATATTGTAGTTGGTGTAAGAGATGACCAATACAGCATATTCGGGAATGGTCAGTTTAATTTTGCTTTTCCTGATGAATATGAAAACGCTCAAATTGCGCATCTGGTAATGACGCAACATCCTGATCCAAAGAGGGTATTGTTGATAGGTGGGGGAATGGGTGGGTTGATCAGGGAGATGCTGAAGCACCCGCTTGAAGAATTGGATTATATTGAATTGGACCCTGCATTGACAGAATCAATAAAGAAATATTTACCACCTGAAGAGAAAGAGGCTTTGTCGGATAAGAGGGTGAAAATAATTCATGCAGACGGGAGGTATTATGTTAAGAGAGCAAAGCATGGGAAAAAATATGATTTAATATTTGTAAATATTCCAGACCCTTCTACGGCATTTCTTAACAGGTTTTATACCGTACAGTTTTTTCAGGAGGGGAGTGATATACTTGCGGACAAGGGTGTGTTTGGAATAGAAATATCGTCTGCAGTTAATTACATGGGAGAAGAAGTGGGTAATTATACCGGGTCTATTTATCAAACTCTGCACAGCGTATTTCCACATGTAATCATTTCTCCGGGGCAGACAAATTATTATTTTGCAAGTAATTCATACGGCACCGCTACATTTGATATCCGGACATTAACAAAACGTTATGTTGAACGTGGTGTCAAATCTGAGTTTTTTTCTGAGTATGTATTTAATACTCTTTTGCCACCGGATATGGTTAGGTTTGTCGCGGACGAGATTGAGAGTAGAAAAGGACTCAGGGTGAACACTGATACAAAGCCTGTAACCTATTTTTTTAATCTTATGTTATGGGACAAGCTTACAGGCGGCAAATTGGGAGGCATCCTTCAATGGCTTAAGAATAGTCATGTAAAAATATTCTTAATTCCTGTTTTCATCTTCATTGTCTGCCGGTTTGCGTACGTTACTGTTTTCAGGCGCAGTCCGGATGTTCAGCAGAGATTCAACAGTATAATGGCTATTGCGACTACCGGTTTTGCCGGAATGGCGTTAGAAATTATCCTGATATTTGCGTTTCAAAATATATATGGATATGTGTATGAAAATATAGGGCTTATAATTGCAGTGTTTATGTTTGGCCTGGCCCTGGGGGGTGGGATTAGCAGCAGGTTGATAATACAAAGCACATCCGGGAATGTTCTGAGTAAATTAAATCCTTTTACAATGTTTAAGGAAGGTGTTAAATCACAGCAGAACCATGAGGATGAAAATTGCCTTTCCGTTGCCGGCAAAAAGGCGACTCATGAAGAGAGAGGCAGGCAGAAGGAGATGGAGTGGATAAAGATATTCATAGTAATAGAATCCATTATCGTTGTATATGCCTGCATCATGCCTTTTATCTTGAATCAGCTCTCTTCTCTGTTCTTTGATTCTGAATATATGTTTATGATACTGGTAGCTATAACCGGTGTACTTGTAGGCCTGGAGTTCCCTATTGCAGGTAAGCTGTATCTTGTGCGGAAGGGGGGGGTTGGGATAACTGCGGGAACGATTGACAGCGCGGACCATGCAGGCGCATTTATCGGCGCCTTACTTACTGGTGTGCTTTTTGTCCCACTATTCGGAATATCCGGATCATGCGTAATAATAGCAGTGCTGAATCTGATGAGTTTGCTGTTTTTTCTTCACCTTTATTTCCAGAAGAGAGACTAAAATGGAAAATGTCGTATCAGCTAATCTTCAGTATATTACCTACTACCCATAATTTGGCATTCAAAGTTCACCGCAAAGGACGCAAAGATACTGTTTTTCCTCTCTTTCAAGAGGAGGCCAATTCTGGAATCCTCTCGAAAGGGAGGCCTGTGACAGTAGGGTGCATTTCTTATGCGCCTATCAACTTTTTGCTGGTTCAATCATGTTGATTGAACCTTAAACAATATTTACAATACCCTTCCCTTCCAGACCATCCCCATCAGGGAAACCATTCCAACCTGTTCACCATTTTCCATAACCGGCGCCCATGATACGTTGAAGTTTGTAAGATAGCGCGCCGCATAATTGACCGGCATGTTTGCATCAACCATTAAAACCGGCTTCGACATAATTTCATAGGCATGAACATCCTCTAAGCGTTTTCCTGCCGCAATAACCTTTGTGGCGATGTCTCTCAGTGTAATCAGCCCATACACATCTTCATCGTTCCGTGGCTTTACCAGTACCGTCTGAATGTTTTCATCCTTCATGATATTCAGAGCATCAGATACTTTGGTAATTCCATGAATATTCACTACATACGAATACATAACATCTTTGACTCGTTCTACCATTCTTTTCTCCTTGATATTTCTGTGTTAAATATATTTTTCCTGAGCTGCTTTTTCGAGGGCTTCCATCTGGCTCTCGGTTCCGATAACCCTGTCAACTGTCCAGGAGAAAGCCATACCACGTCCGTTCTTAAAGTTGCCAGCTTTGTAAATGGCGTCCAGGATAGTATTAGCATGGAAATCTTCTACAATGAACAGAAGTACCTCCCGTTGTTGATCCATTTGTAAACCAAAAAAAGTCTTCTGTTCACGGATGCCTTCTCCTCTGGCATTAAGTATGGTAACGCCTGTGGCGCCGGCTTCTTTAGCTGAAGAAATAACCTCATCCTGACGATCCTGTTCTACCATCGCTATAATAACTTTAAATCTCATATACGTTTCCTCCATTTAAAAATAAATTGTAAATGTAGTCGCTGGCTATAGCCTGCACTTCTCATCATTTGATGGGTCTACGTAAGTTACGCAACCTCAAGGTTGCGGCTACTAAAAATTAAGAGTTTCAGGCTTTCCTCAAACTTTTTTTCCTACTCCTGTTTGCGAACTGTTCTGAAATTATGCCATAACCAAGTACACTTATAATCGGGAATAGAGAGGCAAAGGCTATTAGTCCAAAAGCGTCAACAATAACAGAACGACCGGGTACGTTAGATGCCAGACCTATCCCAAGTGCAGCAACGAGAGGCACGGTAACGGTAGAAGTAGTAACTCCTCCGGAATCATAAGCCAGTGGAATAATCATCTTGGGGGCAAAGAATGTCAGGCAAACTACAACTAAGTACCCTGCGACAATATACCAATGCAGGGGGGAACCGGTAACGATCCTATAGCAACCGAGTGAGATGCCGATTGCCACCCCAAGCGCTACTGCGAGACGAAGTCCCCACGGTGAAATAGCCCCTGTTGAAACTTCTTCTGCCTTGAGGGCTACGGCTAATAAAGCCGGTTCTGCAATAGTAGTAGAGAAACCGATACAGAACCCGAATACATACGTCCAGAGATAGAGTGACGGATGAACAGATCCTGTAGTATCAATCTCTTCAAGTATAGCAGCGTTACCCTTTGCCAGAAAATGGAAATTGGTCAGCTGGCTGGACATTGCTTCCCCGAGAGGGAAAAGGCCTTCTTCCAACCCAATCATAAATATGGCCAAACCAATAATTACCAGGCAGAACCCATATATCAAACGGCCCGGGTGATCAATCTTTTTTCTAATAACAACCAGTTGAAAAAAGAGAATTACTCCGATAATTGGGGACACATCCTTAAGTGTGCCAAGCAAAACCTTTACTGAGTGGTAAAACAGTTCCATTTGTTTGTATTATTGTAAACAGAGATAAGATAATCAATAAATTATAAATCCGTAAAGCATTACGAAAATCATAGGGGTTAAGCTTGCAAAAGCAATCAACCCGAAGCCATCTACTATAGGACTTCTCCCTCTTATACAGGAAGCCAGGCCCACTCCAAGTGCTGCTACTAAAGGTACTGTAATTGTTGATGTCGTAACACCTCCGGAATCATAAGCTATTCCAACAATCTCATCAGGTGCGAAGGCCGTCATGATGGAAATACAGATATATCCTATGATAATAAACCATTGGATTGACCAACCTTTGACTATACGGAGAACCCCAACAGAAATTGCCAGTCCTACTGAAAATGCAACAGTCATCCGAAGCCCGAAGGCATAGTTTGCGATCGATTCACTAGTGTGTTTAATGGCATTTGCCTCAGCCGCTATTTCTCCGGCTTTTTTAGCAACGGCAATCAGGGCTGGTTCTGCAATTGTAGTGGAAAAGCCGATTGCAAACCCAAAGATAAGCAGCCACCAGATATTTCCCTTGGCAGAGAACTGGAAAGCCATTTTTTCTCCGAGTGGAAACAAGCCAATCTCAAGACCCTGTATAAAAAGGAACAATCCGACTAAAACAAAAATCATACCTGAAATAGTAGCGGCAAGGTCCGGAAAAGGTTGCTTAATAACAAATGGCAATCAGGGCTGGTTCTGCAATTGTAGTGGAAAAGCCGATTGCAAACCCAAAGATAAGCAGCCACCAGATATTTCCCTTGGCAGAGA
>PVMK01115013.1_pt1 | contig 10436 bp, 24 predicted proteins | sample 1853481 | NCBI WGS metagenome assembly PVMK01 (sample SAMN08533507, study PRJNA380276) | Marine sediment metagenome, whole genome shotgun sequencing project. | reverse complement strand
AAAATAGTGTAAGATTACAATATATTTTGCAGGACATACAAGAAAAATATAATTGTACTTATGTAAATGTTAATTTGTTTCATAATGGAGATTCAACAAAGTGGGGATTTCATTTTGATAAAATGTCATGTATAGAAGAAGCAGTACGCCACGATCAATTAAAAAGAGGTTATAAATTAAAAAATTGGAGTATAAAACCTTTTGCCCAAAAGTTTAATAAATTGTACCACGAAGGACATTTATACTTACCAAATTTAAGAACAGAAAAAGATGCATATTTTAATACTACATTAACCAGGTTAGGTTGTATATCCGTTGTTTATTCAGCAATTTATGATGAAAGATACATTAACAAAGAAGGGTTACCACACATAGTTGGATTTTTGTCATTGCAATGGGATAAACCAACTAATTTAAAAAATGTTGAAAAAATAAGTATGATTAAAGAAGTTGAAAGGATAAAAGAATTTGTAATAAAATAAAAAGTAAAAAACCCTATCAAATTAATGATAGGGTTTTTGTTTTACATGTTATCTAATATATTATTTAATTCTGCTATTTGTTTGTGTAACTCTTTTTCTTCATCAAGTTTTTTGATTAAATCATTGCTAAGTTTAATTAAATCATCTTGTTTTTTAATCAAGTTTTCAAAGTTACTTTTACATTCTGTTTGACGTTCAACTATTTTTGCAAATTCTTTTAGTTCTGTAATACTCATATTATTTAATTTAAATTGTTAATAAAATAAACCTTTTTAAATCATGCTTAGGATTTAAGAATTAACCCCAAATTATTTTTTTTAATTGAGGAGAATATCTGTCATAAAACCCCACCCCTTTTAAACCAACTTGATTAAAATCTTTTAAGGTTACTGTATCGTAAATAATTTTTTTTACTTCTCCTTTATGAGCATCATAATGCTCATTTTTTAACATTATGGAATATAAATTCCCATCATTAGGGTTATTATACTTTTTTATTAACTTGATTTCTATTTTTTGATTTTCTAATTTTTCAGCCCAATGTTCAGCGTTTTCTCCTAACCATTTTAAAAAATCTTTTTTGTTTTCTAATGTTGGCTCATTGCCACAGAAAATCATTAAACTTTTGTATAATCTTTTGTATAATCTTTCTCCAATAAGTTGATCATTTCCATTTAAAAAGTTTTGTTTGAATTCACTATAATTTGATGTTCTCATAATATTTTTTTTTAATTCTTATAATTACTTTCTGTTATTGCTAACGATACAAAAGTATGAAAGGTTTATTAATAAACCAAATTAATAAATAAATATTATGTAACTACTTGATTATCAATGTAAAACTTTTTATAAATTATTTATGTTTTAAATCATACTAATAAATAAAATTATGGAATTAAAGGTTTACAGATATTCATCACAATCACAAACAACATTAGGTGCATTACACATTGATGGTAAATTTGAATGTTATACTTTAGAAGATCAACATCAAGATATTAAAGTAAAAGGTGAAACAAGAATCCCAGCAGGAAAATATAATATTGGATTACGTACGGTAGGTGGTTTTGATGCTCGATACAAGGCTAAATTTTCTTTTCATAAAGGAATGTTACAAGTTTTAAATGTACCTGGATTTGAATACATTTTAATTCATATTGGAAATGATGAAGATGATACAGCAGGTTGTTTATTAGTTGGAAATACTGCAAACAATAATAGACTAAATAAAGGATTTATAGGAGATTCTACGACTGCTTATAAAGAAATGTATATCAAAGTATTAAAAGCATTAGAAAGTGGTTTAGATGTTACAATTCAATATATAGACTTATGAGTGAAGGAAAGATAAATACAATAATTGGTGTATGTTCTTTATTGTTCCCAATTTTTGGTGGTAGTTTTTATTATCTACTTGATCAGGCGAATGATAGAAAAGATAAAGAGCAATTATATAAAAAAGAGATTACGCAAAGTTTAATAAAAATTGAAAAACAAATATCTAATTTAGAGAGTTTGTATAAAAAAGATTTGCAAGATTATAAAAATTACAATAATGAACGTTTTTATATTTATAAAGAGAAAACAAATGTAACTTTACAAGAGTTAAAGGGTAGTGTTTTATTTTTGCGTAAAAATCACTTTTTTATTACAAATGAATATAAAAATGAAATTAAAAAATTAAAGCATGAGTAAATTTAAAGAGTTTTTACAAAAAGCTGGTGCAGTTGTTCCAGATGTATTAAAAGTTGGTGGAAACATCATAGGTGGAAATTATATAGGAGCAATTAAAAATGTAGGTGAATTATTAAAAGGAGAATCTGAAAAAAACGAAGAAGCAAAAGAGTTATTACAAGAATTTGAATTAAAAAAACTTGAATTTGAGCAGGAACTAAAAAAATTGTATTTAGATGATAAAAAAGATGCCAGAAGTTTATACAAAGTAGATAGTTCTTTACAAAAAGTCTTTGCTATAACGTTTTTAAGCCTTTACATTGTATTATCTTTTGTTGTCCTTTGTGGTTTGTACTTAATATCAATTCAAGGGCTTAAATTAGATAATTATGTGGTAAGTTTTGTTTCAACACTACATGGTGGAATGAGTATGAAAGTTGGAACAATAGTAGATTTTCTATTTGGTAGTTCACAACAATAAAAAAAACCACATCATTAGTTTGATGTGGTTTTTTGTTTACTTGCCAAAATTTGTAAGTAATTTTTATTTTTCGAGAGATCCAATTGTTTTTAAAACTTCAATTGTTCCTGCATCAATAACAATTTTGATATTTTGATCTTTCATTTTTTCAATAATGTAAATCTGCAAAGGTTCTACTAAATTTTCAATCTCTTGAATTTCTTTTTGTGTAAGCATAATATTAATTTTTAAAGTATTATTTATATTTTTTATATTTCTGTTAATGAATTAAAACTTAGTGGGCATTTGCACATAATCATAAAATCAATTATTTCACTTTCATAATTAAATGTAGTTATGTGATTACCCATTGAATTAATATAGATTTGAAAATCATTTATATGATGATGTTCTAATAATTCAATAGTAGGAAGCCTTCGTAATTCTTGATCATGGATTATTTGAGGAACAGGAACAACTAAAATATCTGAATCATAGCCTTCTATTTTATAATATATTTTAAATTCATTATGTACATTGCACCAAAAACGCACAGGCTTATTAAATCCGTATTTTTTAAAAAATTTAGAATCTATAAACTTCTTCTTTCTTTTTAAAGTCATAATCTTAATATTTTAAATTAACCAATAAAAAAGCCTATCATTCTTAATGTTGCATCTCACCTCAACACCTCGAATAATAGGCAAATATTTTTCAGTTACTAATTGTGAGATGCTGTAACTACTTTGTAAATATACGATAAATATCTGAATTTAGACGAACTTTAGACGAACTTTAGATAAAAAACATTGATTAGAGTAAATTGAAGGGTATTATTTATCTAAAAAGTATCTAAAAAGTATCCACAAAAAAACCCTACCAATTTAATGATAGGGTTTATCTGAACCTAAAATATCACATGAAAAATGCTTATATCAAATAATCTCTTTTATTGGTGTAGGAATCCAACTACATTAAATGTATTAAGATTAAAAGACCTATCTTTTTAATTGGTGTCTCAAGCCAACTACAATCGTTTACTGTATTAAGATGATTAAATATACAAAAATTATATTAAATAAAAAACCCCTACTTTTTTTAGGAGTAAGGGAAAATTAAATATATAAGTGCAAGAAAGTAATTCAATTTACTAAATTATATCTAATCTAGCAAATAATAAAAGTGTGATTCACGATATAATGCTATATTTTTTTTTACGTGTTCCCAATTTAAAAGTTTTAATTGCTGGTAATCTTCATCACTTACTTTTTTTAATTCTAATTTTACTATTATTTCTTCATCATCTACTTTTATATTATTTTTATTTGGTTTTAAATATTTGTATAAAATTGTTAAGCCTTCAATTACATCTTTATTCATAAATTATTTATTAAATGATTCAAAATCACCTTTTTTACATTTTACAATTGTATTTATGCTATTAATAATATTTATGTGATCATTTATTTTAATACTCGATTCAGCACCAGCAACAAAACAACACATAAACATTTTACGTTGTACTTTTGTAATTTTATATCCTAATTCTTTTTCAACTTTAGAGATATAATTGTTAAAAGATTGTTCTAAAGTTTTATTGTTCATCTTTATATTCTTTTAATAATTGTTTTTGTTCTTCTAAATCTTCATGCAATCGCTCTAAATCATTTTCAATTGCTTTTTGGTACACTTCCTTTCTTTTTGTTAATAAATCAATTTGCGACCTTGTTCTATTAATCATGTACTCTATATTTTCTATTACTTTATCCATTTTTTTAGCAGTTTAAAAAGCGTTCATCAATTTCTATTTCTAATTGCTTTAATCTCTTTTTTAGTTCCTTCTTTTCTTTAAAAGATAGATTTTCATAATCAAATCTTTGTCTAATTTCCTGCACCTCCTGGTGTAGTTCGGTTGTACTCATTTCATAAACTTTAATCATTATTTTCTATTCTAAATTGATCAAGTGGTTTTATGTTAGATGGTAAGTTTTCATAGTTGAATTTCGCACCTTCTAATGATGTTTTAGCATTTTCAATGATTGTTTTAGCAACTGTACTAATTGCCTTTGAACGTTCAATCTCTTTGTTTAAATCATCTGTATCAATTGTTTCATCACTTAATCTTTCTAATTGTGCAAATAGATGATTGTTTAAATCGGATAATGTATTTTTAGTCATTTTTTAAATCGTTTAATTTGTTCTCTAATTTTTTAATTAATATCATTGATGGTATTATTTCAATTGGGTAATTATGCCTTGAATTTCTCAACATACTTTCACTTCTGGTAATTAATTCAAGATTATCAATTACAACATTATCTGTATTCTTATCTTTAAAAACTAATATAAGATTATCAGGTATTTCACCATTAACTTGTTCCCACAAATATCTGTGATATAAAACCCAATTGTTATCTTTAATTTTTATGTATTTATAGTAAGTTCCATTATAAGAATCTTTTATTGATACAATATCACCTTTTTCTTTTGTGTTGTGTGGTTTTCTACCTTTTTTAAATCTTGTTGCTTTTGATTTAGCGATAGATTCTTTACTCATGTAATCGGATTGTTTTTTTCCTTTATTATGAGGTATTACACCTTTTTTTATTACACCATTTAATTTTCTTTTTTCTCGTAACTTTTTTGGAATTTCTAAACCATTTTTATCTAAAAATCTCATTACACGACCAAAACTTATATTTAATTGATTTCCAATGTGTTTAATTGGCATTAGTAAAAAATTATCTTTTATAAATTGTTCATCTGCTTCTGTAATTTTTTTATAATATCCTTTTGGCATAACAAAATAGTTAAAATAAAACCCTACCAAATAAATGATAGGGTATAAATAATTTAAAATGGTAAATCATTTGTTGGATCTACATTTGTTTCTGGTGTTGATGTTACAACTTGATCACTACCAACTTTTTCAATTCTCCATGCAGTAACAGAATTAAACCAATTTGTTTTACCTTCTTTTGTCCATCTACGACCACCTAAATTAAATAATACTTTTACTTCATCATTTAATTTAACAAAGTTTAAAATGGTTGTTTTGTCTTGTGTGGTTTGGAACTTAATTTCCTGCTCATAACCATTTACAACTACTTTTAGTACAAATTCTCTTTTTTTGAATTTATCACTTACAACTTGTTCTGCAAATATTTCTATAATTGTTCCTGTAATTTCCATAATCTTAATTTTAATAATTTTAACTTTATTTATTTGATAATGTGATTTCTCCATTGAAGGGTTTAAATTCTTCATTTATCCATTTATCACTATTGTAACCAATTTCAAGTAAATCACTTGACAAAACTACGCCACAACTTCTTTCTCTAAACAAAACTATTATACCATCCTTGTCAATCATTAAACAAGGGTATTCAATTGTTTTTATTGTATCTTCTTTTACTTTTACTCTCATTTTAAAAACTGTTTTAAATTCGGTTTATAATAATTTTCTCCTTTTAGTATTTTTCCATCTTTGCGAAAAATAGGTTTACCATCTTTATCTAATTTGCTCATATTACTTTGATGAACTTCTAAAAATTGTCCTGGTAAATCATCATTTACAATATCTAATTTTACTAATTTATCTAACATAGATAATAATAGATTAGCAATTGAACAAAAAGCGTTTAATAATTCTGAATATGTAACATTACCAAATAGATAACGTGATTTGATTTGATTTAACACTAAATTTATTTCTATTGGATATTGTGTTAGTTCTAATTCTATTCCTTCTTCACCTTCCATGTAAGATGCAAAGTTTAATAATCCATGATAATGAACCGAACCAAAACAGATGTACAGACCATCAATAATTGCGTCCAATGTTTCTACATGATTATTTTCATACAATGCCTTGTGTAGCTCTCCTAATTCCTCTAATTGTAAATCAAGACGTAATTTCCTATCTTTTTGCAATCCAATGTTTAAGCTGGTTGATTGGCTATGTCCAAAGGCTTCTTGGAAATCCCAAACGAAGCCTAATTCTTTACTAATGTTGATCATAATTTGTTAGCTATTTTAATTTTTTGAATTTTATCAATTAATTCTGCTGAATTAGTATAAGCACTTTTTAATTTATCTATAAATAATTGTTCACCTTCTTTTGGTGTATTTAAAAATACATTTTTGCAATTAATAAAACTTTGACTACTAAAATCCATTGTTAATTTTGCAGGAGCAGGAGCAGTTGGTTTTGCTGGTGCTTGTGTATCTGCATCTTTTGTATCATCTATTGCAAATAAACCATTTAAAGCATACTTACGAGCGTAACTGGCGCTGCTTCCGAACGACTGCGATATATCCATACCTTTTTTACTTGGATCAATACCAGCAAAGGCAACAACACTAATTGCAGTACCTTTACTATTTGTAATAGTTGCAGTTGCTTTAATCATCAACAAGCCACCAATTTCTACTACATCATCATTTAATGTTACATAACATTCATTTGATTGTAAAAGAGGTTTTAAGCCTTCTAATATATCTTCACAACTTCTATAATTGTACTTACCAAAGTTATTACGTTGGTTCTTTGGTGCTTTTAATTCGGCTTGTATTTTTACTAATTCTTTCATCTTATTCTGCGTTTGCTTCTAAATTTTCTAAATATTCAATTCTTGCTAATCTCTTAATCTCTAATTTACTTTGATAAGAATTAAGATCATGTAATAATTCTTTTCTTTTATTTACACGTTCTGATTTTAATCTATCTTCCCAATTAACATATTTACCTTTTAACTTTGAACAAGGTATTATTTTGTTACCTTCATTATCAAATCCAGCAGGATTATTATCTAAAAACTCACTCATAATATTTAATTTTTTGTTACTGTTTTTATTAACGTTTGCAAGTTATAAAAGGTTTACTAATAAACCAATTTATTTAATACTTTTTTTGAATAGATTATCATTTTCAACGCAGTTAATAATTAAGGCTTTTGTTTTACTTTCATTCAATGTTGTTAGTAATTTTTGTTTTTTCATCAATTTATAGATGTATTGAGGGGTTACTCCCTTAATTTGTGCATACTCTTTTTGAGTATAAGTCGTTTTATTTTCCATTGTTTTGAATTTTATTTAAACAAATATAATAGTTTTATTTGGTTTATTAATAACCTTTTGTAAATTTGTAACGTTAGAAAGAAAAAAAAGTTTAAATTATGAGTATAACATACAAAGTAAGCGAAAAAAGAAAAAAGGATTTGATTTTGTTAGCATCAAAAAGTAGAGGGATAAAAATTGAAGGCTCTTATTATCCAGGTTGTACATTAACATTAACAGATGTTGATGATGAAAATAAAGTTTTAAAAATTAAATAAATAAAATTATGTTAAGAAGTAAGAAAGAAAAAACAATGGCATTTTATAAAGCTAAAAGTATCAAAAATTTAAAAGAAGCAGATTTAGTATTAAAAACACTTGCAACATTAGATCCATTTTTAAATTTAATAGAAGATATTGAATCAACTAATATTTTTAAGCATGAATTAAAACGTGCTGGTAAAACTTTTAAAAGAGAATTAGAAAAATCTTTAGGTGTTGTTTTTAACACAACAGATCAAACACAATCAGAAGCATTTTGGGTAATGGATCAAATAGATCAATTAGATGATTTAATTACAAACACACACATATCTAATTATCCTACATTAATAAAATTACTGCAAAGGTTTCACGAATTAGAAGGAGCAGATACAGATACATTTGTTAAAAGTGTTGTAAATAGACAATACGCTACAATCAATGAATTTGTGTTACCTGCTGGTATTATATCAAAATTGCGTGATGTTGTTCCTATGCTCGATTCTATGCCTTTGTTGCAGTTATCACAGCAATTACCAAAATCAAGAGCAGAACAAATAAAAGGTTTAGGTGAACAAAGTATTAAAATTTTAAATGAGGTTTTTGCGACTTCTGGTATAGTATGGTAAAAAAAGATAGTAAAGAACAAATTGAAATATTTGTAAAGAGATTGTTAAAAGTTGGACGTTTCCAGGACACGTTTTATATCCTACAAGATGAAGGTGTATTAACTCACAATATGTATTTTTATAGAGATAATAAAAAAGTACAAAAAGCATTAAAAGATGTAAAAAAAAGGGAATTAAAATTGTTTACTGATGAAGCAATTAAAAGATTAAGTTTAAAAGATGCTTATAATCATCTTAATAGTAAAGGACTATTAAATTATGGTTTATCTTTTTATTCAGATACCATTAAAATAACAGATATTAAAAAAGAAAAAAAGGTACAGGAGTACAAATTATTGCGAGATACAGCAATGAGTGCTGGAGTTAGTTTAGCAGAAGCACATGAAATGATAAAAGATAAATTAGTATTTAGTTATGTTGTTTTATTAAATGCAGAAAAGCAAATCAAAGATAAAGATTTTGCATCTAAACAACAAAAACAAGCAATTATAGACCAGGCAACAAGAATTGTACAGAATTACAAAGATACAAATTTTGAAGGTCGAATAATGACAAAAGAAGTAGAAGAAGCATATAAAATATTAAAATTAGAATTATGATTGATACAAAAAGTTTATATTATCTCGCATTTTTATTTGTTAATTCTATTAACCTGGTTTATTTATTTACTGTAAAAGATGAAGAAATTGGGGTATTCTGGACATTAACCAGCTGCTTTACAGTAATGGTAGTAATATTTTTAATCAGTGAATTATTTATATGATGTATAAACATAAAAAAAACAACAAAATTTATATTGTATTTCAATATGATGTAAAAATAAAACAAAATGATGTATGGATAGATGCAGTTTTATATTATAGATTGCACGAACAAAATCAATTATTTTGTAAATCAGTAGAAGAATTTAAAAAAAGTTTTATAAAAGTAGATTAAAAAAATAAAGGGAAATGTTACTGTACTTCACATTTCCCTTTACTGATTTTATAATCATTTATGTAAAGATAGTAAAAAAATGGATATACAATTAAGAGATTATCAAAAAAATGGAGCAAATGAGTTATACACAAAATTAAAAACTAATGATAGTGTATTATTTCAATTGGCAACAGGAGGTGGAAAGACATTTATTTTTTCTTTCTTCATAAAATATTGGATTGGAGCAAATGATAAAAATGTATTAATCTTAGTACATAGAGCAGAATTAGTACAACAAACTGTAAAAAGTTTAAATAAATTAGGTGTTGATGTTGAAGTTATTGGAAAAGGTGAAAGAACAATTAAAAAAAATTGTAGGGTTCATATTGTGATGGTTCAAACTTTAATTAGAAGATTAAGAAAGTATGAAAATTATTTACCTAATATTGGATTAATGATTGTTGATGAAGCACATAGGAATGATTTTAATAATATATTTGATTATTTTGATTGTAAACGTGTTGGTTTTTCAGCTACTCCAATTTCAGCAGTTAAAAAGAATCCTTTAAAAAATATGTATCAAGACATTGTATGTTGTGCAGGAATAAATACATTAATTAAAGAAGGCAATTTAACAAATAATAAAACTTATACAATTAATATTGGTATTGATAAAAGTAAATTTAAAAAAGTACAAGGTGATTATAGTTTATCATCACAATTAGATCAATATAAGTTGCCAAAGATGATAGAAAATACTGTGAAAGCATACCAAAGTAAATGTTTAGGTAAGAAAACAATTATTTTTAATGTTAGTGTTGAACATTCTAAAAATGTATGTAATGCTTTAATTCAAAAAGGATATAATGCAAGAAATTTAGATTGTAAATGTACAGAACAAGAACGAAAAGATGTTTTACAATGGTTGAAAGATACACCTGGTGCAATTATTTGT
>PVMK01140851.1_pt1 | contig 10438 bp, 14 predicted proteins | sample 1853481 | NCBI WGS metagenome assembly PVMK01 (sample SAMN08533507, study PRJNA380276) | Marine sediment metagenome, whole genome shotgun sequencing project. | reverse complement strand
TGCGATAGCTGGATTGAATATTTAAGGAATTCTACCCGTCGAGAGGCTTCCCTTCGAGAACCTCCCTTCGAGGGCCTCAGGGTCTACGACAGGGTCTAACGACTGGGTCGAACGATTGATTTTAATAAAAAGGACAGAGCGAAGCGATACCAAAAATCGTCATTCGTCAATTCCCCGATAAATCGGGATTTACGCTTCTCTACAACCGGCTTGTCCGGATTGGGATCACCATGCCGTTGTGGAAGCACCTATCTGATCTTAGCCCCTCACTTGCTATATCAAACAATATCCTGCCAAATTTTAGTTTAAACTAAAATAACTTATTGATATTATTGTAAATTTTATATTGACAAATAAATTTCTTCCTCTTAAAATACAATCCTGAAAAGGAGGGTTTAATTATGCAAACTCAAAGCGTTTGGTTCGGTCAAAATTCAGTCGTTGGTAAGGGCATGTTATTCATTGGAATTATTCTTTTTATTAGCCTGGTGTTTAATGGGTGCGGAGCTTCAAGGGCGGTTAAGATGTATCAGGCTGAAATGAAGGAAACCTATGAGCTACAAAAACCGGTATTGATTCGCACATCTGATGATGACAAACGCCCGAAATGGACCCACAACACAGTATTCGAAAAATCCGGAAAGGTTTATTTTACCGGTGGGTTTGTGAATGGCACTGACTATGCTGTCACCATTCGATGTGCAAATGCAGAGGCGCTCAAAAACTTGGTTCAAGCGATCAGCCTTTATATTCGTGCTGAATTTAGCGAATATGTGCAGGGATCAAATTCGACTTATGGTCAGGGAATTGAGCGGTTTGTTGAGGATGGAATAGCGACATTTGCAGAAAATGTTCATGTTCAGGGCATCAAGCAGGTTGAATTGTACTATGAAGAAATGTTTAGCCCTGCTTTAATGCAGCCGTCTTACAATGTGTATGTGAAACTTGAGATGAGCAAGGCTGATTATCTGAAAGCAAAAGCGGATATTTTGAGAAATCTTCGAGACCGTTTCCAAAGTAAGGGCGAGATTGAGGCAAAAGAGAAGGCTGAGAATCTTTTGCAGGAGCTGAAGGATGAAATCAAGACTGCCACTTAAACCCATCATCACATTAATTGTTCTGCTTTGGGATCTGCAGGGGATTTGCAAAACTTTGCAGGTCCCCTCTTTTTTGATCAAAGTCCCCGAAGGGCATTTTGCCGCCGTCTCTGAACCTTGCAAATCCTTGGCTGAAGCACGAAAAAGTGCGATTTATGATGTTGCCCGGCAGGTATTGGGTTCGATTGGTAGCCGATATGATCATCGCTTTGTTTTTGATACTTCAGGGAATCCGAAAAATCCCCAGAAATCAATGCGGGATAACCTATTGCGGGCTGCCTCCGGCATAGTTCTTGGTATTGAACAAAACATTGTAAAAAGTATATGGCAGATGGACCAGTCGGATCGATACATTTTTTTCATTTTGGTTCACTATCCGGATTCTCTCATTGCAAAAATGCGAAACCTGTCATTGGGTTCAAAGATATTAGCGACCTTTGTCGGAGTGTCGGGAGATGATGCTTTTATCCGTGTAACTGAGGTTAATGGTGTTTCCGTCGTCCTCACATCTGCTGATGTTAAGGTCTGTAAACAGAATCGATTTGCAAAGACGATTTCATTTTTTATTATCCAGGTACCGGAAGAGTTTTATGAAATATATAGCGTTGAATTGGATCCTGTCAGAGTTTGCGCAGGATCACAAACGGTAAGATTACGTTTAACCGATGCAAAATCTGTATCTGATTATTTGCTCGGTGCTAAAATTGAGCATAATATTGAGTTGAAAGGATACGATGAAATTGGAAGGCCTGTAAGTGTTCATATAGCTTTTTAGAAAATGTTTTCACTATTTGAAAACCTGAGCCTATTTTCAATGAATTTGCGCATTCCTTCCAGCGTTGTTGGTTTAGCCAAACCACCTGGGAAGATTTCCGGTGGAAAATAGATTTTAGTCTCAGTGACAGGTTTTTGTCTCCGAAATATTCATTCAAAAACGGCAACGCGTTTATTTATTATTATTTTCTATATAGAAATATAATATATAATATATTGAATATATTAATATTCTTATATATTGAGTTCCACCGGAAACTTACCCACCTACCTCAGTTTTTACCTTTCAAGGACAACAAAAGCTTAAATATCTTGTGCGTCATCTGCAGGTAAAGCTAGAAAATTTCCTGTGGAGAATATGTCAAAAAAAGAAATTTGCAAGGAAGACAGTACCGAGTCGTTGATCGAATCCTTGCACGCAACAAGGCGCAGGTGTTCCCTGATTGTAAACCCTGACTACCTGGATGATGAGAATCTGCCGGAAGAAGAGAGAACCGCTGTGCTCAAGGAAATCTTTAATCGAAACATCCGAGAAAAGCAGCTCAGCCGCATCGTCTCACATCTCACCCCGGTCTTAGATGGTAATAATCCTCCAGCTGCCATGGTCTTTGGTCCAACCGGCTCCGGCAAAACCGTGACCCTAATACACGTGCTCTCCACCTTTTGCAAAGTGGCTGCGCGCCACAACGTCAAATTTCGTTACGCCTACATTGACCTGACATCGCCCAAAACCTATTTTGCGGCCCTAAACGAAGTAGCCATAGCCCTGGACAGCTCTAATCGCAAATACCGCAAAGGCATTCCAATTCAGTACATGCAGGAACGAATCATTGAGTCTATAAGCGACTATGACGGGATTTCTCTGCCTTCTAATCGATGAGGCGGATAACATCTCTCCCAACTCAGATGCCTTCCTAACCTTTTTAGCAAAGACGCTGCCCCGCAAGGTTTATTGCCGTCTGTTTCTGATAATGCTGACCAACCGGTTGGATTGGGAAAAAACCTTGGATCCGAGAATATCGAGCTTTCTCAAAAAAACAGATATCCTTTTTGAACCTTATGATGCCATGGATCTTTTGGCGATTCTGCAGCTAAGGGTGGAAAAAGCCCTTGATGCGAAAAAGGTTGAAGACGGCGCTCTAAACAAAGTGGCAGCCTATGCTTCTCGTGATACCGGGGATGCCAGAAAAGCCGTGGAGCTACTGGCAAAAGCCGTTAAAGAGGCTGAAAAGACCAGTGGGCGCCTGACAATAAAAGAAGTGGACATAGCGGAACGTCAATTAGAGGTGGATAAATCCGAACAATTGATCAAAGCCCTTGCCAAACAGCAACAATTTGTCTTGCATGCCTGCTACACCCTGCTATTAAGGGACAGCCATAAGATAACAACCGGACAAGCCTACGAAATTTACAAAACAGCTTGTACGGATGCAGGTCTTTGTCCTCTGACACAAAGGCGTTTTTCTGACATACTCAGCTCCCTTGACCTTTATGGCTTGATCAATGCCAGGGTCATTTCAAGGGGACGTTATGGCAGCACCAGAGAAATATCCAGCGCTTTGCCCAAGGATATTATTAATAAATTTCTAAAGGGAGACTGGTCAACGCAAACCGACGAAGGTTTTTACTGAGTTTCAAAAAACAGAATAAAACGTTCAAGCTTGTCCTCTAACTGCTTGCTGGCCTTCAAGATCGTTGTTTCCAAGGCAATTTCTTCAATATTGCTTTCCGGATCCCGTCGCAGAATGGCCAATTTCTTTTCAGAAGCTTTGATAAGATTATTTAGGTCTCTGCGTCTTTCAATATCTGTTATGGTCAGTTTGCAGTCTCGATTGAGCGAGGATTCTGCACACCAATTTGATTTGATCATCATAGGCCATCACTGAGTTGCCGTTTTATTGAATGTCCACCGTTGGGATTTAAATATTTTTCGCAATTTCTTCATAAATTGGTTGGAATCTCGAAATATTTAAATATCCCAATTGCCTGCTACGTATAGAATGCCCAGGCAAAATTCGGATCTTCATGAAGGCCAAACAAACCCCTTGGTCAAAGAGCTTCATCGTGTCCATATTCGAATATCCCACCTGAAGGAAAAAACCAAAATTTTTTATTTCCACGTTCTTCTCAGCCGGTACCAATGTCCGAAGTGCAATGGCGAGCTCACGATGACGGGTCAAAATCAATGCTCATGTTCATGCGGAGAAGCTTTTGATCCGACTCTTGCTTTCCAAAAAAGCGCCTGTTGTGGCACGCAACTTATTCGCAAAACTTTTCACTATGTCTGCTCGCGCTGCAAAAAAGTGAATCCGTCCCGCTTTCTTTTCGATGAAAGAATCTTTGACAGGGCATATTTTTGCGAGATGATGAAAGCCTCCAGAGCCAAAGCCAAGAAAAAGAAGCAGGAGATGATAAAATTGTTAATGGAGGCGCGATCCGGTGAACTGCCTCTTTTGCAAGAGCCCTGTCTGGAGTCTGTTCCGGGCCTAATCGCGGATTTAGATCACTTTGTCGGCGCAGATGAGGATGAATCCGATGACGCAGCCCTTGAGACAAATTCCGTTTTCAGCATGGATGATTACCGCAGTCACATCCTTTCTGCCTTGGATTGTGGCAGCAGATTTTTTTCGAAGATAAACAATCTTGGTGCGGATCTGCGTGAAGATAGGGTTTATCGATTTGTCACGCTGATTTTTATGCAAAATGAACAGGAGATCGATTTAACTCAGTATGATAATGATCTTTTGATTGAGAGAATTGAAACATGAAGCTGTCACAAAAGGATAAAGAATTTGTAGAGCGTTTGAAAACGCTTATGGAAACCAAAGACCTATCAATCGAGCTGATAGATGACGGCATAAAGCGTCTCGTCTTGCGTCGTAATTACGGCGACAAGATAGAATCGATATTTAATATGAGTCGGCAGGGTGTTCGCTGGAGATTTCACAGAATATTTAACGATATTTATATCAATGCTTATCTCACCATTTATTGGGTAGAGTCAAACTTCGGCACACAGCTTAGAGGCGACGCCATCGAGATTGCAAAACAGAGTGTCGAGCTTAGGAAAAAAGCCCAAAAAATGGGGTTTTCTCAGGCTTATCGTCGAGAAAACGGTTGAAAATCATGGAAATGAACAGGCTTCCAATTGACAACGGATTTGCCCTCCTAAAATTCAGAAAAGCTATCCCCGTCGAGAGACTATTTTATTGAGCAGTTTTTGCTGTCAATTAGCCGTAGCAGACAAAATTTTTACGGAATCGCAGGGTTTTCGGGAAAGAACAATTTTCCGGTAACTACCAAAATTTTACCCAAAAAAATTTTAACATCGCAAAATTCACAGACAGTGCATGAAATGCCTTATTTGGACCAAAAAGGCCGGGGTGAAAATGCCGGCCACTAAGATTGAGCTGAATTGCAGCAAAATTAACCGTGTACAGGGACTGGATGAACTGGCAAAGCTGCTGTTTCCCGGCAATAGAAATCATCAGAAAGTGTTTTTGGCCATATTTATCGAACTTAAGTATGCGCCGGGAGAATTCATGCCATTTTTAAAGCCGCTGTGCGATAAATATGAATTCACACCACGTATGCTGGAAACTGTCCGCAGTAAGATGCGGCGGATGGGCATCATCGACCATGTTTCTCGGTTCAACAAGGTTTATGGTTATCGCGAAGGCTGGGTATTTTCCAGCCGCTTTTCGCGAGCCCTTTCCCGCCTATCTGAGATTACCAAGGGGTTTAGGGACCGCAACGATGCGTTACAGGAAAAAAAAGACCGGGACTTGTTTATGTATGTGTAAGGTGAATTATTTTGCATATAGAAAAAAATTAGATCCCTCATTTCGCGAAATACTCCTCCAGAGCCTGTTCAATGATTTGACGCTGAGAGGCTTTTCTCTTTGCTAATTTTCCTTCGCGCTTTCGTGCATAGACCATTTCGAGGAGTTTGTCGGCGAGGTCTTTTCTGATCTGGACATGAATTCGCTCAACTGCTTCAGGCTCAAAATTCTTAATTGTCGGTATTTATTTTCATCAGACGAGGTTTGAGTTTTTGTGTCATTGCGGTTTTGCGGACTGGTGAAATTATGGTTTTGTGGATCTGTGGTTTTGCGCAATTGAGCAACTGAGCCTTCCTGTATTTGTGCAGTTTTTGATGGTTTATCCTCAAGAAATTCATTCATGCTGTTTGGCCCTACTTTTTGTGCCTTGAGAATATTTGATCCTTTTGATTTGAATTTCCCTGTTTTCCCGTTTTTTTCGTTCATTTTAGTTTTTGCTAAATATTGGTAGTTCATATTCCTTCATATGAATTCGTTGCAGGAGTTCTTTGTACCAGTGCCTTAAATTCTTTTGCCGCAGGACCCTTGGGCATTGTATTCGGTAATCGCTTTTTGGAATGCAGGACTCTCCTCGACTTTAATTCGTTTGCTGATTTTGCTTTTTAACACCAGATCTCCATAGTTTTCTCGAAGGGCTTCTTCCATTTCACGTTCCATAACCAATTTTCTGCCGTCGATTTGGTTAATAATAATGCCTAATACCTGGATATTTGGATTGAAATATTTTTTAACTCTTTCGATGGTCTCAAATAGATCCTTCATGCCTGCCAGCGCGTAAGGTGATGGTTTGACCGGGACCACCACATAATCTGCTGCGTTTAAGGCTGCTAAATGCAGATGTCCGAATGAGGGCAAAGAATCGATAACAACATAGTCGTATGCTTTTAAAGAAGGGGTGTTTTGTAATTTTTCAATAGACTCCTTGAGCTGGAATATTATTTGGAAATCTCTTTCAGCCACCGGCGCCAGGGAAATATTTGAGCCAAGAAAATCAAGGCTTTTTGATATTCGTTCCGGTTCAAGGACCTTTTCCTCGTATGCATTGAGAATGTTTCCCTTCAATTCAGCCGGGTTTTCCAAAAAAGAAGATGTAAGATTCCCCTGAGGATCATTGTCAATGGCCAACACTTTTGTACCCACGTCTCTCCGCCAGAATTTGAGCCAGATTAAAGGCGATGGTGGTTTTGCCGACACCACCTTTCTGATTTGCAATAGCTAATTTAATCATTTTGTTTTCCTGGGACAGTTCATCGCTAAAATGTGCGATTGTTAAATTGTGATATACACAAAAATTAAAACGCACGCTTTGTGTGAATGTGGTTTTGTGCAAATTTGCAAATACGCAATTGCGGGGTTGGTATATTGCTCAATTGTGTAAAACCACAATATGATGTTTGGGAATTTGAAGTATATAAGCTTTGCGTTTTTGTTTAGCCGATAAGTCAATCAGGAAATTACAGCAGGACTTATATTGATTCTCTTGTTTAAATCTATGGAAAGGAAAAATTTAAATATTTCAGTTCTTTTCGTCAGTCTGGATTTACATTTTCATGAGAAACGGCCTGGAAGGTAAAATAAATCAAGGGGATCGAAATAGATACAAGTCCGCAGGAGAAAGAAAAATTGCCGGCTTTCTTGGCTGCAATAATATCCGATACCTGTATGAAGCTCCCGTGTTGATCAACTCATATGACTCCAAAACGCGGATCTGGTACCCTGACTTTTATCTGCCGGAGTTTAAAACTTACATCGAATACTACGGATTAGCCGGAGACCCGGATTACGAGCGGGGAATCAAGAAAAAAGAGCTTTCCTATCAGAAATCGGAAATGGACGTTATTTCGCTTTATCCCCGAACGTTTAGAGAAAACTGGAGAGGATATATTATGCAGGAACTGGAAAGCAACATCCTTCGGCGATACCACAATCTAATGGCCACACCCTATTGGTCCAAAAACAAACCTTCATTAAATAGTCAACGCTCCGAATACGGTTATCGCCCACCAACCATCAGATTGTACTGATCGATCCTCTTTTCATTTTTTCTCGTAATGCACGCTTAATCATGATAATTCCGAAGGTCACAAAACCTTCGGTGACCATTCTATTCATGAGCGAGTTCTAATCAGCGCACAAAATTCTATTAGACGGCTATCGAATTTTATCGGTAACCGTAATTTTGGAGGCGCGTTTCTGGCCCAGTATGGATTGCAGTGTAACGTTGTCTTTGCCGCCTCGTACCCAAATTTCAGCTGACAAACCATTTGAAAACATCTGGTCCTGGACTGACAGCCAGACAAAATCGGTTGGCGGCATTTCTCGGGCAAGCTTGCAGAGAGCTCTCAGCCTGGCAGGGCTATTGGACAAAAATAAAAGACGGAATCCATTAAGTTTAGCTTTGAAGATTTTTTCATATCGCTTGTATTGACCGGTGCTGAACAAGGCTTGATAGTTGATGATTTTTTGTCGGACATCATTCGGGGTCAGCTTCGTGTTAACCAATGTCTCGGTACCCATATCCACTTCGAGAAAAAAAAGCAGCGTTTTTTCTGTTTCTTTGTCGGTGATAATAAAAACCCCATCAGGAATCATTGAATGATTCTCAGAGGTATTATCGTTTGAAAATCGTTCCATTATCAACGGATTTTCAGCATTGCCCTGGTTCAAATTATGTGAGCTGATAGTTAGGTTTTTTGTAAATAAACATTGATTTTCTCTTTCGATTTGAAGTAAATGGATAAAAAACCAGTTAACCAGCAAATCATGATCAATAAAGATAGACTCCGCCGTTTTGTCGGTGATGTATTTGGCATGCGCAGAGAGGATCTCCTTATCGCGTATTAATTTCAGGCCTTTTTCAGTCAAGAAACTGATATACTCTAGACGGCCCGACCTTCCTCCAAAATCCCTTTCTTTCAAAGAAATAAGGCACTCATCTCTCAAAGTTCGTATTCGCCTTCTAATAACCTGCATAGATCTTTGGGTTATGGCCGCAAGTTGTTTTACGGTTAAAAACTTGTATTCTGCAATCGACGATAAGAGTTTGATGTCGCCATTTGTGATTTTTTTTGCCATCTCTGCCTCCTGTGCCTTTGTTGAAATTAAACCTACATGCTTTTTAATAGGTAGCGGCAGGAAACAATCATGCGATTCATTTTCCCAAATATTCTGATATTAATGCAGTCTGGTGAGCAGATTATCGTGGTGTCATGAGACCCGATTATTGCGAGAACGGGCGGAACGGTTGCAGATTAGCTGAACCAATACATAATAGAATCAGGTAATTGTATTGATTCGATTCAGGCCGATAATCTCCACTGGATATAAAATATGGATTTCCAATTACGCAATCTATAGTCCGCCGGGATTGTGAATTTGTCATTGTAATCTATCAATTTGCGATTCATTTTTCTTGTAGATTAGTAATGCCAATCTGAACAACATTTCAACCTGGATAACAATGACTTTGGTATATTGGACGCACTTCTTTGTCATGCCCTGCCTACTATTCCAGAACCTCGTTAGCAGCATTCATATTGGTATTTATTCCATATTCTACAGCTTCGTTTTAGCGTGAGACCATCACCGAGTGTTTATAATTTCAATTGACAAATCAAACTCTTATCGATAGTTTTAAGTCTCCGAAAGAAAGGAGACCCCACCATGCCATATCCCGGCACTCTCACTAAAGCTCACATCATCGATCCGGTGGCAGAAAGAAACGGATTCACCCGAAAAAAGTCGATCGAAACCGTCGAAATATTGCTGACGTCTGGCGGTGATGTATTGATTTTCGGCTTCGGTAAATTCTGTGTGAAAAAGAAAAAGAAGAGACGCGGCAGGAATCCGGCGACAGGAGAGAACTTGATGCTGGCGCCAAGAAAGAGGGTCACGGTCCAGTGGTCAGGGAAGCTGAGGGAAAAACTGAACTAAAAGAAGGCTGCGGTAAATAAAGAGCACACCAAAAAAATTGCTTTTGGGAGTCTATATTTTTAAACAAGGAGGATAAAATGGCCAAGCAAAAAGGCAGAGACATCGGAAAAGGATACTCAATAAAGAAAATAGTGTCATGATTGAAAAATATTCTTTTGGCAAAATTGTTGTAAATGGTGTGATCTACACCAATGATATAAAAATTGTTCAAGAACGCGTGGTTTCGGACTGGTGGAGGAAGAAAGGGCATTCAGTGGGTATCGAAGATATCCAAGATATTCTGGAATCTAAACCGAGCGTTCTGGTGATTGGTAAGGGCCAGCCTGGTATGATGAGATCTTCCAGATCATTGCGCAGATTTCTTAAAAAGAACGATATTGAATTGATCGAGGAGAAAACGTCTCAAGCAATCACGACTTATAACAGCCTGCTGCAGCAAGAAAAAGAGGTTTCTGCGGGATTTCACGTATCTTGTTAGGTAAACAGTCCGAGCCTGACCCTCGACCATTCTAAATCTATGAATTCTATTTATTTGCTTTGGAAAAATCATGATCTGTATCGATTCGGGAATTTCAACTTCTTTCGAAGGTGATAACAATTCAAAATCCAGATAGCAGGCGAAAGAATTCAAATACCGGCAAAAGCCATATTCAATATTGAACATGAGCGCAAAGGCAACACTGAAGAGGTTGAACTCCAATTCAAGTGGGAACAATGACCTAATCTTCTCCGCTCAGAGCGGTGAAAATCTTAATCATGGGTTGTGATAGCCATTATATATCTGAAATAATT
>PVMK01118168.1_pt1 | contig 10439 bp, 7 predicted proteins | sample 1853481 | NCBI WGS metagenome assembly PVMK01 (sample SAMN08533507, study PRJNA380276) | Marine sediment metagenome, whole genome shotgun sequencing project. | reverse complement strand
GCGAGAGCTTCACGCGAAGGCCGTGTGTGGTGGAAATTTCCTCGCCACGAGCAAATCGGAACGCGTCCTCTTGTCCGATCCTGTTCATCGTTCCGGCGTCGACCGAAATGGCAGTGTGCAGGTGCGTGTCACCCCAGAGGACTTTGGTCGGGAAATTCCGGCCAGCGTAGGGCGAGAACTCAGGTTTGGTGATATTGGCAATATCGTCTTTGGTCAGTGCCTCATGATTGCCGGGCTCTTGTGCCCAGGCTACGGATGCCAAAGCGCAAGCGGCGAGTAAAAGGACGGTTTGTGCGGTGCGTTTCATAACGATTGTTCTCCTTCTTATTATGAGGTGTTAAGCGGACTGTCAATCTTTGATTGCTTCCGTAATAGCTTCGAATAGGGAGGCTTCCCATGCCCAACCCGCATCATCGGCGTTAGGCCGTGCGCTTTGTAGGGCAATAACCAATTTTTCACTGCGGTCGATGTAGATTCCTTGACCCGAAAAGCCACTAGCCCTGAAAATACCCTTGCCATTAAGCCACCAAAAATACCCATAGCCTTCGAAGTCTTTTGACGGCGTGGTGGAATCTCTCATCCAATCCGATGGCAATACTTCCGTTCCATCGGCAAGGCGGCCATCGGCTAAAGCAAATAATCCGATACGGCCGTAATCTCGCAGCGTTGCGTTGATACAGCACCCACCAAACTCGCCGCCGCCTGGCTCAGTAAGCATCCATGACCCGTCAGATTCCATCCCAAACGGCTGCCAGATTTTCTTTGATAGGTAAGTCGAAAGATTGTTGCCGATCGCCGACCGCAGTAGCGTCCCGGCAAGATTTGTCTCCGCAGAGTTGTAGTTAAACCTCTCGCCCGGCTCGGCATGACGTAGTTTATTTTGCAAATATTTATACAGCGGAAGTGTCGACCAGTACGCCGCGGCGACGTCAGACTCCGGGTCGGCATAATCCTCATTCCATTGAACGCCGGACGCCATCTGCAAGAGATTGGCAATCGATGACTGATCGTATGATGACCCCTTCAATAGAGGCAGATAGTGTGTGACTTTCTCGTCTACACTTGCGATATAGCCATCCTGAATCGCAGCACCAATTAGCATCGAAACCACAGATTTGGCGACAGAAAAAGAGATCCACTTGCTATCTTCGTTGTTACCGAGGCCATATCGCTCGTAAAGAACTTTCCCGTCCTTTATGACCAGCAGACCTGCAACACTGTGCCTCGTGAAATACTCATTTACAGTCATGGATGCGTCGTTGAGTTTGATTTCGACGCTGCTCAGATCCACCAAATCGTATGGAAGCGGATATGCCGAATCACCAGCTTTAATCGTCCTGGTAAGGAAAATCTTGTCCGAGTTTCGGTAGCCGGCTACCTGTTGTTCCGGCGTCCAGAAGAGCACGCTTTCCGGAGCACCAAAGTATTTTTGGTCGTCGGCAGGATCTATGTAAGGCGCCTCCGCACTAACTACCGATACGTAGCTACACAAGCACAAGACGGACAAAAATCCCACACTACTTTTAGGTCTAACGAATCGCATTCGCTTTTCTCTTTATTATTCGATCTATCAATGTATGGCTTTACCTTGCGACCGGCCGCTTTGGGTCACAAGCAGACGCTCGTTCAAAGCAGAATCATAGCATCCGAGCGTCCGGTATCAGGTGCAAACCAGCCGCTCAAACCGGCGAATTTAGTGTATCTTGAGCGGCTGCTCATGAACCAAAGCAGACTTTCTGACCAAACAATCTATGTGAACTTATAGGAGCTGCAATGCGACTGTCGATGTATATCGTGATCGGGCTGGTTTTTCTTTTGCTTGATGGTTGCTCGAGGTCATCCAACGTATCGACCGGGGCAATAGACTCGCCGAAAGTCATTCTGATAATCGGCGATGGCATGGATGATCAGCAGATAAGCATTGCACGAAATTACCTGACTGGCAGTAGCGGTCACCTTGCAATGGATACCATGCAATATCGGGGTGCGGTACGGGTGCAGTCAGTATTAGAAGAAGACCCTACGGCGTTTGCTTACGTAACAGGCTCGGCTGCTTCTGCGGCGGCGATCGCGAACGGCATTATTTCCAGCGGCCTGCGCATCAGTACGTTCGCACAAACGGACAAAGATGCAGTATCGATCATGGAGTTGGCGAACAGTGCAGGCATTGGCACCGGTATTGTAACCACAGCGAGCGTCACGGACGCGACTCCGGCATCGTTCATGGCACATGTAAGTAACAGACAATGTCAGGGGCCCGAGGACATGGCGCGGAATAATGCGCGCAACCCGCGAGCATCCTACGAGTGCACGGGTGACTACAAGAAAAACGGCGGCAAAGGATCGATTGCCGAACAAATCGCCGCAGGGACAATGGATATTGTGCTCGGTGGTGGCACGAAATACTTCGATCAAGTTGCCGAAGGCGAATCCGAAAAGCGAGTTCTGCAACTGGCTCGAGCCAACGGCTATGAGGTGATAACGAGACGCTCAGAATTGCAAACAATTCCGCGAGACAAGCCGATATTGGGTTTATTCGTGCCGGGCCTAATGCCGCCAATGCTGCGGGGTAACGGTGCGACCCTTGTTCAAGCTGCCGATCGGGTCAACGGCAACACGAACTTGCCTGAGCCATATGCGTGCCAGGACAACCCGGAGTTTGCCGATGTGCCGCGCGTATTGGAGATGACAAAGGCCGCAATCAGTCATCTGGAGAGTCGCGGCAGTTTCATGCTGGTGATTGAGAACGAGTCAATCGATGAATATGTGCACGCTCGGCAGCCGTGTGGACATATTGGCGCTGTGGCTCAGATCGATGAGACTGTGAGATTTGTACTGCAATACGCAGAATCGCACCCGGAGCTGTTGGTCATTGTTACCGCTGATCATGGACATGCCGCCCAAATTATTTCCGAACAACGAGTGAATTCATCGCCCGGGCATGTGGCGCGACTCATCACAGCAGATGAAAGCATAATGGGTATCAACTACGCCACAACCAGATCTGATTCGAGGGCGGGACACAGCGGAGTTCAAGTGCCAATTCATGCCAGCGGTCCGGGCGTCGATCAATGGCCGATTTTTATGCCACAGACGGAAATATTTCACATCGCCAGGAAACACCTCGGGTTGGAAGAAACTCTGCCCGAAATTATTGCTGATGAGCCCAAAGCGCCTTAGCCCAATCACGAATCTGTAGCGACTCTTCCCAACGGTCTGATAACTCGCGTTGCTCGCCGTCTGTAATCGCATAGGGTGGCGGGCCTAGCTCGCACAGGAACACGAGTTCTGCATCATCGGCGTTTCGTGCGCGCCATGCCTGCATGCCTTCGTGCCACCAGCCTTTGAAGATCTCTACCCATTCTTGATGTTGTGGAAAGTTTATCTGGATCTGCACTTGTTCTCGGTTCGCGATGCGACCCTGAAAGCAGTCGGAGCGATTCAGGATGCTCGAAACATATTGTTGGTCTCGTTCAACGATTGGAATACGCATTTCGCGATCCACAACGAAGTGCGACAAGTCTGCACACAAGCGCATCTCCGGTACCAAATCCATGAGCAAAAGCGTGTAGTACATGTCATTCAGCAATCCATCGCGGTGCGTTTCGAACAGCAACGGCATGTCGCGGTCCGCAGCTTCCTGCATCCAGCGCCGCACGACGGGCACCGCATCTTCCGGCCTGAGAGGCATTACTCCGCTGATGACATTCACCATGCAGGCATTCATTTCCAGCGCAAAATCGAGCAAGGGGATCATGTCGTCTTCAGTGGCCGGGAACGCATTGACCATGCAGCCCAGGTTGTACTCGCGATAAAGATCACCCAACTTGCGTTGTTGCGGAATTTCCGCAGCAGTTGGGTCGATACACATGCCGTCGAAGGCCGCCTCGGCGACCATGCGAAAACACTCTTCGTCAGTGCGCTCCGGTTCGTGCGGGCTGCGCAACTCCATGCCCCACAACGATTGGTAAACCTTCAAATTTTGCATGTGATCGCGGCTAAAGCCGCTCCTACAATTAATATGGGCCAGGCGGTGTCGCGCTCCGACGTGGTGGAAACCAGAATGGTTTGTCGACAACGGTCGCTTCCGCCATCGCCCTGGTCCAGTGCATCTCGCGCTGGTAATAGATTTCCACGTACAATTTGCTGCCCGGTTCACCGTGCGGCATTCGAACCGTGCCAAGCGCGATGTTTTGCTTGCAGATCGGCGACCACTCTGCAGTTGTAATGAATCCGATATTGGTCTTGTTGTTTTTCCGCTTCTCGAAAATGTACGACGCGTTCGCGATCTTGTTACCTTCGATACCCAGCTTGACGAGGCGCCATGTAGATCCGTTACGCTCTTCCTCGGCGAGCGCACGTCGACCGTTGAAATTCGGTTTCTTGAAATCAACCAGCCAATCCAGACCCAGCTCCAGTGGGGAACGTGTTCGACCCGTGCGCACAGTGCCTTTCGCGGGCAGAAAATCTTCAAACGGAGCGAGATAGCCGGCTTCAACACGTGCCATCTCGAGCGCGTGTACACCAATCGCGCGGATGCCGAATAATTTTCCAGCCTCGAACAAGGCATCCCACAGCGCTTCCGCTTTCGCTGGCTCAATCCAAAGCTCGTAACCCAAATCGCCGGTAAAACCCGTACGCGACACCATGAGTTCAGAGCCTTCGAAATCGCAATGTAACAGCCCGAAGACTTTCAACTCGTCCAAACCTGGAATACTTAAGCCACTGAGCACCGAATAGGACGTCGGGCCTTGTACTGCAAGCCCACAGATATCTTCAGTTTCGACCTCGATTTTGACGTCAAAACCGATGGCCGACGCCATAAACCAGTCGTAGTGGCGCTCCTGCGAACACAGACGGTACACGCCTTCGCGCAGATGAAAAATTGTACCGTCATCGAGAACCTGACCTTTGTCGTCACACCAAACCGCATATGCCACGCGGCCCGGTTTGACCTTCGCCATGTCGCGGGTTACCAGGCGATTGAGGTAAGCAAGAGAATCGCGGCCGGTAATTCGATACTTCGTCATCGGCGACACGTCAAAAACGGCGGTTGCGTTACGAATCGCGAAATACTCCGTCTCGGAACAGTACAACTCGTCCGGTGTGGAATAGCCTTTCCAATTGTGCCAGGTGTTGACTGTGTCGAGCTTGGACATGCGCTCATAGAATGGAGTCCGCATGCGGCCTTGATGTACTTCCTGAATAGTCATGCTGCTTTCTCCCGTCCGAGAATAGCTCTCGCCGCATTTCGCCCCGCGGCGCCGCTAACGCCACCCCCGGGGTGTGCGCCTGCGCCGCACAGATAGAGTCCATCCAATGGCATGCGATATTGTGCTGCACCGACGACCGGGCGAACGAATAAGAACTGATCCATCGTCAATTCACCGTGATGCCAGTGACCACCAGTGATGTGGAATTCTTTCTCTATATCGGCGGGTGTTAGTAGCTCGCTGGCCGTAATTCGAGACGCGATGTCAGGCGCATAGCGTTCGATGGTGCGGATTGTTGCTGCTTCAAATTCGGCCCGCGCCTCCTCGTCCCAACCGCCCTTCAGTTCATACGGTGCGTACTGCACAATGGCGGACATGACGTGCTTACCCGTCGGCGCCATTGTTTCATCACGAACACTGGGGAACGTAATTTCTATGACTGGATCGGGCGAGCTTGCACCATACTTCGCAGGATTAAACGCACGCTCGACATAGTGCTCATCCGGCGCAATCACGATGCGTTCGGCAAAGTCTTTCTTATCCAGCCCTGCGATCGTCGGCAAGCCGTCCAATGCCAAGTGCAATTTCGCCGCATTGCCACGAGAACGCATATGATGAATACGATGCGTAAATCTTGCTTCGACGTGCTGAGCACCCACAAGATCCATAATCGTGCGCTTCGGATCAGCGTTCGATACCACGGTCATGCTGTCGAAACGATCACCACCTTCCGTCTCAACGCCGGCAACTCGACCATTCTCAACAACGATTCGTTTGACCGGCATGCCCGTACGAATCGTCACACCTGCCTCGCGGGCGACATGCGCCAGCTCATCGCTAATGCTGCCCATGCCACCTGCCGGCGATGCGATTCGGCCGCAATCGCCTGCCAATCGATAGAGATAAGTCAGCATGGTGTTCGGTGAACGCGGGCCAAGGTGAGTTCCGAGTACCGCGTCGAGGCTAATGGCGCCCTTCAACAACGGACTTTCGAAGCGCTCTGTCAGCTCGTCGTGAATATTCATGCCGATAATGCGCAGGAATTCCCGCATCTCTTTCTTGCCCATGCGCCGCAGGTCGAATCCCAGGCGGCCAAGAGTGAGCAGATCGGCCATAGCTTTAGAGCCAAGCCGCGGCGGTGTCTTGTTGAAGAAGGTATTAAGCATATTCGCGAAACGCAACATACGCTTTTGAAACTCGCGGTAACTGTCACCATCGGCATCACTGACGCCTTCGACGTTCAGCCCGTCGATGCGTACGTGTTCACCATCTTCGGACAGAGCGATGGTCGCCAGGTCGTCCGCCGCAAACTGCGGTTTTAGCTTGAGGTCTTTTTGCACGCTGGGTTGCAACTGGTACAACAAGTGAGCGCACGCTGAGACGGTATAGCCATCTGCGAATTCGCGCGTGATCGCTGCGCCGCCAACCTGACCGTTCGCTTCGAGAACGAGCACGCTCTTGCCGGACTTGGCGAGCAAGGCCGAACAAACCAGACCGTTGTGTCCGCCACCAACAACTATTGCATCGTATTTTTTAGTCATCGCCGAAGTTCTCCGGAACAGTATTCGCTCGTTTGAGATCAGAAAGAATTTCCCTTGCGGCGTTCGCGCCTGGGGCAGCCATGACGCCGCCTCCCGGATGCGTACTGGAACCACACATGTACAAACCCTTCACGGGTGCCCGGTACTGAGCGTAGCCCGGTACTGGCCGATTGAAGAGCAGCTGGTCCATGGTCAATTCGCCGTGGAAGATGTTGCCCTCGGTGATGCCGATTTCCTCTTCGATGTCCTGCGGAGTTCGCACTTCGTAGTGCAGGATCAGGTCCTTGAGGTTCGGGCTGTACTTCGCGATCGAGTCGATGACTGTTTGGGCAAATTCTTCTTTTTCCGGCGCAGTCCAGTCGCGCCCTTCAATCTGACGCGGACAATACTGCACGAAGCAACTCATGAAGTGTTTGCCCGGTGGCGCCATGGTTGGATCGGACGTGCTCGGGATGACCACGTCGACGTAAGGATCTTTTGAGAACGTGCCAGCCTTCCAGTCATCGAATGCGAGTTCCATGCGATCCATCGTATCGATGAAGTGCATGTCGCCGTGATAGAGCGTGCTGCCGTCCGGAATCGCCGGGAACTTCGGCATGCCATCAAGCGCGATGTTCACCTTGCCCGATGAACCGCGAATCTTGAAATTCTCGACGCGATTGTAAAACTCTTCCGGCAGGTCTGATTTATCCATGCAGCTCAGGAAGGTGCGCTTCACGTCCATCGCGGAAACCACGATGCGACCGGAAATTTCCTCACCGTTTTCGAGCGCTACACCCATTGTGCGACCGCCCTTAACCATGATCTTGTCGACGCCCGCTTCTGTACGGAGCTCACCGCCGTAGGACTGAAACGCGCCGGCAATTGATGTCGATACTGCGCCCATGCCGCCGCGTGCAACACCCCAGGTGCCGACGTTGCCGTCAACGTCACCCATGTAGTGATGTAGCAAAACGTATGCGGTGCCCGGCGAACGTACGCCGAGTGCGGTACCAATGATGCCACTGCCCGATAATGTGGTCTTGATGATGTCGGACTCAAAGTACTCGTCGAGATACTCGGCAACACTCATCGTCCAGAAGCGAATGGTCTCGCCCATACGCTCTTCGCCCATCTCCATGAACTTCTCACCAATTTCGAGCAGCCCTTTGATGTCCGTGGGCTTGAATGAAGTTGGGTCTGGCGGCGTACGCAACAAGGTGTCGCGGACGAAGCGACACTGGCGCATGGTGTCGGCACTATAGCGCTCATAAGCATCCGCATCGTGCTGCGAGTGACGCGCCTTCTCACGATAAGCGACTTCCGGGTCGTGATAGCCGCCGAAGTAGTCACCGTTTTCCATGAACTGGCAAGAACCGCCAAAGGGCGTGACCTGCAAACCGTGTTTGTGCAATTCCAACGAGCGGTAGATTTCCGGGCGCAACAAGCTGCACACATAGGAGCAGTTCGAATACATCCAGTCTTTATAAAGCTCGAGGCTAACCGCGGCGCCACCGATGTAGTCGTTTTTCTCTACACAAACGACATCGAGACCGGCTTTCGCGAGGTAGGCAGCGGTCGTCAGGCCGTTGTGTCCGGCGCCAACAATGATCGCGTCATAAGTCTTCATAAGGTCTCCGCCCTATTGTCTGAGGCGCAAGAGTCTCATGGACTGGGGCCATTAGTCCAGAAAAATGAATGAGTATTCATTCACTTTATGGCATGATCAGTCCATGTCAGTCGCCGCTACCACCACATCTCGTCGCACTGCGTCGCGCGCCGCCAGGCGCGAGCAGCTCATTGAAGCAACGATGAAATGTATTGCGCGCAAAGGCATGGGCAGCACCACACTTAGTGATGTGGCGAATGCAGCCGGCCTCTCGCAGGGCATCGTCAACCTGCATTTCGAGAGCAAAGAGAACCTGCTTGCCGAGACACTGGCCAGCCTGGCGGGGAGTATCGGGAGAAATTTGACAAGGCCTTGCGCAGTTCAGGCCCTGCCCCTGCTGACAAGCTGCAGGCCATCATGGAGCACGATTTGCGGCCCTCGATCTGCAATCGCGGCAAGCTCGCCGTCTGGTTTGCGTTCTGGGGCGAAGTGAAGTCTCGACCAACCTACCAACGCATATGTGCTGAATGGGATCAACGCTACGACGATGTTGTAGCCGGATTGTGTGATGAGATTATTGCTGAGGGTGATTACGAGAATATTTCAGCTGTGTCGGTAACCTATGCTCTTGCCTCTATGATCAATGGCTTATGGCTGTCCTGCCTCATCAGCCCGCAGACGTGGAGTCGTGATGCTGCAAAGACCGCCGTCATGGATTACCTTAGCAGCATGTTTCCCGACCACTATCCGCGAAAAAATTAGCGTGCAGCGAAATATCCTGTGCCTCATTCTCGTGATTCTCACGAGCACCGGATGCGGCGGTAACGGTGCCGGCGGGGATGACGAGAACATCGTCAACGTCTACAACTGGTCTGACTACATCGGACTGACCACTATAGAAAAATTCCAAGCCGAATTCGGCATCAAGGTCAATTACGACGTCTACGATGCATCTGAAACCGTCGACGTAAAATTACTTGCCGGAAACACGGGTTACGACGTCATTGTGCACAGCAACAGTTTTTCTTCACGCATTGCGCCCGCCGGCGTGTATGAAACGCTCGACAAGTCGCGCATTCCGAACATCAAGCACCTCGACCCGGCGACCATGCGCGTTATCGATGTCCGGCCCAACATATCGAAACTGCACGTTCCGTACTTCTGGGGCACAACCGGATATGCCTACAACGCCGACATGGTGCGCGAACGCCTTGGCGACCATCCGATGGACAGTGGTGACATCATTTTTGATCCCGAGATTGTCGCAAAGCTTGCGGATTGCGGCGTATCACTGCTCGATAGTCCTCTCGATGTCATGCCGATGGTGATGGTATATCTCGGCTTAGATCCAAATTCTCTGGATCCAGCAGACCTGGCACAGGCCAGGGAAAGGCTTGTCGAGCTCAAGCCCTATATTCGTTATTACAGCAATACTAAAATGTTATTGGACATGCCGAACAAGGAAATTTGCGTCGCCATGAGCTGGTCGGGCGACTATGCAACGGCGAGACGGCGCGCTACGGATGCCGGAGTGGATATTGATCTTCGCTACACTGCGCCTAAAGAGGGTACCGGCATGTGGGCCGATGGTTTGTATATTCCCAAAGACGCTTTACACAAAGACAACGCATACGTGTTTATCAACTTTCTCCTGCGACCCGATATCGCCGCCGAAATTGCCAACACGGTTAACTACCCTACGGCCAATCGGGGCGCGTGGCCGCTCCTGGACCCTGCCATGAGAAACGACACAGCAATTTATCCAAGCAAGGAAATCATGCAGGTAATGTACTCAACGACTGCTCAGGATCCGAAAAAAGAGCGTTTGCGTACCCGAGCCTATGTACAAGCCAAGAGCGGGATACGCTAATGAGCACCGACGATTCGTTTATCCGCATTCGCGGCATTAGCAAGCACTTTGGCAAATTCGTTGCGGTCGATAATGTCGATCTCGACATCGGTCGCGGCGAACTCTTTTCCATTCTCGGTGCCTCAGGATGCGGCAAGACAACTTTGCTCAGAATGCTGGCGGGATTTGAAACGCCGACGGCGGGTTCTATCGAGATTGACGGCGTCGATATCACATCGTTGCCACCC
>PVMK01189085.1_pt2 | contig 10440 bp, 8 predicted proteins | sample 1853481 | NCBI WGS metagenome assembly PVMK01 (sample SAMN08533507, study PRJNA380276) | Marine sediment metagenome, whole genome shotgun sequencing project. | reverse complement strand
CGGTAATCTGGGCCACCTGGTCGCCCACACCGGCGTTTGCAGCCAGGACATTAATCACTTCACCCTGGATCAGGGTGGAATCCATATCAAACACCACCAGTCTGCGGGCATGGCGATAGATATCGTCCACATGAAAGGAAATGTCGATTCCGGTCTCATTCGAAATTTCAAGCAGCTTGCCGCGTAATTGTCCGGGATTATCCGGGGTGCCGGAAACGGTCAATTGCACGCATGCTGTGGGCAATAAATCGGGGGCATCCAGAAAAATCCGCCCCGAGAGCCTGGTGATTACATCAATATTCAATTGGTGGGCTGCGATGGCGGCGGTGACTTTTGACAGTTGGGTGGCCGTCAGTTTGCGACCGAGCAGGGTGATGATTCGGCGTTCCTGCCCGTACTCCGAAACCCAGCCGGTATAGCTTTTTTCATCAATGGCGGAAAACCGGACCTGGATCCCCAGTTCGTGAGCTTTGAACAACAGATCTTTGAGGATTGAAGACGATGAATGCACCGACGGTATCTCTACTAGAATGCCCAGAGACAGGTAATCATGGATAACCGCCTGGCCGATGTCCAGAATGGCAACCTCATATTGGGCGAGGATGTTGGTCAAACTGGAAGTTAAACCCGGTCTATCTTGGCCGGTTATATTGATCAGAACAATTTCTTTCATTATTGACTACCTTAGGCATTTTCCGGCTTGCCGGGTTGGGGTTAAGAAATTGAGCACCACCTTCTCAAACATGCGCGGGGCTTCAGCCGGAATACTGTGGCCGACACCTGACAGCTCCACATGTTGTGCATCACAAAGATCCGCAAGTCGTTCGACATCCTTCCCGCTCACGAGGGGATCTTGCGACCCTGTTATGATGAGGGTTGGCCGACTGAAATCCTTCGGCACATTGTCCTGGGGTGGATACTGTAAAATGGCATCAAGCTGTGCTATCAGGGCCCTGCTATTGTTTCTCTTTACGACGGCATTGACAATCATTTTCAGGGTTTTTTGATGCTGCCTTAAAAATTCTTCTCCGAATACGGTTGGCAAGGCAGCCCAGGCCATGGCTTCCAGACCCGATAGCTGGAGCAATTGCAGCCATGAGCGAACCGTAACTTTGGAACGATAGTTGGTTTTCGCGTCCAGGCTGCACAGGACCATGTGGTCGACCAGTTGCGGGCACTCAATTGCCAGGGCCAGCGCTACCCGGGCACCATGACTTATGCCCACCAGGTGGGCTTTGTCAATGCCCAAATGCGCGATCAAATCTTTGAGATCGGCAACATGCAGGTTCAGGTGATGGGTTTATGGCCGAGATCACTCTGTCCCTGTGCTCTGGCATCGTAGAAGAACAGCCGAAAGCGCTTAGAAAAAGCAGGAACTTGCGCGCCCCAGTATAGGGTGGTCTGGGTGGTGCCGTTTAAAAAAATAACAGCTGGATTGGATGTGTCAATGCCATGGGTCCGATAGAAAAGCTTGCATCCGTCTTTGGTGGTGAAGTAGGGCACGGTTAAATGAACCTGTCGAGAGCGCATAGCTCAGAGCGATCAGTCTACAGCCGCTCGAAATGACTAAAAGACGTCGAAGATAAGCAAAAGCAGAAGAAGATAGATTCGTAATGAGCGGATCTTATCTTCTCACTGTCTCACGGTCAGATCTGCGATCGTGTTGCATTGAGCTAGAGCTCGAGGCTCAGAGCTATCTCACGATAACCCGCGCACCCTGCCGGTAATGGTAGATACGATTTCATAATTGATGGTATTCAAGTCCGAAGCAATTTCGTCAGCTGTGAGGGATGCTTTAGCTTGCTGTCCGAAGACAACCACTTCATCTTCAACCGCCACATCGGACACGCTACCGACATCAAGCATGGTCAGGTCCATACATACACGCCCGACGATGGGCACCTTTTGCCCGTGGACCAGCATGTGACCCCGGTTAGAGAGCAGGCGGCTGAAGCCATCGGCATAACCGACCGGCACCGTGGCTATGGTGGTGGGCTTTTTAGTTTGAAAGGTTATGCCGTAGCTGATGTTGAATCCGGCCGGCACTCTTTTCAATTGGATAATCCTGCTTTTCAATGTCATGACCGGTTTGAGGTCGACCTGGTTTTTATTGACCTCATCGGAAGGATACAGACCATAGGTGGCAATACCGGGCCGCACCATGTCCAGGTGGGATTGGGGCATGTCAATCAAAGCTCCGCTGTTGGCGGCATGCTTGATAGGAGGCTCCAGACCGGTGCGCCTCAGACGTTCGATGAAATCCATAAATACTTCAAGTTGTCCGGCGGCATAGGATTTGTCGGCGCTGTCGGCGGTGGCAAAATGGGTGAACAGGCCTTCCACCGCCAGACCCGAAAGACGGCTGATTGATTCGACCTCCTGGACAGCATTGCGGGGCGCCAGATTGTGGTCGCCGCTCTGAGCAGTTGCGTGTAACAACAGGCCGAGCCTTCCCATACCGCTGTCAGCCTTGATGTGGACCTTGATTTTTTTGCCCTTCTGCCGGGCGTATTCGGACAAAGCCTTTGCTGTTGCAAAGGAGTAGACGGTTTGGGTGAAGTCATATTTGATAATTGTTTCGGCAAGATCCGGCGGAGTGTAGCTAAAAATCAAAATCGGGGTATCCAGGCCGGCCGTTCGTAATTGAACGGCTTCATTGATTCTGGCAACTCCCAGATATTCAGCACCGTTTTTCAACGCTTCCCCGGCGACTTCTATGGCGCCGTGACCATATCCGGCTGCCTTAACCACCGCCATCAGCCGGGTGCCATCCCTGGTGATACGTCGCAGTTCCGTGATATTGTGAGCGTAAGCACTCAGGTCAACTTCCGCCCAGGTCAGATGTTTTTCCACAATCGCACCTCAACTGTAGGTCGCTTAAATTGTTATCCCTTCGCAGAATATTATATGTATTGGTAAAATTCGAAATACGAAACACGAAACAAATCCTAATAAAACAATGACCGAAATTCAAAACAAGTTTGGAGTATTCGGATTTAGAATTTGTTTCGGATTTCGGTATTCGTGCTTCGAATTTTATAATAGGGTTGAATTTATTTAATTCCTGTTCATCTCTTCAATATTTTTTTAAGCTTTTATTGTTCGAAAAAGTTCTTGGGCATGATAAGAGCTTCGCACAAACGGTCCGCTGGCAACTTCCGCAAAACCGATTTTAAGTGATTTTTTTGCGCCAGGCTTCAAATTCTTGCGGAGGGATAAAACGTTCAACAGCCAAATGGTTTTTCGAAGGCTGCAAATACTGACCTAATGTCAGGATGCGGCAGCCTGCCTCCCGCATATCCCTGAGCGTCTTTTCGATTTCTTGGGGCGATTCTCCCAAACCAAGCATGAGTCCGGATTTGGTTGGCAAATCAGGGTTGAACTCGTGAGCACGCTGAATTAGCTCGAGGGACCGGCGATAATTAGCCTGGGGGCGAACCCGGGGGTAGAGGCGCACAACAGTTTCAATATTGTGATTTAAAACATCCGGATGGGCGTGCAGCACCATATAAAGTGCTTCTTTACTTCCCTGAAAATCGGGGATCAGAACTTCCACACTGGCATCCGGAATCTGTTGGCGGATTTCCTTTATCGTTGCGGCGAATATCCCGGCACCCCCGTCAGCAAGGTCGTCCCGGGTGACGGATGTGATGACCACATATTTTAACCCCATCTCCTTTGAGACGCCCGCGACGCGGGCCGGTTCTTGCGGATCAGGCGGTTCCAGGTTACCTTGCGGTATGGAGCAAAAACGGCAGCTGCGCGTGCACCGCGATCCCATAATTAGAAATGTTGCGGTTTATGTGAAAAACACTCCCATATATTCGGACACTTTGCTTCCTGACAGACGGTATGCAGGCGGTCCCGGCCGATCATCCCCTTGACCTTTTCAAAAGCGGGCCCGGTGGGCAGGCGTCGCTTCAGCCAGTCCGGTTTTTGGACGAATACGGTGGATTTAGATTGCTGAGTCATTTCCGCTTTATCCGGGTTATGATTTGCCGCTGCAAATCCGAATAACTGATATCAATGAGATCCAGCCCCAGAACGGATTTAAAATTTTCTTTGACGGCATTACGGACAACAGCCATTGGGATTTCTTGGCCCCGTTCCTGCTTCACCGATGTCATAGACACACCCGGCAGACCACAGGGCTGGATCCAAGAGAAAGGGGTTAAATCAACATTAACATTCAAGGCCAGGCCGTGGAAGCTGATGCCCTTTCTCAGGGCAATCCCGATGCTCCCCATTTTGGAGTTGCCCATCCAGATCCCGGGGTTCTTTTTATTGCGCTGTGCTGTCAACCCCCAGGTCCTGACCGTGCGCAGCATGATCTCCTCAAGCGCTTCGACAAAATCCGTCACGCCAAGCCTGCGGGCCTCTAAATTAATAATGAAATATACAACCAGCTGACCGGGGCCGTGAAACGTTATATATCCGCCCCGTTCCACCTGGACGATGGGAATGCCGGACTGGTTCAGAAATGACTCCGAGACCAGAAGATGATCGCGGCCGCCCCTGCGGCCCAGGGTAAAGACAGCCGGATGCTCTAAAAACAGGATGATATCCTGGCTATTGGATCTGTTTACCTTGGCCGCTACAAGGTCGGATTGAAGTTTCCAGGCCTGGTTGTAATCTATCATGCCCAGGTTGACGGCGTAGCAGGGCTCGTGGAGCGAGCCCTTAGATTTGGGATTTGGGATTTGGGATTTGGGATTGATTGAAGATCGGTTGAGCGTTGCAGCTATCGGCCTATGAATTGTAGGTGCCAAATGTTGGATATCAGATTTCGAATCCTGAGCAGCTGCTATGCCATCGGGCGACTCAGTTAAAGCATTTTGTGCTGACGCTGTTTTCAGAGTTTTCAATCTATCCATTTAAAGTCTTCACTAATAAGGGGTATCATACACTTCTCAATCGGGTTGTTACTCAAGCGGGCAGTATAACCAAATAATAAGACATCGCCAATTACTTGCAACCTGCCCGTCACACCACCGCACCTCTATACCACTATCTGAGGTTTGCAATCAGCAACGCCAGGCAATCAATCCGAAATCCGAAATCCCAAATCCCAGATCGAAACGCCCGTGAGGCGTTTCTCATCCCCGTCAGACACGGCTTTCTGGCCGCCATCGTTTCATCCAGCCTTCTGCGGTGACACTTTGTCGGGGCTTCGGTCAACAGCTGCGGGTTTTCGGCAGCTTCTTTGGCGATGGCTTTAAGGGATTGAACAAAAAGATCAATATCTTCTTTGGATTCGGTTTCGGTCGGTTCGATCATGATCGCAGCCGGGACCACCAGGGGAAAGTAAATCGTCGGCGGGTGAAACCCGTAATCCATCAGTCGTTTGACAATGTCCAGGGTGGTGACCTTGTGGGCCTGCTGCAATTTGTCGGAAAACACACACTCGTGCATGCAGGGGCGGTCATAGGCCAGTTCAAACGTATCTTTCAATTGCTCTTTGATATAGTTGGCGTTCAGGACCGCCAGCTGGCTGGCTTTTTTAAGGTTTGCTGCTCCCAGGCTCATGATGTAACTGTAAGCTTTTACCAGAACCCCGACATTGCCATTGAAGGCATGGAGAGTCCCGATTGATTCCGGAAAATTTTCAGAAAGCAGATAGCGGCCATTTTCCAGGATGACGCGGGGCACCGGCAAAAACGGCTCCAGGTGTTTCAATACACAAACCGGTCCGGCGCCCGGTCCGCCCCCGCCATGGGGGGTAGAAAATGTCTTGTGAAGATTTAAGTGCAGCACGTCGATGCCGATTTTGCCCATGTCGGCAATTCCCATCACCGCATTCATATTGGCCCCGTCTCCATAGACGAGACCGCCTTTGGCATGAACGATTTCAGCGATTTTTTTGATGTTTTCTTCAAAAAGCCCCAGGGTGTTTGGATTGGTTACCATGATTCCGGCGGTTTGCTCATCCATAACCGCCGCCACATCCTCGGGGGCCAGGATCCCCTTTTCGTTGGATTTTATCGGTACCGGTTTATAGCCGCACAGGGCAGCGCTGGCCGGGTTGGTTCCGTGAGCTGTATCCGGTACGATGATTTTTGACCGGGGTGCGCCCTTACTTTGATGGTAGGTGTAAAAAAGCAGCATACCGGCAAGTTCCCCGTGAGCTCCGGCGGCCGGTTGGAGGGTGGCGGCATCCATGCCGGTGATTTCTATCAAAAATCGCTCAAGATCAAACATAAGTTTGAGGATGCCCTGGGAAAGATCCGGGTGAAGCATGGGATGGGCCGCGGCAAAGCCGGGCTGGGCGGCCTGCCTTTCGTTGGTTTTGGGGTTATACTTCATCGTACAGGAACCCAGGGGATACATACCGCTGTCCACTGAAAAATTCCACTGCGACAGGCGGGTGTAATGGCGGACAACATCAACTTCGCTCAGATCCGGAAAATCCGGACCATCACCTGCCAGGTTCTCATCCACCGGAAACGATTCAACGTCCCGTCTCGGCAGAGAAAACCCACACCTTCCTTTTTTACCCTTTTCCCAGAGGAGTGGTTCGTTCAAAATCAGTCCGCTGGTACCTGGAAATTCTGTCATCTCATTATCTCCTAATCCGGACTAACTAATATCTGTCTGGATCGAGTAGATCCTTATTAGTCGTCCGTCAAATTCGAAATCCGAAATCCGCCTGATCTTATAAAATAGGCCGAAACAAATCTTAAATCCGAATATTCCAATGACCTAAACGCCTTGAGCTCAACAATAGCCGCTGATTGTTCCTGTTTGGGTCATTCGAATTTGGGTCATTTGAATTTGTTTCGAATTTCGAATTTCGAGATTCGTGTTTAAATATATTGATCCAAATTTTAACTTTCGTCTTTGATAATGAATATTGCTAATCAGTTATTTGAGTTTTTGGACTAGTGTATCCATATCCTGTTTACTGATGGTTTCGGTAACGCATAACAAATAATGGTTGGGCAACTCAGGATAGTAGCATTCCAGTGGAAGCCCGGCGATAATTTTTTCAGCTGTCAGACGTTCATAGGTCTTTTCAAAACCATCTTTGAATTGAACAACAAATTCATTAAACGTCGATTGTTTGAAAGGTATAGAAAATCCCGCCTTACGCAAAGCGCCTTTTAAATATTCGCTTTTATCGTAATTTAAGCGGGCAAGGGTTTTGATGCCCGAACCCCCGAGAGAGGACATATACATGGCCGACGCCAGAGCGCACAGACTGTGATTGGTGCAGATGTTGGAAGTGGCCTTTTCCCGACGGATATGTTGTTCCCGGGTGGCCAGAGTCAACACGAAGCCCCGTTTGCCATCCACATCTGTGGTTTGGCCCACCAGACGTCCCGGCATGTTGCGCACATATGGCATCCGGGTGGCAAACATCCCCAGGGCCGGTCCTCCGAAAGAGCGGGGAATTCCCAGACTCTGGCCTTCTCCGCAGGCGATATCCGCTCCCTGGCTGCCGGGATTTTTCATCAGTCCCGTAAGCCAGCGGTTCGCTGAATCCGACCACAAAAAGCGTTTTTTCCGCCCGGGTCTTATCCCCAATGGCTTTCAAATTTTCGATACAGCCAAAAAAATTGGGCGATTGCACGACCACTGCAGCCAGATCATCCAGGGCGTCCAACGATGAGAGATCGGTGGTGCCGTCCGGCAGATAGGGAAGTTCAATTATTTCATTATCGGTGGGCGCAAGATAAGTTTTGAGCACCCGGCGATAGTGGGGATGAACCAGTCGAGACACGGCCACTTTTTTACGCCGGGAAATTCGCACGGCCATCAGAGCGGCTTCGGCCAGGGCAGAAGCCCCGTCGTATTGCGAGGCATTGGCCACTTCCATACCCAGCAGCCGTGCCGTCAGGGTTTGATACTCAAAGATAGCCTGCAGGGTGCCCTGACTCATTTCGGGCTGGTAAGGCGTATAGGAAGTGACAAACTCGGAGCGGCTCAATAGATGATTGAGGGACACCGGAATATAATGTTCATAGCTGCCGGCACCCATGAACACTTTGTATTCCGGGGATACGGCCATGCTCCCGCAAAGCTCGTCGATGTGGTGATTTAATTCCCACTCGGTCAAGGCCTGCGGCAGGTTAAGATCGCCGGCGCGGCGACAATCAACCGGAATGGTTCCGAAAAGGTCCTCCAGGGATTTCACCCCCACCGTATTTAGCATCTCCGTGATGTCTTCAGGTGTATGCGGAAAATATCGCATCGATCTTATCCTTTCAATGTTGAGACATAAGCAGCTTTGTCCATCAAGCTATCCGGTTCAGAGGGATCATCGAGTTTGACCTCGATCATCCAGCCATCGGAATAGGGCGTGTTGTTGACCCACTCGGGGGAGTCTTCCAGAGCGTCATTGACCGCGACAATTTCTCCGCTGACGGGCATGTAAAGCTCTGAAACCGCCTTAACGGATTCCACGGTGCCGTATTCAGCGCCTTTTTCAAAGGATTCACCCACATCGGGCAATTCTACAAAAACAATGTCTCCCAGTTGATCCTGGGCATAGTCAGTGATTCCCAATTTGGCAGTTTCCCCTGCGGCTTTTACCCACTCGTGACTTTCAGAATAGCGAACGTCTTCCGGAAAATTAAGCTCATTAATTTCTTTCATGACTCCTCCTTAAATTAAAATAGATAGAATTCCCTCAATCCCTCAATTCCTAAATTCCTCAATTCCTCAATCCTTTAACTCCTCAATCAGACCCGTGTCCAATTTTCATGCAATCCTACGACAGCCAAAGAGTCACAGCTATTTTTCCAAGCTGAATGACGAGGTCTGGAGCCGCAATCAATCTATCACGTACGGGATTTTTAAATTATAGCTCTTGTATACTACAAAGGTCTCCACGGATTGTACATCTTTTAATTTGGATACTTCTTGGGTGTAAAATTCCAGAAGACCAAAACCGGTTTTTAATAATACCGTTAGGATCAGATCAAACCGTCCGGTTACGACACTAACGGAGATAACACCTTTTAATTTGCTGAATTCTTCCCCTTTTTTGACAAGGTCCATGGTCTTCAATTTTACGCCCACGATGACGACCCGGTGCCCGCTGACAGCTTCGGGATCCACCAGACCGGTAATTTCTAAAATCCCATGGTCAATAAGTTTGTGGACCCGGGTGCGAACCGTATTTTCGGAAAGCGACAGTTGTTCGGCAATTTTTTTAAAGGATTTTCGGCCGCTGCGAAGATGCTTGATAATAGAGAGATTGATTTTGTCGATATGCATGGGATCAGAATTGACTCGTTATTAATGACAGATAGCCATGCTGTAAAAAATATTGGGGATTCTGTCAATAAATAATTTATTTTTTAATGATATCATCAAAATATTTGGGGAAAATTTAGAATATCGAAATTTTGGCCCTTGGATTATTTTTTCCCCGCCCCGCTTTTGTCAAAATCGGTTTTTCATCGGGTGAGTCGGAATACGATGGGGAAATGGGCTGTTATATTATTAGTATCTTAGTTCTGAAATTGTTGTTTTTAGTGGCAAAATTTTTTTGGCATCTTTGTAAATCCCTATCTATACAAGCTTCAGAGAAATCTGAGCGGGCGTTCAACTTTTTTTGTTTGGGTCATTTGAATTTTGGTAATTCGAATTTGCCCTTCGACTCGTTCGACCTTGAGGCTCTCGACAGGCTGGCTCTGGGTGGTGAGCCTGTCGAACCATTTCGGATTTCGGCCAATTTTATAAGATCAGGCGAGTTTCGGATTTCCGGTTTATCCGGTTTATCCGGATTAGGCTGTGATTAGCATTGAATTTTTTTTTCTCTGTGTTACAGAGCCAATCGTTTTTCCGGTTCTAAGGCTAGTGTGTTGAGGAGTCCCTAACAACTTGTTTGACGATAACAAAAAGGAGGCTGATGATGAAAACCAAACTGTTTACTGTCGCAATCATTTCATGCTTTGTCGTGGCGCTGTTGTTTGTTGCCTGTGGTCCGAAAGGTCCGGAAACCATCAAGATCGGAATAAATGCGCCGCTTACCGGTGATATCCCCAAAGTAGGGGAGGGCACCAAATTTGCGGCGAAGATGTGGCTGGAAGATGTTAATGCAGCCGGGGGCATTGAGGTCGGCGGCAAGAAATACAAAGTGGAACTGGTTATCGAGGACAATGAATCCAAGGCCGAATCGGCCGTTAAAGCCAATACCAAAATGATCACCGAAGACGAGGTGCTGGCCATCGTCGGACCCCAATCCTCCAAACAGGCGGTACCCGCCGGCGGAAAAGCCAACGAACTTGGCACTCCGATGGTCAGCCCGTGGTCAACCAATCCCACCACCACCAAAGATCGTCCGTTTGTATTCCGGGGCTGCTTTCTGGACCCCTTTCAGGGACCGGTTATCGCCAAATTTGCCAAAAAAGAATTCGGGTTTACTAAGGCGGCCGTACTTTACGACGTGGCCAGCGACTATCCCAAGGGTTTGGCGGAATTTTTCAAAGCGGC
>PVMK01127533.1_pt1 | contig 10440 bp, 7 predicted proteins | sample 1853481 | NCBI WGS metagenome assembly PVMK01 (sample SAMN08533507, study PRJNA380276) | Marine sediment metagenome, whole genome shotgun sequencing project. | reverse complement strand
GTCGAAACCTTCGTCCTGAAATCCGCCGACGCTGATCGCGACGCCTTCTTCTTCAACGAGCAGGCGGTGCAATCGAGATGATTCGCCACCGACAAGAACGTTGAGCAACAGGTTGAGCGCCGGTGTATCGGGGTCCGTTGCGCTGCCGGCATGAAACACGAGGTGCAGTAACGGCGCTTGCGTGTCGGCTTCGACAACGATGCGTCGCATTCCGTGCTGCTCGGGCTCGACTGTACGAACCGATGGCGGCGGCTCCTGCGCAGGCATCGGCGCGAAATGCCTGTCAGCCAGTTCGAAAATTTCGCGAGCGGTAATGTCGCCCGTGAATATGATTGTTCGGTTATTCGGCGCGTAGTAAGCGCGGTAGTAATTCGCCAGGTCTTCCTCAGTCCACGACTCGATGTCGGATGGCCAGCCGAGCACCGGGAACTGATAAGGGTGAGCAACGAAAGCCGTTGCCCGCATTTGCTCATAGAGCTTAAAGAAGTTGTTGTTGTCGACGCTTGTGCGGCGCTCCGAAAACACGACCTGGCGCTCGGCCTCCACAGCGGCGGCATAGGCCTGAAGATTCTCGAAGCGGTCGGCTTCGATTTCGAAAATGGTTTCCAGCGCCGAGCGTGGAAACCAATCCTGGTAGCCGGTGACATCATTTGACGTGTAAGCGTTGTTTGCGCCGCCCGCGGCCTCCATGGTGCGGTCGAATTCGCCCGGCTCGAGCTTCTCGGTGCCGAGAAACATCATGTGCTCGAAAAAATGTGAGAGGCCCGTAATGCCGGGATACTCATTGCGCCCGCCCGCCCGAACGTAGTTATATAGCACGACGTTTGGAATATCGTGATCGGGCCACACGATGATCTTGAGGCCGTTGGCTAGCGTCAAGCTGCGAATCTCGGCGGGCACCTTGGCGGACACTGGCGCGGTGCCTTGCGGTATTCCGGGCACGAGGAATTCGAATTTTGGCAGCAAGCGCTCACCGACCAGCGAGAGAAGGCCAAGCACCAGCAACACCGCTACGGCGGCGTTGAGCTTTTGGCCGGTCTTGTAAACGACTGACTGCGTCAGGTCGACATCGACGGCCTTTTTCAGGCCCGACGGCGTGATCTCATAGGCCCAGGCGAAAAGCAGCGCGACCGGAAACCCGATCGCGACGGCCAACCATAGAAATTTTTCGCCCCAGGCCGGCAGGCCGAGCACCTCACCCGTGTTTCGCACAAACCACAGCAGCAGCCAGCCGGCGACGGCGTACAGCAACGCAACCTTCAGAACATTGCGCCGCCGAATTTCGGCGAGGAGTGCCATGGCCGAATCCTACCCCAGCAGCCCTTCGCGACGATACAGCCGGGCGCAGATCCAGGTCAGAAGTGCGCCAATCGCGAGCGTGCTCGTGATCGAGATAGCGACGTGCAGCAGGTTAAGCGGCTCGTTCTTGATCATGTCGAGGAGAATCAGGTGCTGGCTAAGGCTTGGAATGAACATGAACTCTAGCTGTGAACGAACGTTCAGAATGCTGACGATCAAAATGGGCATTGTTGGCGCAATCAGGACAACACTGAGCCAGGTCTGGGCCTCCTTGTAACTTTTTGTAAAGGAGGCAACGAGGGTCATGACCGACGCACCCACGAGGATGAAGGGAGCGAGAATAAAAAAGGCGCCAATAACAACGGCGGGGCCGAAATTTGGTGTCATCCCGAGTTGTTCAAGCGGCATGAATTTCAGCGCAAAAAAGAACGACCACAAGCTCAACATCAATGATAGTGCCATAAAGAGGCAGGCGGCGGCGAGCTTGCCGAGCATTAGCTGATCACGCGTTACCGGCAGTGACAACAGAGGCTCCAGCGAACCGCGCTCACGCTCACCCGCCGTAGAATCGATGGCGAGATACATTCCGCCCATGAGCAATGCGAATATGAAAAAGTAACTCATCATGCCGAGCAAAATTGCCGCCCTGCCGCTCGGCGTTGACACGTCGACCTCGTCGATGGTGACGGCCTGCACCACGGTTGGACTGATGCCGCGCCCGACGAGCCGCAATACGGCAAGTTGCTGGTTGTACGCGCGTATTGCGTATCGCGCGCGTCGTGCGTCGCGGTCCGCTTCAGCATTCGCCTGGTCGGAAATCAATTCGATCCTGGCCGGCGACCCCTCACGCAGTTGCTCACCGAATTCGGCCGGAATCAACACAACGACATCGAGCTCACCTTTTTTGACGCCGTCAAGCGCGGCATCTCGATCCACTGGCCCAGCAACGACCTCGATGCTACGACTCTGCAGGAACCGCGTAAGGTTGGGCGCGTGTTCGGCGCCGATTACCGGCAATTGCATCGTGCTGTCGGCGTCGGAAAGCGAGCGTTCGATTGAGAGACTGATCACGAAGGCGAACAACATTGGCCCCAGCAGCGGGCCCATGAGCAACGCCGTTACAAGCGTGCGCCGGTCGCGAAAGTTATCGACAACCTCCTTGGAAAAAACCGTGAGCACGGTGCGCATCAGTCGGAGTCCACCGTCTGGATCGCGGCAACGAACGCGTCTTCGAGGTCATCGCACCCGGTGCGCTCACGAATGCTGTCAGCCGATCCGTCAATAGCGACCTTGCCGTTGGCGATGATGCAGATGTCGTCGCAAAGCGCTGCGACTTCCTGCATGACATGACTGGAGAACAGAACGCATCGACCGGCGTCTTTCAATTTGAGAATCAAGTTCCGCAGTGAGCGCATTGCCATGACATCAAGGCCGTTCGTCGGCTCGTCGAGGATCACGTTTTGTGGATCGTGTACAAGCGCGCGGGCGAGCGATACCTTGGTGCGCTGGCCCTGCGAGAAGCCTTTCGAGCGGCGATCTGCGAAATCGCCGATCTCAAGCAGCGCGATGATGTTTTCGACTTTGTCATCAAGGGCCATCTTTTCCACGCCACACAAAGTCGCGTAATAGGCAATGTTTTCGCGCGCAGTAAGATGTGGGTACAGTCCGGCACCATGCGGCAGGGCGCCGATTTTCCGCCGGGCGAGAAGCCCGTCGCTGACGACATCGACGCCGTCAATTGTGGCGCTACCCTGGTCTGGTTTGAGAACGGTGTACAAAACCCGCAACGTCGTGGACTTGCCGGCGCCGTTCGGCCCGAGAAGGCCGGTAATCCTGCCGTCCGGAGCGTCGAAGCTTACACCGCGAAGCGCACGCACCTTGCCAAATGATTTGTGAATGTCCTTGACGACGATCATGGTGCCGGGCCGGAGTAATCAACAAAGAAAGGCATGACGAAAGCATCGGCGAGGCATTCAGCGGCGTCATCCGCAAGAGCGGCGGCTTTGACAAACTCACCAATGATGCGCGGCATACAGCCGACGACCGCAAGCCCATGACCCTGGTTCTCCCCGGTAAGCAGCCATGCCGCGCGGAGATCGACAGCGGCCATCTCGGCGTAGCGCGCCGGCGTGATCGGGTCTGCTCCGCCGGAAAGCAACAGTACTGGCACATCGGTAGCCAGTGGCTCACGCAGGTCTTCGTCCAGGACCCCGGCCGGCCATACGGAGCACATCGTCTTGATGGCGCCTAGCTGCATCGGTCCCATGTAACTCGCACGGATTGCGTCATGGTTGAGGTTGTCCCAATCGATAAACGGAGCGTCCTCCGTACACATCACCGCGTTGTGCATGCCGATGCTCAACGACTCAGCAAGGGAAGAAACAATCATGTGAAACTGCGCAGCAAGGGGCGTGTAGTTTCCATTGGCTGCCTCGCTAATGACCAGCGGCAAAAGCGCGACCGTTCGCGGACTGTAGAGCAGCAGACGAATTGCAGCGGCAAGCTGCTGTTCGCCGAATTCGACGAATTCCTGATTTGCAGTAACCGGGTGCATCAGCTCAACAACAACCGGCGCGACGGACAGAGTGTCGCGAAGTGCTGCGAAATCGCCACGGACATTCGGAAAGCGATCATTGCACGCTATGTCTTTAGCGCAACGCTCGAACACGCGGTCTATCGCGCGCTGCGATTCTGTTGCGATCTCCGGGCCCAAAGGGATCTGTGGCGGCACAACACCGTCAATTATCATGCTGCGGGTCGAGTCGGGATAGCGACGTGCGAAGTGTTGGGCAACGCGCGTGCCATAGGACGCCCCGTACAGGTTCAGCTGGCCATAGCCCAGGGCAACGCGCAACGCTTCGAGATCCTGCACTGCGACGCTGGTCGTAAAAAATCTCGGATCATGCGGTAACAGATCGAGACATTCCCTGGTCAGGCGCAGAGTCTGTTCGGCGGAGTATTTGCCGTCGATTGCATCTTCATCAAGCTCACAGGTCATCGGCGCTGATTCGCCCGTGCCTCGCTGATCGAGCAACAGAATGTCGCGATCCTGGCGAATTCGTTCGAATGCAGCCGTCCAGCCGGCATAGAACTTAATGGTTGACTGGCCGGGCCCGCCCGCGATTGGTACGAACGGATCTGTTGCCGGCTCCAGGCTCAACGCCGGGATGACGGCGACTTTGAGATCAATACTGCCCGCGCTCTCGTCCATCGGGTTCAGTGGTCGCGCGAACGTGCCACAGCGTGCCGCGATGCCTGCCGATCCGGGGCTGACGCGGATACGGCAATCGTCTAGCTCGAGAACCGAGTTGTCCTCGGCAAAGCTCGAAGCGCTGAGCAGCAGAGTAATCGCAACGATGCGAAACATACGAAGACCGGGAGCCTTGGAGGCGCGCTATGTTGGCGACAAGCCGCAATGATGTAAAGGCTTGTGGCGCCGTTAGGGGCGAGCGACTAGAATGCGCGGCCCATAGTGGTTAAATTGATCAATGCCTGTAAGCATCGATGTCATAGTGATCGGAGGCGGTCATGCCGGTACGGAAGCCTCGCTGGCAGCCGCACGGGCCGGTGCCCGGACGCTTCTAATCACGCAGAAACTTGCCACGCTGGGCCAGATGAGTTGCAACCCGGCCATCGGCGGCATCGGCAAGGGGCACCTGACGAAAGAAATTGACGCGCTTGGTGGCGCGATGGCAATGGCGATCGATCGCGCGGGCATTCAATTTCGAACACTGAACGCCAGCAAGGGAGCTGCCGTTCGGGCAACCCGCGCACAGGCCGATCGAGAACTGTACAAACAGGCAATCCGCAGTGTTCTCGAAGACCAGGTGAATCTGACCATCGTCGAAGGATCGGTCGAGGACCTGCTCGTTGAGGCCGAACGGGCTACCGGTGTTGTCATGGCCGATGGCACCGAGGTCAGAGCCGCGACGGTCGTGCTGACTGTGGGGACATTCCTGGGCGGACGCATCTTGTATGGGGATGCGGTGCAACCCGGTGGCCGCGCAGGCGACGCACCCTCCATTCGCCTCGCCGAACGGCTTCGTGAAATGCCGTTTCGCGTTGCCCGGCTGAAAACGGGCACGCCACCGCGACTCGACGGCCGGACGCTCGACTACATGAAAATGGCCGAGCAGCCAGGCGACGTGCCGATACCGGTGTTCTCATTCCTTGGCCGGCGCAGCGATCATCCACAGCAAATCTCGTGTCACATCACGAAGACCAATGAGCAAACGCATGACATCATCCGGGCGTCGCTAGACCAGTCACCGATGTATACGGGGGCGATCGAGGGCGTTGGGCCGCGTTACTGCCCTTCGGTAGAAGATAAGATCGTGCGCTTTGCCGACAAGACGTCACACCAAGTGTTTGTCGAGCCCGAAGGGTTGACGACAGACATCGTTTATCCGAACGGCATTTCGACAAGCTTGCCGGCTGATGTACAGGAACGATTCGTGCGATCTATTCGCGGCTTCGAAAATGCGCGCATGACGCAGCCGGGCTATGCGATCGAGTATGATTACTTTGATCCGCGCGACCTGAAGCCGACGCTGGAGACCAAACCAGTTTCGGGCTTGTACTTCGCCGGCCAGATCAATGGTACGACCGGTTACGAAGAGGCGGCGGCGCAGGGCTTGTTGGCAGGCCTGAATGCAGCGGTGGCGGCGCAGCAGAAAGAACCGTGGTTGCCGCAACGCCACGAAGCGTATATCGGCGTGCTGGTTGACGACCTCACAACACGCGGCGTCAGCGAGCCGTATCGCATGTTCACGAGTCGAGCCGAATATCGATTGATGCTGCGCGAAGACAACGCCGATCTCAGGCTGACGCCCATCGGGCGCGAGTATGGACTCGTTGATGATTCACGTTGGGCCATCTTCAATGACAAGCGCGAGGCCATAAGCACTGAACGCGAACGATTGAGCGGCGCCGCAAACTTGCTGAAGCGCCCCGAGTACGGCTACGCGGACATCGTCGCTTTGCCGGAGATCGGTGCAAGCGAGCGATTGGAGGCGATGGCTGATGAGCAGCGCGAGCAAGTGAAGATGCAGCTCGAGGTGCAAGCGAAATACGCGGGGTTACATCGATCGGCAACAGCGCGAGATTGCGAAGCACGCCAAACAGGAAACGCTGCGATTGCCCGAGGACATCGATTACGCAATCGTCGACGGACTCTCGAACGAAGCGCGTCAGCGGCTGGAGTCATCGCGGCCGGTCACCCTGGGCCAGGCATCGCGCCTTGAGGGCATGACGCCGTCGGCCGTTTCCCTGCTCCTTATCCATCTCAAGAAACGACAACTTCGTCGCTCTGCTTAAGCCGCGTGCTGCGGTATGCTTCGCTGCATGAAAGCGTTTCGTATGGTGTTGTTTGCAGCTTTGCTGCTTGCTGGAGTCGGGCTTGCCCTGTTTCTGGACGACAAACCCGGGGATTCTGGACGGCCGGCGTCGACATTGCAGCGTGGATTGAATACCGACCCCGAATCCATTGACCCGCACAAGGCGCGCAGCGTACAGGCAGCCGAAGTTCTGCGTGACATTGGCGAGGGGCTGGTCGCCTATTCGGCAGCTGGCGGGCTGGTCGGTGCTGCCGCAGAGTCGTGGTCAATATCTGATGACGGGCTCACCTATACTTTCATCATTCGCCCGGAGGCTCGTTGGTCAAACGGTGACGCAGTAACGGCAGAGCATTTCGTGTTCAGTCTGCGGCGGCTAGTCGATCCTGCAACGGCCGCGTTTTATGCGCAGGCAGTTGCGGCGATCGTGAACGCAGAGGCGATCATCGCCAGCCAGATGGCGCCGTCGGACCTTGGTGTTGATGTTGCCGACGACGGCACGCTTGTTATCACGCTGGAGCGGCCGACGCCCTATTTGCTGAGCCTTCTGACTCATCCAAGCACGTTCCCGGTACATCCAGGTTCTGTCGCAGAACATGGGGCGGCTTTTACTCGGCCCGAAAACCTGCTCTCAAATGGCGCCTACATGCTCAAATCCTGGGAGCCCGGGTCGTTATTGAAACTTGTGCGCAACGAGCAATACTGGAACAGCGCCGAGACGTCGATCGAAGCAGTTAACTATCACGTGTTAACCCAAGAGATGACCGAGCTCAATCGCTATCGAGCCGGGGAGATCGACATCACGGGAAGCATTCCGCCGGACAGCTTCGAGCAAGTACGTGAACAGTATCGAGAGCAAATGCACATCGCACCGTACCTTGGTGTTTATTACTACGGTTACAACCTGACCAAGCCGCCATTCGCCGGCAATGCGGCGTTACGGCAGGCACTTTCAATGGCGATAGATCGTGAAACGCTGGTCGAAAAAGTGACTGGCCGCGGCGAGGCGCCGGCCTATAGCTGGGTTCCACCTGGCGTCAGTAATTATGACCCGCGCCGGCTTAGTTATGCCGACATGACGCAAGATGAGCGCAATGCAGCGGCACGAAGGCTTTATCGCGATGCTGGTTATAGCGAAGACAGGCCGGCGCAAATCGAATTGCGCTACAACACATCCGACACACAGCAGCGAATCGCGCTGGCAGTTCAGTCGATGTGGCGCGACGTGCTCGGTGTCGAGACGACGCTGATCAACGAAGAGTTCCAGGTGTTGCTCGCGAATATGCGCGAAGCAGAGGTAACACAAGTGTTTCGCTCGAGCTGGATCGGCGACTACAACGACGCACACACATTCTTAAGTGTCTTGCAGGGCGGCAGCCCGTCCAATATGCCGCGCTTCGCAAACGATGAGTATGATGACCTGATGCGCCGTGCGGCAGAGCAGATCGATCCGCTGGCCCGCCAGCTGTATCTCGAAGAAGCGGAACGAGTGCTGCTCGGCGAGCACGCGGTCATACCGCTGTATTTCTATGTCAGCAAACACCTGGTTAGTCCCCGCGTTCGGGGCTGGGGAGACAATGTGCTGGATTACCATTACAGTCAGCACCTGAGTCTCGCAACCGACTAAACCCTTAATCGGACACCCCTTTGCTGCGCTACGCCTTGCTTCGATTGCTGGGTGCAATTCCGACGCTGTTGTTGGTCATTGTGCTCGCGTTTCTGATGGTGCACGCTGCGCCCGGCGGGCCATTTGATGATGAGCGCGTGTTGCCGCCGGAGATCGAGGCAAACATAGCGAGGGCTTACCAGCTCGACAAACCGCTCGCCCAGCAATTTCTTTCCTACATGTCCGGGCTGTTGCACGGTGATCTCGGGCCATCCTATCGCTATCGCGATCACACCGTTAGCGAGCTAATCGGAAGCGCGTTCCCGCTGTCGCTCAAACTCGGCGCGATGGCCATGGTGTTTGCGGTGGTGGTCGGCGTCGGCGTCGGCACTGTTGCGGCGCTGCGGAGGAACTCGTTGCTCGACCGCATCGTGATGGCTCTTGCGCTAACCGGCATTTCCATACCTGTCTTTGTCATTGCGCCGCTACTCGTCCTGTTGTTTGCCGTCCATTTACATTGGTTGCCGGCAGGCTTGAGTGGGAGCGAAGGCTTAGCGCGGTTCTTGCTGCCAGCATTTTCTTTGGCGCTGCCGCAGATCGCGTATATCGCAAGATTGACTCGTGCGAGCATGATTGAAGTGTTGTCGAGTGACTTTGTAAGAACAGCGCGCGCACAAGGACTTGGGACGCAAACAATCGTTCGCTTTCACGCACTCAAGCCAGCCATGTTGCCCGTGCTTTCTTATATGGGCCCGGCGATTGCAGCAATACTGACGGGCTCGGTCGTTGTTGAAGAAATTTTTGGCATTCCCGGACTCGGACAGTTCTTTGTGCGTGGCGCGTTGAATCGCGATTACACGCTCGTGTTGGGCATTGTTATTTTCTACGCAACGCTCGTCGTGTTGCTAAATCTTGTCGTGGACATTCTGTACGGCGTGATCGACCCAAGGATTCGGCAACGGTGAGCGCAGTGCAAAGAACCTGGCAGCGCGTGCGGCGGAACCGCGTCATCGTGATCAGCGGCGGCATCCTCACGGGCATCGTGTTAGTCGCGATCATCGGCCCAATGCTTAGCCCGCACGACTACCTGCAGACCGACTTCGGCAATATTCTGCAGGCGCCGTCGATCGCCGGGGGCCACCTTTTCGGCACCGACGTCCTGGGGCGCGACTTGTTCGTGCGCACGTTGCTCGGCGTGCAAGTGACGATAGTCGTTGCGTTGATTGCCAGTGCGGTCAGTCTTGTTATCGGTGTTCTCTATGGAGCGGTGGCGGGGTTTGCCGGGGGTCGCGTCGACGCAATCATGATGCGTTTCGTCGATACTCTGTACGCACTGCCGTTCATCTTCTTCGTTATTCTGCTCATGGTTGCGTTTGAGCGAAACTTCTTTTTGATATTCGTGGCAATCGGTGCGGTGAACTGGCTCGACATGGCGCGCATCGTGCGCGGGCAAACATTGAGCTTGCGCGAGCGCGAGTTTGTGCAGGCGGCACAACTGACAGGTGTGTCGTTCGCAAGAATAGTTTTGCGCCATATTGCGCCGAACGTTATTGGTGTGGTCGTCGTCTACGTCACGCTGACGATCCCGCAGGCGATACTCGTCGAATCCTTTTTAAGCTTTCTCGGTCTCGGCATCCAGGAGCCGCAAACGTCGCTTGGGGCCCTGATCGATGCTGGCGTGAACCAGATGGAGGGCGCTTCGTGGGTGCTGCTCATCCCGGCGACACTGTTGGCGTTGATCCTGCTGTGCTTCAACTTTGTCGGTGATGCGCTTCGCGATGTTTTTGATTCAAGGCGTTCGGAGTGAGTCTGCTCGAAGTCGACAGGCTGAGTATTCGCTACGGCGATGATGCGGCCGTGAGCGAGTTGAGCTTTGCTGTTGAGGCCGGTGAATCTGTTGGCTTGGTCGGCGAATCGGGCTCGGGGAAAACGCAGACGGCGCTCGCCATTCTTGGGCTGTTGCCTGACAGCGCGGCGGTGACGGGCAGGATATTGCTCACAGGCGCCGAGGTGGTCGGGGCGAGCGATAAAGCGCTTGATGAGCTGCGTGCGTTGCGTGCGGCGATTGTGTTTCAGGATCCGCTACAAGCGCTCAACCCTTTCGTCAGGGTTGGCAGTCAGCTGCGCCGTATCTTGATCGCGCATAACATCGCAGACGGCAGTGATGCGGACCTGCGTGTTATTGAAATGCTGCGGCGAGTC
>PVMK01115522.1_pt1 | contig 10441 bp, 8 predicted proteins | sample 1853481 | NCBI WGS metagenome assembly PVMK01 (sample SAMN08533507, study PRJNA380276) | Marine sediment metagenome, whole genome shotgun sequencing project. | reverse complement strand
AAAAAGCGTCCGTGAGCTGGATGAGCTATTTACTGCCGGGTTCAGGGGCGCAGAAGCAGCGCTGGTTGAGGCGCTGATCGAAGAGCTCGATCGCATCGAAACGGATACCGATAACCAGCAGGCTGAGCTTCGCTCGTCGCTGTTTGCGATTGAAAAGTCGTTGGACCCTGTTGATGCCATGTTCCTGTACAAGGTCATCGAGTTGACCGGTGAAATTGCGGATATGGCAGAGCGGGTCGGACGTCGACTCGAGCTGCTGCTCTCTCACTAGAACAAGAATTACAAAAATCTAACAGAGCGAAAATTACAACAATATAATGTCTCCCTGAGGGCGAGTTAATGGAAGGACAGCTCGTCTATATTGGTCTTGCGGCAGTATTCGGTATGTTCATGGCGTGGGGAATTGGCGCCAACGATGTGGCGAACGCGATGGCTACATCGGTTGGTTCGAAAGCACTGACCATCAAGCAAGCCATTATCGTTGCCGCAATTTTCGAGTTTCTCGGTGCTGTACTCGCTGGCGGAGAGGTAACCTCGACGATTCGAAAGGGCATTGTCGACGCGGAGCTGCTTTCCGGGTCCCCGGAGTTGATGATTTACGGCATGCTGGCGGCGCTACTGGCGGCGGGAACCTGGCTATTGATCGCATCACGCAATGGCTGGCCGGTTTCGACCACGCATTCCATTGTAGGTGCGATCGTTGGTTTCGCAGCTGTTGGCATCGGCGTCGATGCAGTGCAGTGGGGTAAGGTTGGAACCATTGTAATGAGCTGGGTCATTTCGCCGCTGACGGCGGGCTTCATCGCTTACCTTATCTATATGAGCGTGCATAAACTTATCTTGCGCCACGAAGATCCATTGGCGCAGGCGAAGCGATACGTACCGGTTTATATATTCTTCGCGGCGTTTACGATGACTTTGGTGACCATTCTCAAAGGCCTGAGTCATGTCGGTCTCAACATGAGCCTGACCGAAAGTTACATTCTCGCGACCGTAATCGCGCTTGCCATTGCGTTGCTTGGCGCTATATTGATTCGACGAATTCAGCCCAACAGGAAAGCGGAAAAGAAGGAACACTTTTACACTGTCGAGCGCGTATTTGGCGTTCTGATGGTAGTGACCGCATGTTCCATGGCGTTTGCGCACGGCTCGAATGATGTGGCGAATGCCATTGGGCCGCTCGCGGCCGTCGTAAGCATCGCGCAGACCGGTGAAATAGCGGCCAAGTCGTCATTGCCCATTTGGGTGCTTGTACTTGGTGGTGTGGGAATCGTGATTGGCCTGGCCACATTTGGCCGTCACGTCATCGCGACAGTGGGTAAGAAGATTACCCAACTGACGCCGAGTCGCGGTTTCGCGGCCGAGCTTGCTGCGGCAACCACAATCGTAATTGCCTCAGGCACCGGAATGCCGATTTCGACAACGCATACTCTGGTCGGTGCGGTACTTGGAGTTGGCATGGCGCGTGGAATCGATGCTATTGATCTTCGCGTGGTTGCTCGAATCATGGTGTCCTGGGTTGTGACGATTCCGGCTGGCGCTTTTTTGGCTATCGTGTTTTTCCTCATATTCAAGACGGTCTTGCCTTTGGTGGGTGCCTAGCAGCCTGTCGGACTCAGGCCGAATCTACTGCGGCAATGGGAGACTGGGTCCATTTATTCGATCCTTCTCGTTGCATGGAACCACCATTCGCCTCAAACGATCAAACAACTGTCCTGCGTCTCCCATTCGCCTCGCTACGATCGCCTAAGTCCGACAGGCTGCTAGCGGGCAGGTTTCACATGCTGCTACGATAGCCTGACCCTAATTTCCGGATAGCGCTGGTGCGTAAGAATGTAATACTCGTTTTTTGGATGCTTCTGCCGTTTTCTGCCGCCAGTGCGCAGAGGGCAGAGGATGCTGTCGTTCGTTACGAAGATCTGCGCCACCCGGTACTGGGTGCGTCAGGCATGGTCGCGGCACAAAATGCGCTTGCTGCTGAGGTCGGTGCCACAGTGCTTGCGGACGGCGGTAGTGCCGTTGATGCGGCAGTTGCGATTGGCTTTTCGCTGGCAGTCACATTGCCCAGAGCGGGCAATCTCGGCGGCGGCGGATTCATGTTGGTGCATGATGCCGAGGCGAATGAGACCACGGCGATTGATTACCGCGAGATGGCGCCGCCCGGAGCCACGCGCGACATGTTTCTTGATGCTGAGGGCAATGCCGACGCCGCCAGGTCCAGGTTCAGTCTTCTCGCCGCAGGAGTGCCAGGAACCGTAGCCGGAATGCATCTGGCACATCAGAAATATGGGAAACTGCCTTGGAAACGCCTGTTGCAGCCGGCCATTGAGCTGGCACGTGACGGTATGGTCGTCAGCTATGATCTGGCCGGTTTGCTGAAGGCAAGGCAGTCGAGAATGTGCCGAGACGCAGCAACTTGCGGATATTTCTACAAAGCAGGCGGTGTTCCGTATGAGCCCGGCGAGATACTGATCCAGACTGATCTGGCAAACACATTGCAGGCCATTGCCGATGATGGGCCCGATGCATTTTATCATGGCGTTATTGCCGACAAAATTTCTGCTGTGATGCGATCGGGTGGTGGACTAATTGATGCGGACGCGCTGGCTGCTTACAAACCGATTATCAGGCAGCCGCTACGAGGAAGCTATCGAGGTTACGACATCGTTACGATGCCGCCAACGAGCTCTGGTGGTGTGCACATCTTGCAGATGTTGAATATTCTTGAACACTATCCGGTTGCGGCTATGGGTGCTGGAAGTGCCGATTCTGTGCATTTGCTTGCTGAGGTTATGCGGTTGGCTTATGCCGATCGGAGCAAGCATCTGGGCGATCCGGAGTATTATCCGGTGCCTACGGACTGGCTGACCAGCAAGCAGTACGCTGAAGAACTTGCGGCAACCATTGATATGGCAAAAGCGCGGCCTTCGTCAGAGGTAGTGGCAGGTGTCGTACCTGCACACGAAAGCGAGGATACGACGCATTTTTCGGTGATCGATCGTGACGGCAATGTCGTATCAAATACCTACACCCTGAATCTGTCATTCGGCTCCGGAATTTCCGTGAGTGGAGCCGGCTTTCTGCTAAATAATGAAATGGATGACTTCGTATCGAAACCCGGCGTACCGAATGCATATGGATTGCTCGGCGATGTGGCAAATTCGGTCGAAAGTGGCAAGCGCCCATTGAGCTCCATGACGCCGACCATCGTACTCGCCGACGGCAAGCCCTGGTGTACGACCGGCAGCCCAGGAGGCAGCCGCATCATTACGACGGTCCTGCAAATGCTGGTTAATGTGATCGACCATGGGATGAATATCGCTTCGGCGTCAGCGCAACCCCGTATGCACCATCAGTGGTATCCCGACGTGCTGCTGCTCGAGGCCGGTTTTAGCTCGGACACCATCCGAATTCTGGAGCAGCGTGGACACGAGATCAGAAAGAACACCCGTTCGATGGGTAGCTTGCAAACGGTGGGGTTGAAGGAGGGTGTTTTTCGTGGTGCGTCTGACCCGCGACGCCCGAATGCGGGCGCTTTTGCGCCAGCGCAGATTACAGGAGAGACTGACTAATGCTCGCACACCTGACGGCTCAGATTACTACGCTCGTTGCCGAGATGGATGCCGTCGGATTCAATCTCAAATTTGATCTCGGCGGCGATGGCGTTATCTATGTTGCTGCGAAAGAAGCGCCGGTGGTGGTCACTAACACCGACAGCGATGCCGAAACAACGCTCAGATTAAGCGCGGATAACCTGCAGCAGCTGCTGGATAAAAAGCTGAAACCAACCACTGCATTTATGTTCGGAAAAATAAAGATTGATGGTGACATGTCGAACGTGATGTCACTGACATCGATATTTAGTTAGCAGCTGTCCAGAATAGACCTTTTCTGGACAGGTTCTAGCTCGGCACAGGGATGTGCCGACATTTCGGCGGCGTTAGTCGTTGCAATGAAAGGCATTTGGAAATCGCATTTTCAAATGCCGGGTCCGGATTGGCCAGGACGGCCAATTCCGGACAAGAACCAGGAATTCACAGAATTCACAGCTAAACCGAACGCAGATACCAGTCGAAGTCCAATGGGCTGACTGTGTTGTGAAAGGCGCGACTCTCAGCGCGCCGGTTCTTGACGAAAAGCTTGCAGTACTCCGCGCCCAGGTAATCGGCGAGAATCTTGCTCCTTGAAAATTTATCTATCGCAGCATCCCAGCGATCCGGAATTCGCGTACGTAGTGTGATCTCTTCGCCTTCTTCGATCATGCGGCCCGGATCGCACTTGTTCTTCAATCCGTAATGGACACTTGCTGCAATGATTGCTGTGACCAGATAAGGATTGGCATCGGCGCCGGCTACCCGGTATTCGAAGCGCAGGTTTTTCGAATCGGACTGTGGAATTCGAACCGCCACGGAGCGATGGTTAACGCCCCAGTTCGGATCAACTGGCGCAAAATTTTCGGGCCTGAGTCTGCGATACGAATTGGCATTTGGCGCCAGGATGGCTGTGGATTCGGGCATCGTCTTCAACAATCCGCCAATCGCGTGTCGGAGCCGGGCCGAGAACGGGGGCACAGCCATGCTGTCTTTGCCTTGCGAGAAATAATTCTTGCCATTGCGGTCGATGAGGCTCATGTGAATATGCAGCCCGTTCCCTGAGTCTTCCGCAAATGGCTTGGCCATGAAGCAGGCTACAAAGCCGTGCTTCTTCGCCGCCGCCTTCACCACTCGTTTGAGCAATACGGCATGATCGCAGGCCAAAACCGGATCATCGATGTGCTGCAGATTAATCTCGTATTGCCCGGCAGCATATTCCGATGTTGTCGTGTCTGCGGGGATGCCCTGCGCATCGCAGTAGTCGAAAACATCGTCAAGAAAAGGCTGCACCTCCCATAGATCATCTGGGTGATAAACCTGAGCGCCCGGCTGGGGACGTCCGGTTCCCGGAACGCGGGGCGCGAGGGCGGTCGGTTGATCGGCATTACCATCGAGCAGATAAAACTCAAGCTCGGTAGCCATAACGACGCTGAGCCCCATTGCTTGCAGAGGCTTGAGAGCGCGTTCAAGTATTGCCCGTGGATCGGCGAAGAAGGCAGAACCGTCCGAGTCATACATACGAAATAGCGCTTGCGCCATCGGTCTGTTCGACCACGGCACTGGTGCAATGCTGCCCGGCACCAGGCCCGCCGGTACATCAGGATCGCCGTCATCCTCGCCAAATGGGATTCCGCTGACTGCCTCCCCGAGGGCATCAATGAGGACGGTACCGCCGCAGAATGCAAACCCGTCATCGCATACCTTCTCAAAGTCCTTGGCGCGAATTCGTTTACCTTTGAGAATTCCGTGCATGTCCGGAATTAGCAATTCCATGCTGTAGGTGTCCGGATGTTTGCGCAGAAAACGACGCAATTCCGTCTTCAGCGAAACGGGTTTTCTCCTGGCGATTTTCTTGCTGGTCATAATTGATTTGTCTTGTATGGGTCGTCAGCGCGAGCTTCCTTGATCTTAATGCAAGTCGCAAGGGCCGCTGTGTCGATTCAATAGCCATTAAATGTGGATACTGCAGAAATCTTCGGTTATCATAATATGAAATGATACGTCACAATATGGTATATGACTATGAGCAATTCTTCCCCACCGCAAGGTGCACAGGCCGCACTGCGAGCAATCCGACTGCTTAAGCTGTTTACAGCTGATCGGCGCGAGATGTCGCTGGGCAACGTGAGTCGATTGGCCGAGCTCAACAAGACCACGACACATCGGCTGCTACGGGCGTTGCAGAGTGAAGCAATGATCGATCAAAATTCGGCAACCGGAATGTATCGGCTAGGACCTGGGCTGATGGCGCTCGGAGTACAAGCGTTGTCCAGCAGCGACCTGCGTCTTCGCGTCCGGCCCATGCTCAAGCAATTGGCGAAGGAGAGTGGCGAGACCGTAACGCTTGAGGTACCCATCGACGACACGATGTTGATTCTCGACGAAGTGACCGGCGCCCATGTGGTTGGCGCGGGCGGCAATGTTGGTACGCGCTGGCCACTGCATGCGACATCGACCGGCAAAGTGATTATCGCGTTTGACGATTCAGGAATTATGCGTCTTGGCAAAGAACTTCAGCCGTTAACGCAGAAAACGATTGTCGACCGCAGTATTCTTGAGGGGCAATTCGGCAATATTCGGCGGCGTGGTTTTGCCGAGTCTGTTGATGAACTGGAGGACGGCTTTTCCGGCGTCGCATCTATCGTTCGTGGTGGGCTCGGTGAGGTACTTGGCGCACTTTCAATCTGCGGCCCTACACAACGCCTTAACAGTGCTCGCCGCGCCCGCCTCGGCGCGTCATTGTGTATCGCCTCGAGTGGGTTGCAGCTCTAGGACCAGCGCTTTCGTTGGCCGGGCCTGTGGGCCGAAATGTCGTGCTAATATGCCCGGCAACTGACCAGCCGCAGGAATAAGAAAATCAATATTCGCCGCCTGTACGACCACACTAAAACACTTTGTCTCGTCGTCGTCAGTACAGCCGCAGTTGCGTGGCCGTTCGCTGCCAGTGCCATTGATATCGAGACACCAATAGTCGGCCTTGTGTCGGTACCCATGCAGATTGCTGTTAGCGATGTCGCGGCGGGTGAGTCGATCATACTAACCGTCAATGACACCGTGTATCGCGCGATAGCCGACGGTGATGGTATGGCCGAATTTGACGACATATCGGTGGCGTCGCGTGGCGTCGCTTCACTCGTGGTTGATGCGGCCGGAGAGTCGGCAAAGGCGGAACTGCGAGTGCTGCCTGGTTGGGTCTCAATTCTGCCACCGCTGGTTGCAATTGCCATCGCCCTGACGCTGCGCAACGTGATCCCGGCTCTACTGGTAGGCATCTGGTTTGGCGCGACCGCACTTCATTCGTTTTCACCAATAGGTGCCATGAAAGGATTGATGGACAGCTTTCAGGTCTTCGTGACTGGTGCATTGGCGAATCCGGATCATGCAGCGATCATTCTGTTTTCGATGATGATAGGTGGCATGGTCGGAATCATCACTCGCAACGGTGGTATGACGAGCATTGTGAAAATGATCGTCAGTCGTGCGAAATCCGCTGTTGGTGGTCAGGTTGCAGTATGGCTGATGGGGCTGATGATCTTTTTTGACGATTACAGCAACACACTGGTCGTCGGTAACACGGCACGCCCGCTCACCGACCACCTGAAAATTTCACGGGAAAAGCTGGCGTATATCGTCGACTCAACAGCGGCCCCTGTCGTGTGTCTGGCATTGATTACGACATGGATCGGATATGAGGTCGGTCTGATAGGTGATGCCCTGGAAAAAATTCCAGAACTGGCAAATCAGCAGGCCTACACAGTATTCCTGCATTCCATTCCGTACAGCTTCTACCCGATCCTCGCGGTCGTGTTTGTCCTTGCTGTTGCATCGACCGGTCTCGATATGGGCCCGATGTACAAGGCGGAAGTGCGCGCTCGTCAGGGACAGGTCGCCCCGACATCAGGTGAAGAATTACCATCGTCGCAGGGTGAGGAGCTCGAGCCCAAGCCGAACATTCCGTTGCGCGCTGTAAACGCTTTCGTACCGCTTGCCGTGTTAATTGTTTCATTGCTGGCCGGTTTCTACATTACGGGCGAAGGGGACACGATCACCGATATCGCCGGCTCTGCAGATGCATACAAGGCGATGATGTGGGCCTCGTTTGCCGGTGCGATTACGGCTGCTGTTATGACGGTAGGGCAAAAAATTCTGTCCGCACACGAAACAATCGATGCATGGTACGGTGGAGTGCGGGCCATGTTATTTGCGATGATCATTCTGGTCCTTGCATGGTCGCTGTCAGATGTCACGTCAGCGCTGAATACCGCAGGCTATCTCGTGACTATCCTGGCAGATACGCTTCCGATTGCATTCATACCGGCTGTCGTATTTATCCTGTCAGCATTAACCGCCTTCGCGACCGGTACCAGCTGGGGAACGATGGGAATATTGATGCCACTCATCGTGCCACTGACATGGGCCGTCATGTCGGTTAACGGTATGACCAGCGCCGCAGATATGCATCTGCTTTACTCGGCTGTGGCTTGTAATCTGGCCGGCGCAGTTTGGGGTGATCATTGTTCGCCAATTTCGGATACGACTATCTTGTCATCGATGGCGAGTGGCTGCGATCACATCGAGCACGTTCGCACCCAGATGCCGTATGCCATGCTGGTTGGCGTTGTCGGATTGTTTGTTGGCACCATACCCAGCGGATTTGGTGTGCCGGCGTGGATCTCGATCATTGCGGGGATCGTTATTCTGGTCGCCGTATTACGATATTTTGGCCGCAATGCAGACAATCACGCGGCGGCCGAAGGTTAGCCCCCAATCGGTCTGCACCAGCATCGTATAGGCACGGCCGAAATGGTCCGATCAGTCATTCATAATGTGCGCCGATCATGTACACAGGGCGGCGGCCTGACGTATCCTTCGCAGCGAATCCAAGATACAGGAGAAATGGGGTTTGTCCCCATATGTGCCCGAAACCTATAATTGGCGTGCCGGCTGACCGGCGAATGGTCGACCCCCACCCATTTCATATGGTTGGTGAGAAGTACCTCAAAGCCCTGACCGATGGCGCCGATGCGTTGCCGTTGATGATCCCGGCGTTGGCTGTGGAAATTGACGACGATGAACTTCTTGATCAGGTTGACGGTATCCTGCTGACCGGAAGTCCGTCGAATGTTGAACCGCACCATTACGGCGGTGACCCCAGCGCGGCCGGTACGATGCATGATCCGCATCGTGATGCCGCTACGTTGCCATTGGCGAGACGAGTGCTGGATAAGGGGATACCTCTGCTCGGTGTTTGCCGAGGATTTCAGGAGCTCAATGTCGTGCTTGGCGGAACATTGCATGAGAAAGTCCACGAGGTTCCGGGATACCACACGCATAAAGAGAATCCGGACGATTCATTGGAGCAGCAATACGGCGCGTCCCATTCGGTTAATCTGGTGGAAGGCGGTTTATTGCGGAGTTTGTCCAGTGAGGGTAACGTGATGGTCAACTCGCTGCACTCTCAGGGTGTCGCGCGAATCGCAAGCGGTGTGACAATTGAAGCGATAGCCGATGACGGCCTGATCGAAGCATTTAGAGTTGACGACGTACCGGGCTTCGCACTTGCTGTGCAATGGCATCCCGAGTGGCAGGTCACGCAAAACAAATTTTCTATGGCAATTTTCAAAGCGTTTGGTGATGCGTGCAGAGCACGCGCGAGCCAGCGACAGGTGTAACGTGAGTAAAGACAAAATTTTTCAGCCCTGGCTGCAAAAAAGAAAAATTGAAGACGTTGAGGCGTTCGTTCCCGATATGGCCGGAACCGCGCGCGGCAAGATCGTTCCAGCTGACAAGTTCGGTGCAGGCGATTTGAAGATGCCTGAAGCTATTTTTTCGCAGACAATAACCGGCGACTACATCGCGAATGAACTGAATGTCGAAGATCGGGACATGATACTCAGACCCGATTCAAACACGCTGCGGACCGTACCATGGGCGACAGATCCGACGGCCTCTGTCTTTTTCGATTGTTATCACAATGATGGCTCGCCCGTTGAGGCTTCACCGCGTGGCGTACTACGCAACATCCTTGGCAAGTTTGAATCGCAGGGCTGGGTGCCTGTAGTGGCGCCCGAAGTTGAATTTTACTTGCTGAAGCCACATACCGATTCGAATGCGGAAGCCGAGCCGCCCGAGGGAAGACTCGGCTGGACCGACGTTTCGCGTCAGCCCTACAGTATTGACACGATGAACGATTTCGACCCGTTCTTCATAGACTTGTACAAGTATTGCGAAGAGCAGGGCATTCGCATTGATACACTTTCTCAGGAACTGGGACCAGCCCAGTTTGAGGTTAATTTCCTGCATGGCAATGCGCTCGAGTTGGCAGACCAGGTTTTCCTGTTCAAGCGAACGGTTCGCGAAGTTGCTATCGAACACGAAATGCATGCGACGTTTCTGGCCAAGCCGATGACGGACGATGCCGGTAGCGCGCTACATGTACACCAGAGTATTGTGGACAAACAAGGCAAGAATATCTTTTCGAAGGATGATGGCGAACCGAGTGACTTGTTCTACCATTATCTCGGCGGGCTGCAAAAATACATGCCTGACGCGATGCTGATTTTCGCACCGTACGTCAATTCGTATCGACGTTTCATCAACCCATGGTCATCGCCGGTAAATCTTGCTTGGGCGATCGACAATCGCACGGTTGGACTACGCATACCGGATTCGCCACCGGATGCACGTCGCATTGAAAATCGCCTGGCTGGATCGGATGTCAATCCTTATCTTGTGTCAGCAGCTGCCGTTGGTTGCACGCCTTCCATCATGCCGAGGTAGCCACACGCCAACGTCGCCGCTAACACAAGATAAGGATTGACATCCGATCCAGCCAGGCGATTTTCAAC
>PVMK01122652.1_pt1 | contig 10443 bp, 11 predicted proteins | sample 1853481 | NCBI WGS metagenome assembly PVMK01 (sample SAMN08533507, study PRJNA380276) | Marine sediment metagenome, whole genome shotgun sequencing project. | reverse complement strand
TGGTCCCGCTGGCCCTGATTGGCTTCTACCTGATGTTCGCGCCGGTATGGGCACCCCTGTTCACGTCACGCCTTTACGATGATGCACGATACATGCAGCTCGGTTTGCTGGCAGTCATGGTTGTCTTTCTTGCGTTGCCGCGAATCAGGGACGGGGTGCTGTCGGTCTGGAACGATCTTGGCAGACGGGTGCAAACGTTGTGGGTCGTTTTTCTTGTTGGTGGCATAGCGAGCGCAGTGTTTTCCGAATCGCCCGATCTGGCGGCGCTCGAACTCGGTCTGGTGACTCAGCTTGCATTCCTTACACTGTTGATTTGTGCGCTGGTCCGACAGAATGGCATCAGCGCCGACAAAAGTCTGGCTGTCGCGGTTTGTGCGGGTGCCGCCCTGATTTGTCTGCAGTTCTGGCTCATGCAGGCTATTTCGATATTTGAAGGCAGGCGTTTTTCATGGGCCCATCCGTTTCTGGAGTTCGCCAATGTGCGCTTCTTCAGCCAGTACCAGTCTTACGTCTTGTTCCTGTTGCCGGTGCCGATGCTGTTGCTGAGGCTTTCTTGGAAATGGAAGACCGTGTTGTACGTGGTCGCCGCCAATTTCTGGGCGCTTCAATGGATGGTCGGCACGCGCGCGGTGTGGATCGCGTTTGTCGCCGCAACGCTCACAATGTGCGTGATGACGCGCAACGGCCGGGTTGCATTCGTTCGTACGCATCTGTTACTTGTCCTTGTCGGTGGAATCGTGTTTGCCGGCTATCTCGGCGCAACCGCGACCACCGGCGATGTGACACGGATTCCTCAGAAATTGTCAGTCATGAAGCGCGGTTCCGGTAGCGTAAATGAGCGCGTGTTGCTGGTACGTGAAGCTGTGGGCGCGATCGTGGACAAGCCGCTGACAGGAGTTGGTCCGGGCCAGTTCGGCTTGATGAAGTATCCGCTGCGCGCCGCGCATCCTCACAATGCACCGCTTCAACTAATGTCGGAGTATGGATTGGTCGCCGGCGGTGCCGGCATCGTCCTTGGGCTGACGCTTCTGATTTTTGCACTCAGATCGATGCGCGCTGCTGAAGCGAACGGGCAGGATGCCATCACCGTGTCGCTCGCTGCGGCACTGGTAATGGGATTGGTTGAGTCGCTTTTCAGCGGCGGCATCATCATGCCGCATGGCCAGATGATGCTCTGTATCGTCGCCGGTTGGCTGCTTGGCCGTAGACTGACGGCGAGCGATCAGAGCGTGCGGTCAGAGGGCGGTTCACAGATGCGGCTCGCGCTGACGCTGTCGGTTGTCGCCGCCGCGCTGGTTACCACTTTGGTAAGCTTCGAATACTGGTCTGTTGTCAGGGATATGCCGATTTCTGCGCAACGTTGGCATCCGCACTTCTGGCAATACGGCAGGTTTTCTGACTGGTAACGGGTCCTGCGTGACGCCGTTCACCTGCGATAGATAGAAGCCTTGAGTGGCAAACCGTTGTTCAGGTAGGAATGAAAATACTCCAGGTTGTTTAGCTCCTCACTGCCGGCCGGATACGGTACGGCCCGGACAGCTTCCATGCAACGGCGGTAGCGCATATGCAGCGTATAGAGAAACTCTCCACCGCGAAAAACCGGGAAATGTACGGCTTGTCCAATTGTCGGTGACAAAAGTTCATCGCGGAAATAATGTCCGGCGTGTGTAAGATGACAGGACGCACAGGCGAGATTGTGTTGACCGATACGGCGATAGTAGAACGCGCGCCCGGACTCATATTTTTTGCGCGCGCCGGCGCCATCTACCCGAACGTCCATCAGCATGTTGTCCGAGAGTGTGCGGGCGTACGCAGTTAGTACGCCCATCGTAGACCGGTCGCCGTAATCAAGCTCGGTCTCGCCGTTGTTCCGCAGGCACTGATTTAGCGCCATCTCGAAAGTCACAACGCGATTCGTTTGCTCATCATAGTAAGGGTATCGGCCCGCAATAGTGTGCCCTCCGTTCTCAAAACAGCTTGCGAACGACTGCCCGTTTGCGAACGGTCTTTCCCATATCTTCTTGCCCCGATCAATGTCACCCTGAAAGGGTGGGAAATCCATGATGCTTTCGTATTGCATCCTGGCATCGTCGCTCAACATCATCGAACCATGGATGTAGTCCTGCAACGGCACGTCGACAAACCGTTCGCTAAAGAAAGCGAGCATCGCTGCGCGATCTTTCTCCGGCGACGCAAGCGCCGAGCAGGCGCACGCCGCTATCATGAACGCCGTTACTGCCAGTCTGATAATCAAATACATTATCAGTCTCTTATCATTTTATTTTGGCGTTTGTCCCGCCGGTCTGACCGAAATTGTCTTCCCACGCGATGACGATTTCGTCACCGGCGCTGGCGCCGCGCAAACGAAAATGCAGGAAAGGATTGCGCGAAACGGAACGGCTCCACTGGACCTCAAGAACTGTCGAGCCGTTATGCAGGGCTCGTAGCGTTTTAATGAAATGCTTCGGCACGATTTCGTCGGTCACTGCGTTCTTCCGGTAACCGGTCTCCATCGGGTGGAATATAAGCATTTTTATGTCGGCGACGTCTCCCTTGCGGATAATTCGGATGCGCATCGGGTCTGCCATCAGCGTCGGTCCGTCTTCTGATTCCTCATCAACGTCTACTCGCCGCAACCGCCGATGGTCACTTTGACATAACGCGAAGCAATGAAGTACTTGCCGTCAGCCAGAACAACAACATGAACTGACGCTGTTTCGCCCATTTTTATGCGAGTCGCGAAGAAAGGATCCACTCCCTTGTGGAACGTAAAGCTCGCAACCAGCGGTTGCGGGTTCTTCTCTGCGAATACAAATATTCTTTCGGTGCCGGGAATTTCGCTGCTGACCTGAATCGGAACGATGGAGCCGTTTTCTGCAATTTCTGGTGTTTTAAGTGTAATCAGGTCCGACTCGACAAGGTCAACCGCGCCAACGCTTCTCAGCGAGTCCGAATAGTCGACTTCGTCAAAAGCCTTGTCGTTCCACTGCGCTGCGATCAGCCGTAGCGGAAACATCATCACACCGGCAAGCATGCTGATCGTCCGGAGTAGATTTCTGCGAGTGCGTTCCATGGTTTCTCTAAGCGCGTTCAGTCAAAGCGAGAGGACGTACTCCACGATGAGATCGATCTCATCGTCAGTCAGAATCATGTGGCGTCCGAACGGCGGCATAATCGTATTGGGATTGCGCGTCGCTGCATCCCATATCTGGCGACGCAACAATTCGTGATCCTTGAAGCGCGCCCGCATGCCGATCAACGGCGGAGCGATATTCGCCTTGGTAATTGCGGTAGGATCAGTCGGAGTGGAATGACACGCGAGGCAATTGCCTTTGTCAAAATCGTGCGCTAGCCGGCGCCCTGCTTCTACGCGCGCATCTTCGCTGGTCCGCGCGCTTCCGCTTGCGAGCAGAAGCATACAGAACAACATTATTTGCGGCGCGGTATTTGAGGCACAGTCGGACGAGCGGGTTCGGTTCTCATTCTTCAGGGACATCGGCACTGAACGATTGGTTCACTTGTCGACGTCGTCAGCGGCGGTCCAATGCCCCGATTTGCCACCACGCTTTTCCAATAGCCGTATGTTATCTATGCGCATTCCCCGATCAACAGCCTTGCACATATCGTACACAGTCAGCAAGGCGATTCCGGTTGCGGTCAGAGCCTCCATTTCGACGCCGGTTCGCCCAACGGTTTCGGCGGTTACCGTACAGTTGACCGTCGAAGAGTCTCGGTCGGTTTCGAACTCCACCGCTATCCTGGTCAGTGGGACCGGATGACAAAGCGGAATGAGTTCGGAAGCGCGTTTTGATCCCATAATGGCTGCCACTCTTGCTACGCCAAGAACGTCGCCTTTTTTTGCGCTGCCTTCTAGTATCTTCTCAAGCGTCGAAGGCAGCATACTGATTGTGCCGGTGGCAACAGCCACCCGGTGTGTTTCGTCTTTTCCTCCGACATCGACCATGTGAGCCTGGCCCTTGGTGTCGAAATGCGTGAGATTATTCAAGGCTTTCCTCAAGAAAACTTGTCGATTGGCAACCGAACTTTATTGTCGGTCGTCTATCATATCACTGTGAAACTTCTCGCCTTTTTTCTGACTGTTACCTTGGCCGGCGCGCCGCTGGGGGCGCAGCAGTTGCCTGATCTCGGCGACGCTTCCGCGAGCGTACTGTCTCCGTTGCAGGAACGTCGCTTCGGTGCGGCGATCATGCGCCAGATCCGTGCTAGTCCCGACTTTATGGACGATCCCGAGGTCACTGACTATCTGAACAGGGTCGGTTTTACCTTGGTGGCTAACAGCCCCGATCCCGGCGGGCACTTCGAGTTCTTTGCTGTTAACAACGCGGCAATCAACGCGTTCGCACTCCCGGGCGGATTCATCGGCATCCACAGTGGGTTGATCCTCTCTGCGCAAAGTGAATCGGAGCTGGTTGGTGTAATGGGGCACGAGACGGCTCACGTCACCCAGCGCCACATTGCGCGCATGATGGCTGCCCAGAAGAAGACCGGAATGGCGTCGCTTGCCGCCATTGCCATCGCTATACTCGCGGCGAGTGCCAGCCCTGAATTGTCGCAGGCGGCGATCATTGCCGCGCAGGCGGTGCCGCTCCAGTCGCGGTTGAATTACAGTCGTGACCATGAGCGCGAAGCAGATCGCGTCGGCCTGGAAATCGTGCGCAAATCAAATTATGACGTCCATGCGATTCCAATGTTCTTCGAGCGCCTGCAGCGCGCTTCGCGATTATATGAGGGTGGCGCACCTTCGTACCTGAGAACGCACCCTATGACATTTGAACGTATCGCCGATATTCAAAGCCGCACTCGCGAAATTCCGTTTCGCCAGGTTCCGGACAGCCTCGAGTTTCAATTGGTCAGAGCCCGTCTTGTTGCGCTAGACGGGCGACCCGCGGATGCCGTTGCCAAATTCACCAGGCGTTTAGAGGAGAAGAAGCATGCGAACGAGTTGGCGGCCCGTTATGGTCTGGTAGTGGCGATGCTACGTGCTGAAAGGCTGCAACCAAGTGACCTGGAAACAGCAACTGCTTACGTCGAGACGTTGCTCAAGGACGCGGGTGATGATCCGATGGTACTGGCACTCGCCGCCGGTTTCGAAATACGTGCCGGGCGCACTCAATCGGGGCTGGACTCTTATCGGAGCGCATTGAGATCTTTTCCCACGCGCAAGTCGCTCATATCCGGCTATGCCACCGCATTGCTCGATAGCGGCCAGGATCAGATGGCCGTTCAGTTCCTTGATCGGTCAATAATGCGGACGCCCCCGGATCCTCACATGTACGAGCTGCAGGCGCGTGGCCATGCTTCATTGGGAGAGATGCTGGCGCAACATCGCGCGCTGGCGGAGGCGTCCCTGGTTCGTGGAAATCTTGCTGCCGCGATCGAGCAATTGCGACTCGCGAAACGGAGCGGCGACGGCGATTTCTACGATCGGTCCAGCGTTGACGCGCGTCTTCGTGAATTGATGATCCTGGACGCCGAACTGCGCCAGGATGAATGAACCAAACTGGATAGTCCACGCCTCTGGCATTCAGTGCTCGCCACAGCCCGTTGTTTTTTCTATCATGTCACGGTTTGTTATCCGCACCTGAATGTCGCAAGCGCACCGTATGGAAAAGATCGGCAAATTGGAAAAGATCGGCAAGTACGAAATCGTAAGAGAACTCGGCAAGGGCGCCACCAGTGTCGTTTACCTGGCGCGCGACCCGTTCGCAGACCGCGAAGTTGCCATCAAGCTCGTCCGCGCCGAAGCATTTGCGCACCATGAGCTTGGGAAACGGTTTCACAAACTGTTCGTGACCGAGGCGTCGCTCGCCGGCAAGTTGTCGCATCCGCACATTGCGGCGATTTATGACGCAGCGACCGAGACGGTGGGCGGTTACCTGGTGATGGAGTATGTGGATGGCGGCACACTTGAGCAATATGTCAATCCGGAGACGCTGGTCCCCATCAAGACGGTCATGGAGATCGCATTCAAATGTTGCAAGGCGCTCGATTATGCGCACCAGCATGGCGTCATTCATCGCGACATCAAACCTGCCAACATTCTGTTGGCCGGTGAGTCGGATATAAAGATTTCCGATTTTGGAGCGGCCTTGATGGTTACATCTCAAAGTACACAGATCACCGGTATTGGTTCGCCCGCCTATATGTCACCGGAGCAATTGCGCGAGGAATCACTCACCCACCAGACAGACATGTTTTCGCTCGCTGTCGTCATCTACCAGTTGCTGACCGGGCATCAGCCTTTTACAGGCGCGACCAGTGCTGGCATGGTCTACCAGATCATGAACGTTGATGCAGCGCCACCGAGTAGCCATCGCCCGGAAATTCCGAAGCGCATAGATGAGATCATTTTGACTGCGCTGCGGAAGGACCCGTCGCATCGCTTTGCAACATGGGATGATTTTGCGCAAGCATTAACCGGAGTCTTTGACAATCTCGAAGTTTCGGACGACGTCGTTACGGACGCAGAAAAGTTCAGTACGCTTCGGCGTCTCAATTTGTTCCGGATGTTCAGCGATGTCGACCTGTGGCAGGTATTGCGTATCGTCAAATGGGTGAAATATGTGCCCGGACAGGCGATCATCAGTGAAGGCGAAACAGGGACATCCTTCTTTATCGTTACTGGTGGAGAGGTAAAGGTAAGCAAGAAGGATAAGCTCCTGACGGTGCTGATAACGGGCGAATGTTTTGGCGAGATGTCGTACATCGGCAGTCGTCATTTGCCGCGCACCGCGAGTGTGAGCGCGGCCGGCCATGTAACGGCCATCGAGGTCGGCGCAGACGCGCTTTCCCATGCGACGGAGACTTGTGCGCACGCATTCGACTCTGCGTTTCTGGATCTTCTGGTTTCAAGACTCGAAGAAGCCAATATGCGCCTGTCGAGTTTGTTGCTGGACAGGGGCGTGAGCAATATCTAATCGAGTAGCCCGCGGCCGGCCGGATGACTTACTTTGTTTCCCGATTCATAATGGACGGTAACGATTAGGTATTTGAACGATGCAATACGACAAGGAACTCGACGCCCGCGGACTCAATTGTCCGCTTCCCATACTACGCACGAAGAAAACGCTTAATGATATGACTTCCGGGCAGGTTCTCATGATACTTGCCACAGACCCGGGATCGGTGCGCGATTTTCAGGCGTTCTCCAGGCAGACCGGAAATGAGCTGCTGTCCCATACAGCGGACGATGGCGATTTCCAGTTTCTGCTCCGGAAGAAATAGGCCTGTGCGCGATTCCCGGTACGGTTTGGATAACTGCATAGTCGAAATTGACCGGGCGCTTCGGACGCTGTTTGGCGTCTCTGCGCCGACCGCCCACTCCCCAGGCCAGGAGCTGGCTGAATCCGATATGACGGATCAAGAGCGGCGCCACGCCGCAGCGCTGATGCGTGTCAACCATAGCGGTGAAGTTTGTGCGCAAGCCCTTTATTCGGGGCAGGCTTTGACCGCGCGCAATGGCGACGTCCAGGCAGTGCTGCAGGAAGCGGCGGCCGAAGAAGCCGAGCACCTGACATGGACAGTTTCCCGGGTCGACCAACTAGGCGGTCGAGTGAGTCTACTGAACCCGCTGTTGTATGCGGGCGCTTTTACTATTGGCGCGTTTTCCGGCGCACTCGGTGATCGCTGGAATCTGGGATTCCTTGCTGAGACAGAAAGACAGGTTGAAGCACATCTCGACGGGCATCTGGAAATTTTGCCTGTGGCAGATCACAAAAGTCGGGCTGTAGTCGAGCGAATGAAGGAAGATGAGGCGCGCCATGCGGCGGCCGCGTCCGAGCATGGTGGCAGAGAGCTTCCCGATCCGCTCAAGAAGATCATGAAGCTGGCAGCGCGTGCCATGACCACTGCTACTTACCGTATCTAGGAGCCTGTCGGACTTAGGATGATTCGGCTGCAACGGTGGGAGAGCGGTCCATATTTCACCGCTTTCTCCTTACATATTCCCGATATGCGCGTCGAAATCGTTAAAATCTGTCCTCGCTCTCCCATCGTTTCGCTGTCGCACACCTAAGTCCGACAGGCTCCTAGTGAAGAGCTTCACTAATAACGGCACAGTTTATGGCGGGGATAGATGGCGAGAATTGACCTCATACTTCGTTACAAATCTCGCGTTTTTTTAAAAATCTGCGAGGTGTGCGCAAGCCCGCGTTTGTCCCGGTGAGAAGGCATCACACGCTACGGGGTGCGGCTGCGACCCGTTAGCCGCAGGCCCGTTTGCGGGAGCAGACGCATTGCGCCCCGTTTCACGGATATCGATCGCAGCCTTGTGCGCCCCTTCCCGCACCGGCGCTTCGCGTACCGGGTCCGGGGCGCGTCCCCGCAAGCGAGGCCCCTGCTCCACGCTGCGCCGAATCCCTGCTCCGCCGTACGCGGGCGCACCTCGCTGCGGTTTGCGCCTCGTCTGAGGCTCATTTGCCACTTTTTTCCACTCTAACGCAGGTTCGATCTCACAAGAGTAGGTGCCATGAACAGTGAGGCACTACGATAGCGGCGTTGGTAAACCAATGGACAGGCGGTCGTGCCGCAGGCGTTTGGCTAATAATTGGCAGCTTGTTGAATAAGATACGGCTCTATTTGTCAAGGCTGCCCAATGCCCTTATTTCGACAATCCGCTAGTCGTCAACGATTTCGAAATCGTGCGTCATCTCAGCGGTTTTTCCCAGCATGATCGAGGCGGAACAGTATTTGTCTGCCGATAGATCTACGGCTCTTTTCACATGCGCTCGGCTAATTTCCTGGCCAGTGACGACAAAATGCATGTGTATCCGGGTGAAGACTTTCGGATCAGTTGGCGCGCGTTCGGCGTCAATTTCAACGTGGCAATCCCGTATCGGTTGGCGGGCCTTGCGTAAAATTGACACCACGTCGTAGGCGCTGCAAGCGCCGGTACTCAACAGAAGAACCTCCATTGGTCTTGGCCCCAGATTGCGTCCTCCGCCCTCATTTGCGCCATCCATGACGAATGCGTGGCCGCTCTCGCTCTCACCGACAAATGCCGCATTTTCAATCCACTTCACCCTGGCCTTCATTGCGCCCCACTCCTTCATAGTGATCGAACTGCATGACGCGGCATGGTAGTTCGCTCCTACACTGCTCGCTGGAGGCGAAGATGGTACCAGCCGGTACCGATAATCTCGCAAAAACGCGTTCCTGCCATCAGATTTGGGTTGAAGGTCGGCAAAGTCTGACAGGCTCCCGGGCGGCAGCTATGTTGGTCACAAGCAGGATCCTTGATTGAATACGGCGGCGATGCCGGGGAACTGCCTGCGCGGCGGCGACGGATCCAGCGACAAGAGTGAACGCGCTTGCGGGTGCATCCGTAGCGCCTGAAAGCCGTTATTCATATGCCGATTGCCTCTGCTTCCTCTCGCACGCAAGATTTGCACATATTAACAACGACTTACGATCGAAAAGCTATGAACTTTGAAGGTGTTTGCGCTATACTCCAAAGTTTTTCGGCATGCAGGTATTGCCTGAACGAACGGCGAATTAAATGGACGACGACATTAATCTAGGTAGCAGTGATCCTTCCGATCAACCCAAGGTCGACAAGAACAAGCGCCGCACACTGATAGGTGTGACCGGTGCTGTCGGCGCGGTCGCCGGTATCGGTGCCGCTACGCCGTTCGTCATGAGTATGTTTCCGAGCGAACGTGCGCGCGCTGCGGGTGCGCCGGTGGAAGTCGATATCGGTAACATCGAGCCGGGCATGATGATAACGGAGGCGTGGCGCGGCAAACCAGTTTGGATTCTGCACCGTACGGTCGAGATGATTGAAGCTGTCCGCCAATCGGATGACAAAGTAGCCGACCCGGATTCGCGCTTGCCGATGCAGCCGGATTACGCAAAGAATGAATTGCGGTCTATCAAACCTGATTACCTCATCTTGGTGGGCATCTGTACGCATCTTGGATGCTCGCCGTCGCAGAAGCTCGAGCCGGGTGAAGCGAGTGGCCTGGGCGCCGAATGGCTGGGCGGATTTTTCTGCCCGTGCCATGGTTCCAGATTCGATCTGGCCGGGCGTGTGTACAAGGGTGCTCCGGCGCCGGCCAATCTGGACGTCCCACCGCATACTTATTTGACGGAAACGCGCGTGTTGATCGGCGAAGACAGGAAGGGAGCCTGACGCTATGAGTATGTTGAACGCGCTTCTGGGCTGGGTCGACGAACGCTTTCCACTGACGTCGACGTGGAAGCAGCATTTGTCAGAGTATTACGCGCCGAAGAATTTCAACTTTTGGTACTTTTTCGGATCACTCGCGATGGTGGTGCTTGTTATCCAGTTCGTCAGTGGCATTTTTCTTACCATGCACTACAAGCCCGATGCGGATCAGGCATTCGCATCGGTCGAGTACATCATGCGAGACGTTCCCTGGGGCTGGGTAATTCGCTACGTTCACTCTACCGGTGCGTCGATGT
>PVMK01126656.1_pt1 | contig 10444 bp, 4 predicted proteins | sample 1853481 | NCBI WGS metagenome assembly PVMK01 (sample SAMN08533507, study PRJNA380276) | Marine sediment metagenome, whole genome shotgun sequencing project. | reverse complement strand
ACAGCTCGGAGCCGATGATCTGGAACAGCGCGGCATCGGCACCACTCAGTGACAGCGTGTTGGTGCCGAGCGCATCGTCGGTGATGACGATATCAGCGACCTTGATCGCACTCGAAGTGTCGGTGTCCTCGGGGAACGTCGTCGTCGTATTCGCCAGGGCGACTGTTGGCGGCTCGTTAACGTCGGTAATGGTTATGACGAGCGGCGCCGTGTCATCCGGCGTCGCGCCGACGGCAATATCGTCGACCTCGACGGTGACGTCGAGCGCCGGGTTGGTCTCAAAGTCCAGGCTGGCCCCCGCGACCAGGAACAATTCAGTCCCGATGATCTGGAACAGCGCCGCGTCGGCACCACTGAGTGAAAGGGTGTTCATGCCCAGCGCATCGTCAGTGATGACGATATCCGCGACCTTGATCGCAGACGTGGTGTCGGTGTCCTCCGGGAACATCGTCGTGGTATTGGCCAGCGCCACGGTCGGCGGCTCGTTGACGTCGGTAATCGTGATCGCGAGCGGCGCCGTGTCTTCCGGGCTGCCCGGGATCGTAACATCGTCGACCTCGACGGTGACGTCGAGGACCGGGTTGGTCTCAAAGTCGAGGCTGGCGCCGGCGACGAGAAAGAGTTCAGTGCCGACGATCTGGAACAGCGCGGCGTCGGCGCCACTCAATGACAGAGTGTTGATCCCTAGGGCATCATCGACGACGATGATATCGGCGACCTTGATCGCCGAGGTCGTGTCCGTATCCTCGGGGAAAGTCGTTGTCGTATTGGCCAGTGCCACGGTCGGCGGCTCGTTGACGTCGGTAATGGTTATGACGAGCGGCGCCGTGTCATCCGGCGTCCCGCCGACCGCAATATCGTCGACTTCCACGGTGACATCCAGAACCGGGTTGGTCTCAAAGTCGAGGCTTGCACCGGCAACCAGGAACAGTTCGGTACCGACGATCTGGAACAACGCGGCATCGGCACCCGAAAGCGACAATGTGTTGGTCCCCAAGGCGTCGTCAGTGATGACGATGTCGGCAACTTTAGTAGCAGAAGATGTATCGGTGTCTTCGGGCAACGTGGTGGTGGTGTTGGCGAGTACGACGCTTGGGGGGTCATTCACCGGCGTGACATCGATCGTCATTGTGTATGCAGCCGCCGAGTACCCGTTGTCGGGGCCAGCCACGTGGTAGATCGTGTCGTCGTTGCTCCGCGTGTACCAGAGGTCGGTGCCGTCATAGGTCAATCCCTGCGTACTCGACGTCGTACCGAAGCTGGACAGGACAGTGCCGGTTGTCGTGACCTCAGATATAGATTGGGCGGCACTATCCAGGATCCAGAGGTTAGTCCCGTCCCAGGTGACACCGATTGGTTTTGTCCCCGGCGCAGTAAAGCTGGAGAGAACAGTGCCCGTGGTGGAGACCTCGTAAATAGTGGCACCTGTCCGGTCGGCGATCCAGAGGTTAGTCCCGTCCCAGGTGATTCCCTGCGACTGCGAGCCTGGCCCCGCAAAGCTGGAAATAATCGCACCGGTTGTGCTGAGCTCGTAGACGGTGTCTGTGCCCCTGTCGATATGCCACAGATTGGTTCCGTCCCAGGTCAACCCCGCGGCGTCGGTGCCAGGCGTGGCGAAGCTCGAGAGGACGGTTCCGGTGGCATCGACCTCATAAATCGTGTCTGTGTCTTTGTCGCTGAGCCAGAAATTCGTTCCGTCCCACGCGAGGCCACTGTCCCTCGCTACCGGTATGCTAAAGGAACCGATTGCGGTGCCGGTTGGGACGCCTCCGTCGTGGACACGGAACTCGAAAGAGTCGTACCCGGTGCCGCTGGCGTCGGGTGCGGGCGTAAAGGTCAGGTTGCCGGCGTCGATGTCGGCCACCAGGATCACCTGGTCGATGACCACGTCAACACCGGAGAGCTGAAGCGCTCCCGCTGTCTCGAGGCTAGTGATCTGAACCTGCTGCAGCGTGTCGCCGATATCGACATCACTGAAGTTGAAGTCCGCGGCCGTAAAAACATAGGTCGTGTCCTCGAGTGTCACGACCGTGTTGTCAGCGGCGGTCGGCGCGGCAAGGGCGCCGGACCAGTTGGCTTGTGCGTCAGCACTGAACGCGATTTGAGCTTCGACAATGCCCGCGTTGTATTCGAGATCCCAGTCACCACCTTGCGACGCGTCGCCCGTGATGTCGTCACTGGCCGCAACATCCGCTCCGGTCAGACGCCCGAGCGCGTCGATGAACGCGCGACCATCGGTGCTCGCGGCAAGATCGCAGCCATAGATCAGAAGGTCGCCGTCCGCAGTGAACGCATTACCCCATCCCTGTATGGTCCTGGCCTTTTCGACGAGCTGGTCGAAGTCGAGATAGTTGTTCCCCAGTGAAACGCTGCCGTCACTGCCATGAGAAATGATGTGTACCGCATCGAGATCCGACCGTTCAGCCAGTGCGGCAGTTATTTGCTGGATGCCGTCTTGATCGGCATCCAGGATTAAAACCTCGAATGATCGCCCGTCGCCCCTTTCGGCAATCAGGTCGTTGACGAGAAATTCGTAATTCGGGGTGCTAGAGTCAACGATCACGAGTTCGCGGGACTCGGTTACGGCGGCGTCGGTGCCGTCTTTATCGTCGTAGTCGGAAAGCCGGGGCGGCTCCGACAAAGGCATTGCCAATTCGTGTGCAATTTCAGATCCGGCCAGCGCCCCGGGCAAATCGGCGGACAGCAGCACGCGCGGTTCCAGCTCAACCATGAGCGGACGCGTGAAAGACCTTTTGTTGGATCGCCGTTTCGTCATTTCGCCGTTGATCACCGTTAACCCGTGGATTGACTCTCAGATTCGAACGCGTATCGGCGCCAAAGCTCACGGGGCTGGAAAACCACAGAAATCCTAAGTAAATCCGTTAGATATTGCGCTCTGATGGTTCACAAATCCGGCGCTGCCAGCGGCAAAAGATCGATTCAACATAACGCCTGACAGGCGCTGATCTACGAATTCCGGGGCGTTGGAGGGGGGTTATTGTCCGGCCGTGACGATATCGCAGGGCATCGTGGCCAGGTCGGAGCGACCCAGCGATTCGGTTGCCTCGCCGAGGTCAAGCGCCGTGATTCGAGGTAACAGTTCGACGTCAAGCCAGAAACGCGGCTGGGCTTTCCGGCGTGGTACGAGCTCAGACTCAAACCCGATGTTGGCCAACCAGGTGCGCTTCTCCTCGGCAATGACCTTATCGCGGTAGAGGCCAAGTGAAACACGGCCCTTGTGTGGCCCACGTCTGAATATATAGAAATCTTCGAAGCCCGCCGTCTTCATTTGTTCGGTTAGCAGTTGCGCTTCTTGCATCGATGGCTGAGGTGGCGACAGAATGAGGTACTCATCGGCGGATGCCTGGTTCACTTCGCGTACGCCGATCTGCGTGGCCTGACCTGCAATCGCGGCCATTACCCGGTCTGCTTCAGGCGCATTTTTCAAGGGACCGATAGTTTGGCATTGCATGGCGTCGGATGAGTCGGGCGTGGTTACGGCTGTCAGAGCAGGGTCGGCTACCGCGTCGGGCTCTGGTTCCTGGATCGCCGCGAATGTCGTTACTTCTTCCGGCTCTGGCAATGCCGGTTCGGGCGCCGACTCGGCCAACTGGGTGTCGGGTATTTCTTTGTATGGCAGAAAACTGACTCTGCATTTTAGACCACTCGGCAATGCATAATCCTCGTTAGGTAATCCCAGGCGAACGCGAAAGGTGCCGCTGGCCGCATCCGCGACGCCGTCGACAATGGTGACCTTCGCGGGGTACTGTCCGTCCATCGGTGACTCCGGGTAAACAATGGCAGACTGGCCGACTTTGATCGTTCCGAAGGCCTGCACCGGAACAATGACCTCTACGCGCAGTGGGTCGATTTGCGCCAGCCGCATGATAGGCTCTTCCTCGACTGATTCACCCGGCGCAAGGTAGCGCTGTACAACGATGCCGCGAATCGGGCTGCGAATGGTGTGGCGCTTCAGAATATGACGCGCCCGGCGCAGTTCGAGTTCTGCAATATTTTTGTTTTCCCGGGCTTGCTGCAACTGAAGTTGCGTCAGTTTAGTTTCCGTCGCCATCTCATCCATCTGATCCGAGGACAGCGCCTGACTGAGGTGAAGTTCTTTGAGTCGGTCTCTTCGTCGTTGCGAAAATTCCAGGCTGACATTGCTGGACAGAATTTCCGCCATTGCTTCGGCGCGGGCTTGTGTTTCCGCGACGGCAGCCCGCTCAACATCCGATTCGAGCAGAACCAGCACCTGGTCCTTTTCAATGAGTTCCCCCCGCTGGACTTCAAGTGATTCAACAATCCCGTCCACACGGCTACTGAGGTCGACAACCATGTGCGGTTCAATCACACAGTCGAGGTCGCCGAGGTCTTCGGCTTGAACGGCTAAAGAAAACAGAAATGCGAGAAGCAGCATCCGTGGAAATGCAGACACATGAAGCATTTTTACCAGCATCATCTCTCGATAACTATTCCATTGGACCGCTGAACGCGAAAATATCGTCCAGTTGCTGGTCCTGCTTTAACAATATTCGGCGCGTGGCCGCATTTCTGCGTTCCACACGCCTTTGGGCAAAGCGCGTCAGCAGTCGCCCGGTCCAATATGTAAAATTCAGTTGACCCGAGTTTATCCGCCGGGCGACCGCCTTTATGAGACTTGGCGCACAGATTGTCAGCAATTCGTCTTCCCACGACAGAATCGCGTCAACGCTGCCGGGATCGCCCTGGCGCGCGCAGCGTCCGAACAACTGCCGATCGATACGCCGGGCATCGTTGAGTTCGGTCGCGATGACGTGGAGTCCGCCGGCCTTGGCGACCCCGGGGGCCAAGCGGATATCGGTGCCGCGACCGGCCATATTTGTTGCTACGGTAATGCGGCCTGGCATGCCGGCCTGGGCGATGATGATCGCCTCGCTCCGGTCATGCCGGGCATTCAATACCTGGTGGGTGAGTCCGGCCTCGGAAAGCAACTGGCTCAGATTTTCGGAGGCCACGACAGTTCGAGTGCCGATCAACACGGGCCGATTCTGCATGTGCATGGCCTCGGTTTGCGCAACAACATCCTGCCATTTCTCACTCGCGGATCGATGCATGCGTGACCGTAATACGGTTCGACGTGACGGCTTGTGTGTTGGAATCCTAACGACCGGCATGCGATAGACGGACCAGAGTTCGCCGGACACTTCGCGCGCCGTCCCGCTCATCGCTCCGAGGCGTAAATAGCGGCGAAAGAACCGCTGGTAAGTGATTCGCGCGATGCTCTCAGAAGGGTCGCTGACCTCGAGACCTTCCTTTTTTTCTATCATCTGGTGCAGGCCTAATTCCCATGAACGATCGGGCATGACGCGGCCCGTATTCTGGTCGATGATCTGAATCTGGCCGTCGCGAACAAGATAATGATTATCCTTGACAAAAAGATGTGTTGCGGTCAGCGCCTGCGTTACCAGTAATTCCCGACGGCGTGCGCTGGCCCAATGGTTGTCCATACTCTCGACAAGTTGGGAAAGATAGGCTTTGCCGTTGGTGGTTAGCGTCACGTTGCGGTCGTTCACGCGGTAGCCATTGCCATAGTTTTCAAGTTTGTCGGCCAGTCTTAACGCTTGGAGGAGAATTCGCGCCTGAATCTGCTTCCCGCTCGGCCCGGATAGTTTTAAAGGTGTCCGGGCTTCATCGATCAGAACACTGTCCGCTTCATCGACAATGCCAAAACATAATCCTCGTAAAATCAACCCGCCTGCTTTGTCACCCTCCGCGATGCCGTCAATACTACGAAATAGATTGCCGCGCCGGTGCCCCATCGTGACTCGATCACGCAGGTAATCAAATGCGACTTGCTGATTGGTGCAATAGGCGATGTCACATTCGTAAATAATTTTTCGTTGTCGCGGATCCTGAGTTTCATCACTAATCGCTCCGACCGTAATGCCAAGCATGTTATACAACGGTGACATGAGATCGCTGTCGCGTGTTGCCAGGTAGTCGTTGACCGTAATCACGTGGACCGGAATGCCGGCCATTGCCGCCGTGCATGCGGGCAATGTGGCTGTGAGCGTCTTGCCCTCGCCGGTTTCCATCTCCGCGAGCATGCCCTGTAACATCGCCCAGCCGCCCATGATCTGGCTGTCGAAATGACGCATGCCGAGGATGCGATCCGACATTTCGCGAACGACTGCAAAGGCTTGAGCGCAGTGCTCCTCGGCCAGGCCATCGCGCAACAATTTCTCACGGAGTTCGGTTGCGTAGTTACTCAACTGGACCGATTTGAGGGCAGTCAATTTGGCGCCCAGGCTATTGACGCGCTCGAGAAAGCGCTTGGCATCGAGCTGGGCAGCGCCACGTCGTCGTGCCAGCGGTCCGGTGAGCCTTTGCGCAAAATCTTCGAACCGGCTCGGCGGAGTCGACTCGCGCTCGGGGTAGGGTCCGAGGGTGCTGCCCGGTCGAAGTGGATCGCTAGACATTGAATTGCCTCAGAAACAGTTGTCTCAGTCGCCGGTACCATTGCTTGCCCAAGGGTTCAGTGCCGTGTTCAATGCGCACGTAAACCCGTCCTCCTAAGCGGTCTACGGGTTCTTCGGATGCGAGTTCAATATGGAAGACCTGCTCCAGGGTCTGCGTTCCGGTCTGATCGGTCGGGTCTACAGCCAGTCGTCCCCCACCCATCGTGCCCAGGACCGCGCTGGGAATTCGGTAGGTCGCGGAGGGGGATTCACGATAAATCGTCGCCTGCAACAATTTGGTGGGTCGATCAGCCATGCGAATCTGCACGCCTTGGGTCTGCTGTCTGATCAGGCCGATATTGTCCTGGGTGACGGCGATTCGGATGGTGCTGTGGGACAGGTCCCCAACGAATCCGATCAGATCCCCGTGACGCACATAACGTCCGACGAGATCCTGAGGGCGGTCGACGAGAAATGTACCGTTCGCCGGACTGCGAATGATAAGTGAATCGAGGCGCTCCCGGGCCACCGCAAGGTTTGCCTGTATTGTCGCGATTTCCTCGAGAACGATGTCCGCCTGGACCAGTTTTACCGATCTCAGGGACTGATATTTAGCATTCGACTCCTGCAATTGGGCGGCCAGAATCTGGACCTGCGCTGCGAGCGTGGGATCCTCGGTTTCCAGCAGGGGGTCACCGAGACCCACGATGGTGTTGGGTGTCGCGATCACCCGCAATATCAAGGCGTCGGCTTTCGCCCTGACTTCCGAACGTTCCGGCGCCCAGACGACGCCCTCGGTTTGGGTGTGCAACGGGTAAGGTGCCGCGAAAAGTAGCAATCCAATTCCGGCAATAACACTGATCGTGATACTGACAGCCCGGGTCCGATGGCCGCGCAATTCAGGATTCTCGAGGAGAAAGTCGACGCCTTTGACAATGGGATACAGCAACTGTGTTGCGGCGGCCCAGATCGCGAGAATGACGCCGACAACAAAGAATTTTCCGGCAACGAACAAAATGATTCCGAACAGGACACCGATGCGGAACAGGGTCGATGCGATGGCGTACCCGCACAGCCAGAAGCGCTCGCCCGCGCTGATGACCGGTGATCGCGCATCCGGTAACCCACCAGCGTAATGCCGGAACAGGTAACCCATATATTGCTGTGACCGTGATGCGAGATTCGGGATGTCGAGTGCGTCAGCCAGCATGTAGTAGCCGTCGAATCGAAGTAAGGGGTTCCCGTTGAATATCACGGTCGAAACGCCACCGATCAGCATGACGTTAAATGCAAAGACACGCACGAGACCGGGTTCGGTGGCGAGCCACAGAAATAGCGCCAGAGAGGCGATAAACACCTCAACCATGATCCCGGCCGCGGCGACGAATATTCGTTGATACTTGTCCGGTAACGAGGCCGTTGTTGATGCATCGACATAGGGAATCGGTATCAGGGCGAGGAGCATGATGCCCATGTCGTGCACCTCGCATCCTCTTCGTTTCGCCGCGAAAGCATGACCGAGTTCGTGGAGCATTTTGACGACCGGATAGATCAGCCATATATAAAAGAGATTCTGCACAGTCAGGATGCGATCGACGAGGTTCTCGGTCAGGTCGGGCCAGTGAGAACCGGCAAGGACCAGGGCTGTGGCCACCGTTCCGAGCCAGACCCCGAAGCCAATCCAGCCAAATAGCGGCCGCAAGAACGGTATCCAGCGTTCCAGGAACTGATCCGGATCGATGACAGGAATGCGGATGGACAGCGGGTTCAGAAAGCGTTGCCGGATTTTTTTCGATTTGCGTGACTGATAGCGGCGAAAAAGCTCGCGTGTATCGGGCGGTGTTTCCGATCTGAGTAAGTCGGCCCCATGAAGCTGGGCGAGCAGTTGGATCGCGTCTTCCTGAGTCGGCGCATCGTCGCCGAGGGCTTGTTCAGTTAGATCCCATATTTCCTCAACACTGCGCTTGCCATCCATGAGCGCTATGAAATGGTGGGCCGTCGGGCTGAATTGATGTACGCGGCCCGAAGACTGGTCGGTGAGTACATAGCAAGGCTCACCGCGGTAAACGTGCTTGTGGATCTCGGTGTGACGACGGAGCGTGGGTCGCAGTTCCGCGACACGATACCAGAGGGGGCTGAATAGTTGGCTGCTCATGGTTCTAAATCGTCACGGTGTCCAGGTCCAGGTCCATAAGCGAAACCACTCGATCAGTCGATGTGACCAGATCCACGCGAGCTTGCGTGTACCGATATCAACCTTTCCGATTCCCTTCATGCCGGGCCGCAATAATTCCGGGTGGAGTTCGAGTTGTGCTTCGACGGTGAAGAAATTTCGACCCTCAGCCGTCGTCGCAATGGGCGTGATGCGCTCTATTTCAAACGCCAGGTGCTGGTTCGGAAGCCCGACCAGAGCCAGTCGCCCGGATTGGCCTGGACTCAGTTGCCGGACGTCACGTTCATCGACTTCGAGCATCACGCGATAGGAGTCAAGCGGAGCAATCTCGAAAAGCGTATCGCCGCGTTCGACCGGTGCACCGAGAGATTGGCTCAGGTCGCCGGCGATGATGACGCCGGTCATCGGAGCGGTCACTCGGGTACGGGAAAGATTTTCCTCCGCCAATGTCAGTCTCGCGACTGCCTGGTCGAGTCGAGATTTCAATATGGTCACGCCGGAGCTGTCATGCTCCGCCATGGCCTGGCGGTATTCACGCTCCAGTTTCTTCTTCTCGCTGGACCACTTCACGCGTTCCAGTTCGAGGTCCTTGTCATCGAGGCGGCATAGTAATTGTCCCTGTTCGACAATGTCACCGGCGCGAACGGGCACTTCGTCGATGTAGCCCGCAATCGGCGCCACGATCATTCGTTGTACCGTACCCTCGAGTATGGCGTCCGCCGTAACGCGGTATTCTCCGCTGGCGAGTATCAGAAATGCCGCAGCACCGAGTACTACTGCGGTGCCAAACTTGAGCATCGGGCTGCCGGGACCGACGAACGCTTTCAGGCCGTCCTTCAGTCCGTGACTCAGTTTCGTTCCGATAAAACGGCCCTGCAGATACTTTTCATAAAGGATCGGGCCGATCAGGGAGATCGCCGTATCGCACAGCGCCAACGTGTTTTGCTCGAACGCATTTTTTTGTTCGAACTCCAATGTGACCGCGCCCACCAGCGTCCCGTCATGCAGGATCGGAACAGTGCAAATGGAGCCATTGCCGGAAAGTTTTGACAGCTCTTCGTGGCAGCGCGTCGCGTAGAAGTTCTCTTTCGACTCATTAGGGTAGACAATCGTCGTATCCTGACTGATCGCTTCGTCCATGGTCGCGCCGATCGCGCGGGTCGAACGCATTTCAGGCGTCAGATCGGCGATACCGGAGATCGTTTTGACCTCGACATGATCGCGCCGGATAAATCCAAGACTGATTCGTTCACATCCGAGCTTTGTCGCGAATCGCGTGATCGTGGATTTGGCGGCGGCCTCGAAATCGGTATGTTCGATACACGATGCGACGAGATCGACGATGGTGAGCGATTGGATGCCGCTCTGGGCGGACTGATGGCGCAGCAGGAGCTCCAGCCATGCCGAATTTATCGCCAGCATTTTCGATGCCGCGCGTGGCTCGACCTTCGACCGGCTATCGATTTCGATCGCGACAACCCCGAGCAGAGTGTCGTCCCTGGAAATCGGGCTGGCAATGATATTGCCCTGCTGTCGCGCTGCCGCGGGCGCCGATTCCTTTTCACGCAGAATCACGCAACGTTGTTGCACGGCGGATGCGGCGGCGTTGGCAAGCCCCGGCGTGGCCGCGGACTCATCGGGCCACGTGGCGGCCGGGCGATAGGGTCCCTGGCCCTGTTCACCCAGCATGACCACAGCTCGCAGCGAGCCCGGAATCAGCTTGCTTTGGAGCGCCAGCCAGGAATGGATCACATTTTCTGCTTCGTTATGCATGAATTACTCAGACGAACCCGATCAAAGGGTATGAAATTCAACATAACCAAGCTGTGACCCA
>PVMK01181217.1_pt1 | contig 10445 bp, 5 predicted proteins | sample 1853481 | NCBI WGS metagenome assembly PVMK01 (sample SAMN08533507, study PRJNA380276) | Marine sediment metagenome, whole genome shotgun sequencing project. | reverse complement strand
GACCGTCGCGGTTCGGGAGCGCCGTGAAGTCGTTGGCATATGGCCGGGACTCAAGGATCGTCTGCTGGGTGTCGCGGTAGACGTCGGATCGACGACGGTGGCCGCGCACCTTTGCGACCTCGCGAGTGGCGAGGTGATCGGGAGCGCGGGCGTGATGAATCCGCAGATTCGTTTCGGCGAAGATCTGATGAGTCGAGTGTCGTACGTGATGCTCAATCCTGGCGGTGACGTCGAAATGACCCGCGTGGTGCGAGAGGCATTGAACACGCTGATCGCAAAGCTTACGGCTGAAGCAGACGCTAGCCCCGAAGACGTTTTCGAATTGACGCTCGTCGGAAACCCGATCATGCACCACCTGCTACTCGGGATCAGTCCAGTGGAACTCGGCACCGCGCCTTTCGCACTCGCCACCGATTCCGCCACGAACCTACCGGCCTCGGCTCTCGACCTGAATGTCGCAGCCGGGGCGCGGGCCTACGTGCTCCCCTGCATCGCAGGCCACGTCGGGGCCGACACAGCTGCCATGCTGCTTGCCGAAGCGCCCTGGGAAGACGACGCCATCACGCTGCTGGTCGATGTCGGCACCAACGCCGAAATCGTGCTCGGCAACAGCAAGCGTTTGTTGGCAGCTTCGAGTCCGACCGGCCCAGCCTTCGAGGGTGCGCAGATCTCCTGCGGGCAGCGTGCGGCACCCGGGGCGATCGACCGCGTTCGGATCGATCGCGAGACCCTCGAGCCGCGATTTCGCGTGATCGGTTGCGAACTCTGGTCAGATGACCCGGGGTTCGAGGAGGCAGCCGGGGATATCGGAATTACCGGAATCTGCGGAACTGGCATCATCGAGGTCGTCGCCGAACTCTTTCTCTCGGGAGTCATCGATCCGGATGGTCGGATCGCCGGCGAAACGGCGGAGCGCAGCCCTCGAATCGTCCCGGACGATCGCACGTTCCGGTACGTGATCCACCAGGGGTCACCCTCGATCAGCGTTTCGCAAAACGATGTCCGAGCGATCCAGCTCGCCAAGGGCGCGCTCTACGCGGGCGTTCGCCTCTTGATGGATCACCTTCAAATCGACCGGGTCGACCGGATTCGGCTCGCGGGTGCGTTCGGCAGCCACATCGATGTGAAGTACGCGATGGTGCTCGGAATGATACCGGACTGCGTGCTCGCGAACGTTTCGTCTGCGGGCAATGCCGCTGGAACCGGAGCGGTCGCAGCGCTTCTCGCTGGGAACGCACGAGAAGCAATCGAACCCAAGGATCGCCCGAGCGAACAGATCGAGACCGCGGTCGAACCCGCTTTTCAGGAGCACTTCGTTCACGCGATGGCGCTCCCGAACAGCTTGGATGTCTTTACAGAACTCGCCAAGGAAGTGACCCTTCCGGCTCCCAAGGCGTCTTCGGACACACAGTCCGAGGACGGCGGGCGACGGAGAAATCGGCGACGGAGCCGCAGCCGCTGAATCCACGCTTGCGCGGATGATGCGCGAACGACCTGGCATCGAGGAAAGATCGGACCATGGGTTTCTCTCGCCGACTACAAGATCATCCGCGCCTGCTCGCCGCGGGCTACAAGGCGAATCTATGGGTCGCAATGAGATCCAAATTCGCGATCCGCATCCTCGGCGCGAAGCGACTCGCCCGCTGGCTCTACGCGCCCGAGGAGTTCACGAAGCGCCGGATCTTCGATTGCAAAATGTGTGGACAGTGCATTCTCCACTCGACCGGGATGACCTGTCCAATGACTTGTCCGAAGAATTTGCGGAATGGGCCTTGCGGAGGCGTGCGCGCGAACGGCGGTTGCGAAGTCATACCCGAGATGCGCTGTATCTGGGTGGACGCCTACGATCGCTCCCAAAAGATGACGACCTACGGAGACGATCTGCATATCCTGCAACCGCCTGTCGATCGACAACTCGAGGGAAGCTCGGCCTGGGTGAACTTGATGACGGGCGACGACAAAGTTTCGACTGCGGGGTGGCAGCAGTCGCCCAAAGCGGAGGCCTAAGTGACGTTACCGCCCCCCAAATCGGATGGCCGATTGGAAAAGGTCCTGCGCGCCGGTTTGTTCGCGGTCACCGCGGAACTGAACCCACCGGATAGCGCCGACCCGCAAGACGTATTCGCCGCCGCACTCGTTCTCTCCCAGGTCTGCGATGCAATCAACGCGACGGACGCTTCGGGCGCGCACTGCCATATGTCCAGCGTCGCGATCTGCGCGTTGCTCACCCACGCGGGTTACGCGCCGGTCATGCAGGTTTCCTGCCGAGATCGCAACCGGATTGCCATCCAGGGCGACGTGCTCGGAGCGGCCGCGATGGGCGTCCACAGCGTGCTCTGCCTGACCGGAGACGACGTCACTGCGGGCGATCAACCCGGAGCCAAGCGCGTATTCGATCTCGATTCACTGCAACTGCTGCGAACAATCCGCACCATGCGCGACGAAGGCTGTTATATGAGCGGTCGCAAGATCACCGTACCCCCGCGTCTCTTCCTCGGGGCCGCATCGAATCCGTTCGTTCCACCGCTCGATTGGCGGCCGGATCGAATGGCCAAGAAGATCGAAGCGGGAGCGGACTTCTTTCAATCGCAGTACTGCTTCGACGTGCCACGATTCGAAACATTCATGAAGCGCGTTCGCGATATGGGACTGCACGAAAAGGCCTACTTCCTGGTCGGTGTCGGGCCGCTTCGTTCGGAGCGCGCAGCAGAATTCATGCGCAGCAAGGTACCCGGCGTGCACATTCCCGATGAAATTATCGAGCGCCTCCGCAAGACACCGAAGGAACGCAAGCGCGAGGAAGGCAAGAAGATTTGTGTGGAGATCATTCAGCAGGTGCGCGAGATCGAGGGCGTGCACGGCGTCCATCTGATGGCCTATCGCCAGGAAGAACTCGTCGCCGAGATCGTCGAAGAATCGGGCTTGATGGCGCGCCGGCGGCGCTCGGAGAACGCCCCCAACGATTGGAGTACGGGAAAACGCGGATCGGCACGGTCCAAATCCCCGGCCGCTCGAACTCCGCTCATTGGAAACGACTGAGCGCACCAACCAGGCCAAAGCGAGGAGACCGCGATGATCGACACACGGGAACAGAAAGTTCTAGATCTGATCGACGCGAATCAGCAGGAAGTCATCGACTATCTACGTGATCTTCTCGCGTTCAAGACCATCACGCCGAAATCGGAAACCGTCGAGCACGACGAGTTCATCCGGCATCAGGCGTTCGTCAAAGAGAATTTGACTGAGCTCGGCTTCCAGGAAATCGATGTCTGGGAGGCCGACGCCGCCAAACTCGATGCGCCACCGGGATCCGGCGTGAACAAGAACCGCGACCTGCGCAACATGCCGATCCTCGTGGGGAGACTTCCGGGAGTGGGCGCAGGCAAGTCGTTGATCCTCAATGGCCACTACGACGTCGTCCCTTTGGGTGTGCGTGAGAGCTGGACGCGGGATCCGTTCGCGGGCGAAGTCGCGGATGGCAAGATCTATGGCCGCGGAACCAACGACATGAAGGGCGGAATTGCCGCCATGTTGAAGGCGCTCGAGTTCATCCGCCGAGCGGGTTTCGCGCTCGAGGGCGACATCCTCGCGCAGATCGTGCCCGATGAAGAGGCCAGCTGCATGGGAACGCTGGCCGCCTGTCAGCGCGGTTACACGGCCGACGCCGCGATCATCCCCGAGCCCACGAACATGCGCGTGGGCACCGCGGTGCGCGGCTCCATGGGCGGACGGGTGACCGTGTTCGGTCGCGCAGGCCATGCCGAGCAGCCCCATCCCCACTGGACGGAGGGCGGCGCGGTGAACGCGATCACCAAAGCCATGCGCGTACTCGACGGAATGGCCGACGCCACCGAGCAATGGCGCACCCAGCCCGACAAGCAGCACCCGCTCGTGCCGCCCGACCACATCATCCCGACGGTCATCCACGGCGGCGATTGGTCGGTCACGATCCCGGAAAAAGTCGAGATCGAGTTCGACTGCATGTTCGTGCCGGGCACGAAAGACAAACGGGCCGAAATCGAAGAGAAGCTCGATGCCGTGTCCGCCAACGACCCGTGGCTCCGCGAAAACCCCCCGGCACTCGATCTGGGTGCACCCGAGGAGTGGATCTATCCCGCCGAAGTGAGCGCAGACGAGCCCATCGTCCAGACTGCGCTGCAGGCCTTGGAGGACTGTGGCATTGAGCCCCAGTTGATGGGCTTCGGCTCGTTGACGGACTGCGTCCACCTCATCAACCACTCCAATATCCCAACCATCAACCTGGGCGCCGACATCGAGTCCGCGCATTCAGCCGACGAGTTCGTGACCGTCGAACAATTGATTGATCTTACCAAGACGATCGCGCTCTCGATCATGCGCTGGTCTGGAGTGCGCGAGAGCGCGGGCAGATAGGCGCAGCCTGCTGTACCAATGGCCTTTGGGGGGAGGCATCGATGAAGATTTTCATGGGCCGAGTGGCCGTATTCGCAGCGTGGGCCATCATTGGATGTGGCGACGAACCTGTGCAAACGGAGAACATCTTCAACCAGCCGCCGCCGACCGGAGACGAGTACACTCGATCCGCCACGCGCGAGCTCTTCGAAGGGATACGCATAGCGCTGCCGGCCAGCGTCGATCGCGAAGTGTTCGAAAAGCCGCGTAACCAAGGCGAGATCTACGCAGCGCTCGATACCCTGGCCCGCAACGCGGCGCTACTCGAAGAACACTTTCAGGGGAGCGATGCCCAGCTGGGCTTCCTCGCGCGCTCGATCGAGCGCGATGCCGTCGAAGCCAATACGGCTTACATACACGGGCAGTACGGGCGTTCTGCATTCGTGCTGCGCCAGATCGTCGAAAACTGCGTGGTCTGCCACACGCGCCTGCCGGACGATCAAGGCTCCCTCGTCGCAGAGGGATTCGTCGACGAGGGCGTGATGGCGTCGCTCCCACCGAAACCCAAATCGACGTTGCTGATTGCGACGCGCCAGTTCGATGAGGCACTCGACGCACTCGAGAGCGTGTTCAACGATCCGCTGACGCATCCAGCGGTCTTGCTCGGCCCGCTCACCGATTACCTGGTCGTCTCGATTCGCGTCAAGGGAGACTACGAGCGCCCGATCCCAGCACTCGAAACCTTTTCGAAACGCGAAGATCTCTGGCCGAGCTTGCAAGAAGACGTCGACGAGTGGATCGTCGCTCTGCCATCCCTTCAGGAACGCGCCGCTTCAGCCTCGACCGTAGCCAGCGCGCGAGCCATCATCGAAGAAGGCAATGCCCTCGACGAAAACGGCGATGGGCAGGGCTCCCTGCTCCACTTCATCGTCGCGTCGAGCATCCTCGAGCGCTACATCGCCGCCCACCCCGTCGCGAGCCCAGAACTCGGTGAGGTGTTCTACCTGCGCGGAATCCTCGAAACGCGGATCGGACGCAATTACTGGGTCTCGACAGCGCCGTTCTTCCTCGAAGAGTCGATTCGGAGTGCTCCGTCCGAACCGTCCGCCGAGGAGGCACTCGCGGTACTCGAGCGCGAACTATTCGCCGCCTACGAGGGCTCGGACGTCGAAGAACTCCCTGCAGAAGAAGTGGCCCGCCTCGCGGAACTGCACGCGCTGATCGACGGGGCGCCCTAACTCCGCGCCAACCGCTCCATCACTCCGGAAAGCGAATCGGGGGTCAGCGAGATGCTGTCGATGCCGACCTCTACGAGGAATGCGGCAAAATCCGGGTGATCGCTGGGCCCCTGCCCGCAAATCCCGACTTTCCGACCGGCTTTGTGGGCTCGTTCGATCAGGTTCGAGATCATGCGCTTCACGCCGGGATCCTGCTCGTCGAAGATCTCGGAGAGAATCTGCGAATCTCGATCGACGCCCAGAACGAGTTGTGTCAGATCATTTGAGCCGATCGAGAAGCCATCGAAGAGCTCGCTGAATTCTTCGGCGAGAATCACGTTGTTCGGAATCTCTGCCATCACGAGAACTTCGAGATCGTTTTGTCCGCGCTCCAGGCCGTTTTTCTTCATCTCGTCGAGCACGCGCCGCCCCTCCTCTAGAGTGCGGCAGAAGGGAATCATCGCCTTCACATGCACGAGACCCATTTCCTCGCGCACCCGTGTCACGGCGCGGCACTCGAGCGCGACCCCCTCGCGGTAGCGTTCATTGTAATAGCGAGACGTCCCCCGAAAACCGATCATCGGATTTGCCTCATCAGGTTCGAATGCACTGCCACCGATCAAGCCCGCGTACTCGTTGGTCTTGAAATCCGAGAAGCGAACGACGACGGGGCGCGGATAGAAGCCGGCGGCGATCACCGCGATGCCCGATGCCATCCGATCGACGAAAAAAGCCTCCGGCGAGGGACAATTCCGTGTGCGGCGAAGGATCTCCGACCGATCGTCGGCGCTCGTGACGCGATCGGGATGTACGAGCGCCATTGGATGGACCCCAATCCATTGGGTGACCAGGAATTCGACCCGCATCAGACCCACGCCTGCGCTCGGCAGTTGGGCGGTCAAAAACGCCAAGTCGGGATTGGCGAGATTGACCATCAATGGAATCGGAGGCGTGGGAAGCGCAGCCGGATCAATCTCCTGGCGATCGAATGGGAGCGCACCCTCGTAGACACGACCCTCGGTTCCCTCGGCACAGGAAACGGTGACGAGCTGTCCATCTCGGAGCACACTGAGCGCATTTCCAGTTCCAACCACGCAGGGTACGCCCATTTCACGAGAGACGATCGCAGCGTGGCAGGTGCGCCCGCCGTGCTCGGTGACGAGCGCCGACGCCTTCGCCATCACGGGCTGCCAGTCGGGGTCCGTCATCTCGGCGACCAGCACCTCTCCATCGCGAAAGGTTGCGAGTTCAGAACTGGATCGGATCGTTCGCACTTGGCCCGAACCGATCCTCGATCCGACACTCTTTCCGGTGATCAATACGTTGCCGCGTTCGCGCAGCGTGTAGATCTCGATGCTCGGAGTCCGATTTTGGGAGTGGATCGTCTCTGGGCGCGCCTGGACGATGAAGATATCGCCGCTGCGCCCATCCTTCGCCCATTCGATGTCCATCGGAGTTTCGATGCCCGCGCGCTTCGAATAGTGATCTTCGATCGAGATCGCCCAGCGAGCGAGCTGCAGGATTTCTTCATCCGTGAGAATGAAACGTGAGCGGTCCTCTCGCGAGACCCGCAATTCACTCACGGATCGATTTTCCCCGTAGGCGAGTTTGAGGCGCTTGTCGCCGAGTTCGCGCCTGACGATCGGCCGAAATCCCTGCCTCAGAGTCTCCTTGTGGACCCAAAATTCATCGGGATCCACGCGCCCCTGCACGACGGATTCTCCAAGCCCCCAGGCACCTGTGATCAACACCAGATCCCGCAGCCCGCTTTCAGTGTCGAGGGTGAAGATCACTCCTGCAGACGCGAGGTCGCTGCGAACCATCTTCTGGACGCCCACGGAGAGGCCGACGCCTCGATCCTCGATCCCGTGTTCGCGCCGGTAGACGATGGCGCGATCCGTAAACAGCGAGGCCATGCAGCCGCGGATGGCGCGGTCGAGTTCCTCCCAGCCACGCACGTTCAGAAAGGTCTCTTGCTGCCCGGCAAAAGATGCAGTCGGTAGATCTTCGGCGGTCGCGCTGGAGCGGACGGCAACGTCGGCGGCATCGTCGTCGTAGCGCTGGGAGAGATCCTCGTAGGCGGCTCGGGCCTCCGCGACGAGAGCTTCCGGCAACGGCGCCGACCCGATGCGTCGACGGATCTCGCGACCCGCAGACGCGAGCGCGTTTACATCCTCAACATCGAGTTTGTCGAGTCGCCGAAGGATCTCATCCGTCGCGCCCGCTTCGCGGAGATGCAGGTGGTAGGCGTTCGTCGTCAACGCGAAGCCCTCGGGCACCCGCACGCCAACCGCATCGAGCTCGCGGATCAGTTCACCGAGTGAGGCATTTTTTCCGCCGACGCATGACAGCGAGTCGAGGGTGACCTCTGCAAGAGAAACGACCAGTCGTTCGGTTTGACTCATGCTATCTATCCGCTGCAATCGGCATGCCCGTGTCGAGCCAAGCACGGGCAGGGCTCGACGGAAAACCTACGCTGACGTGGACACTTCGCCCCTTTTGGGGTCGGTGCGCCCCATAAGGTACCGCATCGGGCTACTAGCGAGATCGAGAGGCGAGATGGCGAATCGATCCAGCTCCGTAGACGAGGTGCGCGACGGGTACGCACATTCGGCTGATTCGGTTCTCGCGCAGCTGTGCGTCGATCCCACGCGAGGTCTGTCCCAGGCCGAAGCCACCTGCCGGATCGAGCGGTACGGCCAGAACTCGCTGGCCGTATCCGAAGGCGTCCGATGGCCGACCATTCTCGCCCACCAGTTCGCGGACGTATTGATCGCGATACTCGCAGCAGCCGCCGTGCTCTCCCTGCTGATCGGAGACGCGCTCGACGCCGCGGTGATTGCAATGATCCTGGTCTTCAATGCGCTGTTGGGCTTCGCCCAGGAGTGGCGAGCCGCTCGGGCAATCGCGGCACTCAAGCGCATGGTCGCGCCCGGCTGCAACGTACTTCGCGATGGAATCCCTCAGGCTGCACTCGCGGTTTCCCTCGTACCGGGCGACATTGTAGTGCTGCGGACGGGCGATCGGGTTCCGGCTGATCTGAGGCTGCTGGAATCCCGCGAAATGTGGATCGATGAATCGTCTCTGACGGGCGAATCGAATCCGGTCGCAAAGCAAACCTCGTCCGTACCCGAGAACACGCCACTCGCGGAGCGCCGCTCTGCAGCGTGGATGGCAACGGCGATCACCCAGGGATCCGGGAGCGGTGTCGTCGTCGCAACTGGGATGCACACGGAAATCGGCCGAATTGCCGAGATTACGAAGGCGGTTCCGGACGAACGCACCCCCCTCCAGAAAAAGCTCAACCGACTCGGAAAACAGTTGGGCGTCGTTGCAATGGCTGTCTCTACGTTCGTGGCATTGGCGGGTTGGTGGGTTGGCAAGCCTGCGCTCGAGATGATCATGACGGGTGTTTCTCTGGCGGTGGCAGTCGTCCCGGAGGGGCTTCCCGCAGTCGTCACCATCACGCTCGCGCTGGGCATCCGGGCGATGATTCGCCAGCGCTCATTGTTGAGAACTCTTTCAGCGGCCGAAACACTCGGGTCGGCGACCGTCATCTGCACCGACAAGACGGGGACGCTGACCCAGAACGAGATGACGGTCCGAAAAGTCTGGCTCCGATCTGGGAGCTGGTCGGCAACCGGAACGGGGTACGACCCCGAAGGAAGATTCGAAACCGATCAAGGCGAAACGGACAATTTGAACGCCGCAGATCTCGAAGCGCTCTTGACCACAGGCCTTCACTGCAACCATGCAGAACTCGCCCGTGAGGACGACCGTTGGATCGCGATCGGAAAACCCACCGAGGCTGCTCTGCTGACCGCAGCGCGCAAGGCCAGAGTCTCCAAACCAGCGGCCTCCAAATGCGTGCGCGAATTTCCGTTCACTTCTGCGCGAAAGCGCATGACTGTAGTCACAGAGGAAACCGATGCGACGATCGCCCACGTCAAGGGGGCTCCCGAAGTCATCCTCGAACGCTGTACGCACATCCTCGACGCCGGCGTCGAGCGCGAGCTCACCGCTGAAGATCGATCCCTCGCCATCGAAGCCTTCGAGGCATTCGCCAGCCAGGGACTTCGCACCCTCGCACTAGCGCGCCGCTCGCTTTCCGCGGAGCTGGAGGACAGCGAAGAGGCCATCGAGTGCAAGCTCAGCTTGCTCGGTGTGGTGGGAATTCTCGACCCGCCCCGTCCCGAGGTCGCGGGAGCCGTCGCGATGGCGCAGGGAGCGGGAATTCGGGTGTTGATGATCACTGGAGACGCTGCTCCCACAGCCCTCGCGATCGCTGAAAGGATCGGCATTTCCGCCCAGAGGGCCATGGTCGGTCAGGAAATCGATAGTCTGGACGACGACGCGCTTCGCGCTGCTCTCGATCAGGACATCGTCTTTGCTCGCGCGACCCCAAAGCACAAGCTTCGCATCGTAAGCTTGCTCCAAGATGCAGGGCAGATCGTGGCCATGACGGGCGATGGCGTCAACGACGCTCCCGCTCTCAAAAAGGCCGACGTCGGCATCGCGATGGGAATTCGCGGGACAGAGGTTGCCAAGGGTGCTTCGGATATGGTGTTGACCGATGACAACTTCGCCTCGATCGTGGGTGCGGTTGAAGAGGGGCGGCGACAGTACGACAACATCCAGAAGTTCGTCCGCTACCTGCTGTCATCCAATACCGGCGAAGTAACAGCGATCCTCGTCAACATCCTCCTCGGAGGGCCGCTGATCCTGCTACCGGTCCAGATTCTCTGGATGAACCTCGTCACCGATGGCGTCACCTCGGTTGCACTCGGCCTCGAACCCGTCGAGCCCGGCATCATGGAACGGGCGCCAAGAGACCCGCGGGAATCCATCATCAACCGA
>PVMK01171048.1_pt1 | contig 10445 bp, 12 predicted proteins | sample 1853481 | NCBI WGS metagenome assembly PVMK01 (sample SAMN08533507, study PRJNA380276) | Marine sediment metagenome, whole genome shotgun sequencing project. | reverse complement strand
TGCTGCGCGGTGCCCAGACCCAGCGGATTCTCGATTTGAAGCACGACAAACTCTCCACTTACGGTATCGGTGCTGAGAAGGTGGCCGATGCCTGGAGCAGTCTGCTTCGCCAACTGATTCATCGCGGCTACCTGGTGCAGGACGTGGCCAGCTATTCGGTGTTGAAGTTAACCGAAGCTGCCCGGCCATTGTTGCGTGGTGAAGAGAAACTGGTGCTGGCCAAGCCACGTATTCGGGTCAAAACCTTGCAGAAGAAAGGTCGCGCGCAGGTCGGTGATTTCGATTACGACGATGATCTCTTTGATGCCCTGCGTATCTGCCGTAAACGGCTGGCTGATGAGGCTGGAGTTCCGCCTTACGTGATCTTCGGTGATGCAACTCTGGCCGAGATGGCGGCAAAGATGCCGACGGATGAGGGCGCGTTACTGGCAATCAGTGGTGTTGGCAAGCACACGCTTCAGCGGTTCGGTGGTGAGTTTATCGACGAGATTATCAGTTATATGTGTCGTTGATTTTTTAAAAGAACAGTGACTTCACCATGATATAGAAAAGATGAAGCCCGATTGCTTCCGCCTTTATAAGTTTGTCATCAATGCGGCAGAGGTTGGATTGTGCGACGGATCCAGGCGAGGCGATGTCTTTTGGGGACTGCGAAGTCAAGCTTGATCGGCTGACTGTTGCGAACTCTTTTTTCGGTTCTGACTTTCTCGGGAATCAAGCCTGATGTCTGACGAGCCATGTCATCATAAGCGATTTCGCGTAGACAGTGGAGAACATCCTTTGTCGCACGGGTTATGAACAGCGGTAAGATGGTCATGAGTTATCTGTTTTTCGTGAAATCTACTAATTTTGTTAATTGTTGGAGGCCAAGTCAAGTTTGAGGGATGCTAGGCTCACTTAAAGTATCCGTCAATAGAGTTTTTTTGTAAAATGCTGTTTTTAAAAGGGAAAAACCCGAAACCCTTGGAGAGTCGCGAGTGTGAGCTTATTATCTTTTTTGAAAAAAAATATAAAAAATACCCTTTGTTGGTTTTTGAGACGCTGTGTTTAGTGTTTTCGATATTTATCGCATCAATGTGATTGCCATACTATATGGTGGGTGTCGTCTGTTATGGTCAAATAGTTGCATTACGTACTAATATTAATAATGTGTTTTTCCCTTCTTGACCGATGATTTGGAGATGTTGGCAAGGAGAAATACCATTTAAAAGTGAGGATATAAAAAATGTTACGTCTCAGTAAAGTTGTCGTCTGCTCGCTCGTTCTTTGTCTCTTCCCCTTAATCTGCCTGGCTATTGATGCGACTGAGGTCTCCTCTATAAAGGTTGCAAAAGCCCCTGCTCTTGATGGTGTCGATCAGGATGCCGCATGGAAGAGTGTCAAGCCGTTGGTCATTGCGGACTCTGCCTCAGGGAAAAGTATCCTGCTGCGTTCTGTTTATACCGCTGACCAGGTTTTCTTTCTGATACAGTTTCCTGATGCTGCGCAGAATTTTCTGCATAAGCCGTGGGTCTGGAATGCTGCAGACAAGAAGTATGAAACCGGGCCGGCTCGAGAAGATACTTTTGTCTTCAAATGGAACATGATGGAGAAGGATGTTGATCTCTCCAGCTTCTCTGATGACAACTATCGTGCTGATGTCTGGTACTGGAAAGCGAACCGCACCAATCCCGCTGGTTTTGCTGATGACAAGACTCAGGTGCTTGGTGATTCGCCCGCAAAGAAAAGTAAGGAAAAAGTCAGTGCCACTGGTAAGAAGCGTCACCTGAGCCGCATTAGCGATGCTGGTAAAGCTCCTTATAAAACATACCAGCCAACGGCGTATGAAGGCGATCTGGTTGATGCTTTCCCGGTGGGTGCGCCCGCAGGAAGTCGTGCTGATGTGCATGCCAAAGGTGTATGGAATGGTGGTTTTCAGACTATTGAATTTGCCCGCGCTCTGAACACAGGTCATGATGACGATGTGCAGTTTGATCCTGCTTCTGGCAAGGCGTATCTGTTTGGTGTGTCGATCTTCAGCTTGTATGGAAATCCTCTCGATAAATCCACGTCTAACCTTTATGGAATGGGACGAATTTCTGAACCTTTGAAATTGAAATTTCAGTAAACGAGAGAGCTTGAAAAAAAGGCCTGAAGCATTATTGCTTCAGGCCTTTTTTTGTTAAATTTACGGTCATTAAAAATCTGGCCCGTGGTTGTAAAGTAGAAAACTATCTTAAAAGCAAAGAGGGAATGGATTCTGATCCATTCCCTCTTGCTTCTTGTTATCCAACCATAGTCAGGTTGGTGTGACTCCAGTATAGTGCAATAAAATTAAGTGATACTGATCCGTTCCCGTCAGAATTTACTGTTGTTGTTCTGGGAGAATTCTGGCTGCTACCTGGGCTGCCGCGATGACCATGATGTAACTGAACAGTGGCATGATCAGGTAGTCTCCTGGGCCGTTCACAAAGCGAGGCATAGTGAAGCCTGAAAACCAACTCGTACCGAAGAAAGCGAAACCACCAATGAGAGCTGAAAGCTTGAGCATGATAAGACTCCTTAGATTGCTAGGAATGTCCGGGAACGGGAGAGTGGACACTTTAAGTCATCTATGTTGCATCAGCTGTGCCATTTTTTTACATATTCGGTACGCGTCTCGATGTGCTTGAAATGACTGTGTTTGTGAGTCTGTTTTAATGGCCGAGACGCTGTTTTGGGGAGTGGTACGACAAAAGATGGCACTTTTGGCACATCGACATGGTCAAAACACTACAGATGGGCAAACTGATCGACTTTAACAGATGCGCGGCAGTTGCTCACCAGCGAGCATTTCGATTGCGCGCAGTCCACCAATAGCTGTTTGCAGGCGGACCTTGCCGTCTGCAGTAGCGGTCACTTCGCCGATGACTGATGCTCGATTGCCATATTTATGACTCTGCATAATGGCCAGAGCCTGATCGGCGGACTCGGGAGCAACGAAGGCGAGAAGTTTACCTTCATTGGCAACGAAGAGAGGGTCCAGACCAAGAATGGCGCAAGCCCCACCGACTGATTGATCGATGGGCAGTGCGGTTTCCTGTAAAGTGATTTCTACTTGGGACTGCAGGGCGATTTCCTTGAGAGTGGTTGCCACTCCGCCGCGAGTCGGGTCGCGCAGGGTGTGGAGTTGACTGCCGAGTGCGGCAACCAGCTCTGCAACCATGCTGTTGAGGGGGGCGCTGTCCGTGGTGATGTTGCTTTCCAGCTCCAGTCCTTCGCGACTGGCCAGAACGGCCATACCGTGATCACCGATAGTGCCGTTGACCAGAATTTTGTCGCCGACCTGTGCATTGATCCCTGAAATCTGCAAATCATGCTCAATAACGCCGATGCCCGAGGTGTTGATGAAGAGCTTGTCGGCTTTGCCGCGTGGAACAACCTTGGTGTCGCCGGTGACGATTTTAACCTCAGCCTGCTGGGCGGCATCACGCATGCTCTCGAGAACTTTCCTGAGATCTGCGACGGCCAGGCCCTCTTCGATGATCAGGCCGACACTGATTGCCAGAGGCGTGGCGCCGACCATGGCCAGGTCGTTAACCGTACCGTGGATTGCAAGATCGCCGATGTTGCCGCCGGGAAAGAAAATTGGATCAACCACGTAGGAGTCGGTTGTAAAAGCCAGGCGGCCATTCGGCGCGGCAAGCACAGCAGCATCATTCTGGTCACGTTGATCGATCCCGGAGAGGGTCGGTACGATCAGGTTGTCGAGCAGATCATGACTTAGCTTGCCGCCACTGCCGTGGCCTAGCAGGATTACATCTGATTTCATGTTTACTCCGGAGACTGGGGACTTGGGTCTGGAGACTGAAAAGAAGAAACCAGCTCCTAGTCTCCAGCAACTAGTCTCTGCTTTTAAGTTCCGTACTTATACTCTGCCGCACAGGTACCCTCACTCGAGACCATGCAGGCCCCAACAGGGTCTTCGGGAGTGCAGACAGTGCGGAAGAGCGGGCAATCGTTGGGATGGACTTTACCTTTGAGAATCTCGCCGCAAAGACAGCCTTTGTGTTCTACGGGGTCCTCTACCTCAACCGGTAGTTGAGTCGCGGCATCAAAGCGTGCAAATTCCGGTCTGAGTTGCAGGCCACTGTCAGGAATGTCACCAATACCGCGCCAGCAGGCATCACCGGGTTCAAAAACTTGTTCGAGAAGCTGTTGAGCCTTGCGGTTGCCTTCCGGTTTGACCACACGGCGGTACTGAGTTTCGACGCGTGCTTCACCGGCAACTGTTTGTTTTGCCAGCATCAACACGCCTTGCAGTACGTCAAGGGGCTCAAAGCCGGTGACGACGCAGGGAACCTGGTAAGCATCGACGAGAGGCTGGTAGGCGTTGGCGCCAATGATAGCTGATACATGTGCCGGGCAAAGGTAGCCGTCGACCTGCAGTTCCGGGTCAGCAGCGAGGGCGGCCATGGGGCCGGGCATGGTCTTGTGCGAGCAGAGCACGTAGAAATTGTTGAGATTTTTACTTGCGGCAGTAACGATGGCTCCGGCAACGGTCGGGGTCGTTGTTTCAAACCCAACGCCTAGGAAGACAACGTCGCAGTCGGGATTTTTTTCGGCAAGTGCTACGGCATCCAGCGGTGAATAGACAATCTTGATGCTGGCGCCTTTGGCCTGTTCGTGAAGCAGGTTGGAGGAAGAGCCAGGCACGCGGACCATGTCACCAAAGGTGGCAATAATCGTATCGGGTCGGCGGGCCAGGGCAACCGCCTGATCGACAAAACCGACCGGGGTAACGCAGACTGGACATCCTGGACCCGAGATCAGTCGGACCTGCTTTGGCAACAGCGTGCGGATACCATGCTGATAGATTGCCATGGTGTGTGTGCCACAGACCTCCATGAAAGTCATGGTGCCGTTGTAGTCGGCGACCGTCCGGCGAATGGCCTCTAGCTGCAGCCTGGCGAGTTCTGGGTCGCGGTATTCGTTCTGGTGTTTCATTCTGTGCTTAAGCCCATATCAAGAGCTTCGCGCAAGGCTTTCAGAGTCAATTGCGCTTCGTCGTCGTCTATTTTTTCAATAGCAAAACCGGCATGAATAAGCACGTAGTCACCGACCTCCACACCGTCAAGCATCATCAGGCTGGCTTCACGTTGCACGCCATCGATCTCGCAGATGGCCACTTCGTTTTCAATTGTTTTGACCTTCATTGGTACGCCTAAACACATGTTCGTTCGCTCCTTTGTCGCTCTCTTCCGTAGCGCGTGGCGAGGTTAGATTTAATCACGCTACGCGCCTCTCGCTGCGGGTTTTTTACTGGCAATGCCAGCACACAACCAGTCGTACCACTCAGACATACCCTCACCGCTGTGGCAGGAGAGTTCAATAATCTTGATCTGCGGATTGACCTGACGGGCAAACGCTTTGCACTGCTCCACGTCGAAGCGTAGATATGGCAGCAGGTCAATCTTGTTGATCAGCATGATGTCTGCAGCCTGAAACATCTGTGGGTATTTGAGGGGCTTGTCTTCACCCTCGGTTACTGAGAGGACGGCGACCTTGTGATCCTCTCCCAGGTCGAAAGAGGCTGGGCAGACCAGGTTGCCAACGTTCTCAATCATTAGGATGTCGGTGGCGACCAGGTCAAAGTCCTCGACGCCGTGACCAACCATATGCGCATCGAGATGGCAGCCGGCACCGGTATTGACCTGTTTGACCGGTACTCCGGTTGCTGCAATGCGATCAGCATCATTGTTTGTCTGTTGGTCACCTTCGAGGACAGCAAAGCTCACGCTGTCCTTGAGGTCGGTCAGGGTTCGTTCCAGAATCGAGGTTTTGCCGGATCCCGGAGAACTGACCAGGTTGAGAACAAACAGCTGGTGCGCAGCAAAGCCGGCGCGATTGGCTGTTGCCAGTCGCTGATTTTTGGCGAGCAGGTTCTCTTCAATACGGATTTTACGGGAAGCGTGGTCATGCGCATGATCATGCTCCGGCTGTGGCGGGGCGCAGCCGCAATCGATACACATCGTCAGTCTATCTCCATTTCTATAAGGGCCATTTCCTGGCCCTTCAGGATCTTGAGGGCGAAGCTGTCACACGTCGTGCAGCCATCGAGCAGGCTTTCCATTGCACATTCCTGGCCGCATTCCTGGCAATGACCGAGAGCAGGGATGCGACGAATTTCCAGTGTTGCCCCTTCGGCCAGAGTATCCTTGGAGCAGGCTTCAAAGGCGAACTCCACGGCCTCAGGGATAACGCCGGAGAGAGCTCCAATTTCCATCGTGAGGCTCGTGATGATTGTGGCGTTCTCGCGGCGAGCGTGATCCTCGGCGATTTCTATCAGGCTTAGTGTCAGGCTTAGCTCGTGCAAAGTTTTTTGTCCATAAGTAAATCGGTCCGGGGAACCCAGACTGCTTTTTAACCTTAACCAGTGAGCACTCTCTATTCTTCGGGTACTCACGGATTAACGTTTAATATAATGAAAGGCCTGCCCAAAAAGCAAGAGCACAACGAGTCAGATGGTCATAATGATACATTTTTGTTGCAAGAGCCTTGCCGAACAATTACCGCTTCTGTTATAGCTTGCCGGCGACTTTATTTCAAAGAGGATCAATTTAATGAACAAAGGACTCGTTTATATTTGTGACCCGCAACCGGAAGCTCAGGAGCAAATTGCCCGGGTGCTGACTGCTGGAGGGTACTCGGCCGAAATATTTGCCAGTGGCACACCGTTGCTTAAGGCTCTGGCGGAAAGTCATGGTGCGCCGCCGGATATTGTCTTGATTGACACCTCTCTTGAAGAGGATAGTCTTGAAATGCTACGCCAGGTCAAGGCTCGCTCCAAGAATCTGCCTGTGGTTATTGTGAGCGCTTATGCTTCAGTGCGCAGTGCGGTTAATTTTCTCAAGCAGGGTGCCTCTGACTACCTGGTAAAGCCGATTCTCAGCGAGGAGTTGTTGCAGCTGCTCGGGCAATGGATTGACCGTCGCCGTCTGGTATCAGAAAACCGCTCTTTACGTGCTGAAGTGCAACGTCGCTTTGATCCCAGTCAGATCGTGTTTCGCAGCGAGGGTTTTTCTAAAGTGCTGGAATTGGCCAAGCGGGTGGCTACCAGCGAGGCCAGCGTTTTGATCCTTGGTGAGAGCGGCGTCGGCAAGGAACTGGTTGCCTCGACCGTTCACTACAGTAGCGAGCGAAGTGATCGCCGCTGTCTGACTATCAACTGTGCTGGCTTGACGGATACGCTCCTGGAGAGTCAGCTGTTCGGTCATGTCAAAGGAGCGTGTACCGGAGCATACAGTACCCATCTAGGTCTCGTTGAAGAGGCGAATCATGGCACCCTTTTCCTTGACGAAATCGGCGATATAAGCGCCGTACTTCAGGCCAAATTGCTGCGCTTGTTGCAGGAAAAAGAGTTCATGCCGGTTGGCTCGGCCAAGGTGCAGCATGCCGATGTCCGTTTTGTCGCTGCTACTAATCGCGATCTTGAAGCCGCTGTTGCCAATGGCTCTTTTCGTGAAGACCTTTACTATCGGCTCAATGTGATCGCCCTGCATGTTCCGCCGCTACGTGAGCGCGTTGATGACATCAAACCGCTCGCAGAGTTTTTCGTCACTCGCTATGCCTCGGCTGCAGAGCAGGATATTTCACAAGACGTTTTCGACCTCTTGCAGCCTATCCCTGGCCAGGGAATGTTCGTGAGCTTGAAAATGTTATGGAGATGGCGTGCATCCTCTCCGAGGGTGAAACGCTGCAACCGCAACATCTGGCGGTGAGAATTGCTCAGGCTGAACCGACCAGTTTCACTTTGCCGCAGACACAGATGACCCTTGATGAAGTTGAGCGTCTCTACGTAGAACAGGTTTATCGGCAGACCCATTATCACAAGGTGAATACTTCTAAAATTCTCGGGGTCTCCCGGAAGACCCTCGATCGCAAACTCAAACAGTATTCTATTTCTCGCAAAGAAGAATAATTTAACCCCACTCCAGCATCATCCTTCCGTCAATAGCCACCCCGCATATTGCCCATTTCGGGACAAAACGATACATGCTGTGTCGTTTTGTCCTTTGGCCCGCCAAGTCGTTCCTCGCCTGTCATCCTGAAAAACAGCTCAACATGCCGTAATACAATACCGTTTACACCTTTTTGCGATGTACGGCACGCTCCTTGCCATTGTCCATGGCTGCGTCACTCCGCCACATGAGGATGGAGTGCCCTATATCTTGAAGAGGAGAGAATGCATGTCAAATCGTATAGTCATTGACCCGGTCACCCGGATTGAGGGTCACCTGAAGATTGAGGCGGTCGTCGAAAACGGAGTCGTGCAAGAAGCTAAAAGCTCCGGCATGATGTACCGCGGCCTGGAGAACATCCTGCGCGGTCGCGATCCCCGCGATGCAGCGCGTCTGATGCAGCGAATCTGTGGGGTTTGTCCCACATCCCATGGCCTGACGGCGGCTTTTGCTCTTGATGAGGTCTATGGCGTCAATGGCATCATTACTGATAATGGCCGGATTTTGCGTAACCTGATTCAGGGCGCAAACTTCCTTCAGTCGCATATCCTGCATTTCTACCAGCTGGCAGCTCTCGACTATGTCGATGTCACTGCTGTCGCTGATTACAATGGTGCCGATCCGGCGCTCAACAAGGTCAAGGATTTCATCGCCCGCGGTCATCTCGGTCCCTTTGTGCCTCGCTACGAAGGTGATTACCGCCTGTCAAAAGAAGAGAACCGTACAGCCGTCGCACACTATGTTGAAGCTCTGAATATGCGTCGTCTGGCGCACGAAGCGACAGCAATCTTCGGTGGCAAGATGCCGCATAATATGTCGATTGTGGCTGGTGGTTGTACCGCCTCACCCACTATTGACCAGATTACCAGTTTCCACTGGAAGATCGATCAACTGATCAATTTTATCGACAACTGTTACCTGCCTGACGTCCTGCTGGTGGCCAAGAACTACAGCGATTATTTCGGTATCGGTGCCGGGTGTGGTCAGTTCATGTCCTTCGGTTGCTTCGACATGGACAGCGATCCGGATCTGACCAAGCGTCAGCGCTTCCTGCCCCAGGGCCTGATCAGCATTGACGATCTCAAGGTACGTCGTCTTGATCCGAGCAAGATTACTGAAGAGGCCGAGTTCAGCTGGTTTGAAAATACCGGTGCGGTCCATCCCTATGATGGTCAGACAGTGCCGGATCGCGACAAAGCCAATGCTTACAGCTGGGTCAAGGCTCCGCGCTATGGTGGTGACGTCATGGAAGTTGGTCCACTGGCCCGTATGCTGGCGGCTTATGCCAGCGGCAATAAGTTTGTACAGGGACAGGTTGATACGGTTCTGGGTATGTTCAAGGCTTCGCCCAAGGCCCTTGATTCCGTCCTCGGTCGTCACGCCGCCCGCGCCATCGAGTGCAAGCTGGTGGCCGAACAGATCAAGAGCTGGGTTCTGCAACTCAAGCCTGGCGAGCCAAGCTGCCAGGACTACCCTCTCAACGTGACCAATCGCGGTATGGGTCTGCACGAGGCGCCCCGAGGTGCTCTGGGCCACTGGATCGTTGTCGAGGACGGCAAGATCAAGAACTACCAGGCTGTTGTGCCGACAACCTGGAATGCCGGTCCTATGGATGCTCAGGGTCAGCCCGGTCCGATCGAGCAGGCGATGATCGGCACCAAGGTCAAAGACAAGCACAATCCCTTCGAACTGGTGCGTATCGTTCGTTCTTATGATCCTTGTCTTTCCTGTGCGGTGCACGTCGTTTCCCCTCAGGGCGATGATCTGAGCCAGTTTGTTGTGGGGACGGAATGAACCCGAAGGCAGAGCGTTCACCACTGCTGGTGATGGGGGTTGGCAACATTCTGCGTGGCGACGACGGTTTCGGAGTCGCGGTGCTGAATGAAGTCGGCACCCGTGCCGTGCCTGGCAATGTTGATCTGCTTGATGCCGGAACCAGCATTATCGATCTGATGGAAGAGCTGAACGGACGTCGCAAAGTTGTGGTGCTCGATGCGGTTCGAGGTGGTCAGTCGCCGGGGACCCTGTATCGTTTCAGCCCCGAGGATGTGGCGGCAGAAGCCGTGCCGGCCGATTCCCTGCATCAGGTCGGTCTGCTCGAAACGTTGCGTCTGGCTGAGCTGGTCGACTGCCGTCCCGAGCAAGTGGTGATCATTGGTGCTCAGCCTGAGGATACCAGCCTTAAGATTGGCCTGACCGAGGCCGTGGCCGCAGCTGTACCACGTGCCGTCGAAATGGTCATGGCAGAGATTAACGGCGTCATCGCCGATAACGATTGAGGAGAGAAACAATGGCAATAACCAGACGTAATTTCTTGAAGGGTAGTGCCGGCGTCGGTGCCGTCCTCGGCATGAGCCTGTTTGACAACCCGTTGTTGCGCAAGGCCTTTGCGACGGCAATCCAGGAGACCCCGGTCATCTGGTTGGCAGCCGGAGCCTGTAGCGGCTGCAGCGTATCGCTGCTCAA
>PVMK01168436.1_pt1 | contig 10445 bp, 8 predicted proteins | sample 1853481 | NCBI WGS metagenome assembly PVMK01 (sample SAMN08533507, study PRJNA380276) | Marine sediment metagenome, whole genome shotgun sequencing project. | reverse complement strand
ACCGTGGGATTCGGCTGTTTCTTTCCGGCGCTCTCTAAACCAATCATCGCAGCGTGGCTGATATTTGGGGTTTTGACGAAAGTACGGGGAAGCCAATAGGGGTTCATTAGGAGAAAACCTCTCCGAGCTGGAGGCGCTACGAGCCGGAAGCCCAAATAACAGCCACTGCAAAAGTGAGAAGTAAATCCCATTTGAGAGAGCGCCTCCAAGAAACACCCGAACCCCACTTCAGATAGCCTATTGTTTCTCCCGGACTTATTGAGAACTTACTATAATATAGAGACTATGATAGAAAGTATTGCACTTTTCCTGCAGGAATGGGGTTACTTTAGAAGAAAAATCCATATATAGGTGGCGGCTAAGAGGAATATGGGCATGCTTTTTTGTAGATTCAGCCCCAGTTCACCGTCTTTTTGGTGTTTCTTTAACAGCCGGCCCAGGATAAACAGAGAGAAAACTGTCCCTGCAATGATGACAAGGACCTGCCACGGGCTGGCAGCAGTGGGTGCAAACGCAAAATCAAACTGTTTCCAATCAAAGCCGAAATGCGTGCCCAGAACTGGGAAGAAATGGCCAAGCCTGCCAAGCAGGGGATCAAAATGGAAACCGGCCTCAAATGCAAAGACCAGGGGCACCAGCGAATAAATAAATAAAGCGCCTTTACTCACTGTTGTATCCTTGAGCGGTCCAAAGACGAGTCGGCCTGCAAAAATGGTGAACAAAAAGAAAATACCCGTGACAGCCATAAGCAAGAACCCCAGCATCATCCATCTGTAACCCGTGCCGGCCCCGAAGGCGTGAAAAAATTGAATTTGTTCAATGCCACGAAAAAGTTGTGTGCCCGCGACCACGGGGAGAAAAATGAGCATGGCCCTTTCGGGTTTTATGAGCGCCCACAGTTCATGGCCGGGGATCCTCAGGCTGAGGGAAGGTGATTTGTCAGGACATATTTTGAAACAATTGCCACAGAAGGAGCAATTCTGGTTGGAACGTAAAGAGAAAGGTCCTTGGTAGAGGGGGCATCCGGATGTGTCATCGGTTCCGGCGTAACATTCGTGGGTTTTGCAGGTGCTGTTACAAATGCTGTTGTTGGAACGCCATTCAACCATGGAACAGGTAGAGAAAACTCCTGCCATCCGACCCAAGGGACAAATATAGCGGCACCAGGCCCTACGCTCAAAAAATAGCCCTGAGAGTGCTGCACAAATGGTTAGGGTCAGCAGTAGAATCCCGGTGGCTCTTGGCGAAAAAGGCATTTTGGAACCCGCTTCTGCCCAGATGATGATTGCAAATCCCACAGCGCTGGCAAAGATGCCGTATCTGCGAATAAGTGTCGGGACTTTGAGTTTGAAGCTGAAGTAGCGATTGAAAAGTGTTCCCGGCAAGGCCATGGGACAGACAGAACACCAGATGCGACCCGCAAAAAAACAACTCAGGATAAAAAACGGCCACCAGAGCGCCCAGACCAAAAGGACCGATATATTTTTGTCCGGTGATTGATTTCCAAAAAAAGCAAACAAAAATAACATGGAAAAAAACAGGGCGATAAGTGCCTGGGGTATGCCCGGAAAGGCACGGCTGGTAAATAATTGGCGGACCTTGTCCAATTTGAATAGGTTAAAGGTGTGTTTGCCCTGGGCCGGCGCCATACCGATAAAGATACCTTCCGGTTGGAGATAATCATTTCTGGTCAGGTCGAGCGCCCTTCGGAGAACCACTTCCAGTTCTTCCATGTTTCCGGGCCAATCGTATAACATGATGCGTTGGTAGGCGTCCGGGGCAATACCCGCAACTGTTTTGGTCCCGGTTTCATTGTATCGTTCAATCATGTCGTCTATGATTAAGCGCAGATCGCTTTTTCTCCGCCGGAGCGGGCGCAGGGTCAGGGACTGCTGATCCAGCATCTCATAAAGCGGTTGGCTGAATCTGTTTTTCTTTACCAGTTCGTCTAAATCAACGGCGGTGGTGGCCAGAATCCGGGCCGAGGATGCCGTGGGCTCTCTGCCCCCCATTGGTTTGAAACTGTTTGATAGGATAAATTCATGGAGTTTGTTTTGCACATCAATTGTCAGTTTCTCAATGTTTTCGATAACAACAGTTCCTTTTTTACATACGTGCAGCAGCCCCAGTCTTCTGGTTTTGGCAAAGGAAAGGGCCCCCTGTTCGTGCCCAAAGAGTGCACTGGTTTGTGCCATTTCAAGCTGTAAAATGTCCCCGGGAACCTGGGAGACAGGATCGGATTCGGTGCCTCCCAGTGTGACTGTTTGCGCGTCCATGGCCAGAAACGGAGAATCGTCACGCGAACTTTGAGTGTGGATGAGATTGCCTACGACCTTTTTCTCAGTTCCTTCTTCGCCGATGATCAGGACCGGTCGGTCATTCCGGGCAACTTCTTTGATCCTTTCCCTGAGTTTTTTGATGGACCTGGTCTCGCCGACAAGGGTTGATGTGGGCATATTCGTTTGTTGAGAAACAAAGTTCTCATAGGCACGTTCACTTTCCGAAGCAGTGACAAGGTCAACATTGCCGCGGGTGATTCGTTCGGACAGAATTTTGATGATTGCCAATGCCCATTCCGGATGATTGGCGCAAAACTGGTCAAAATGGTCCTTTGATAGGATCAGAAGACTGGTCGGCTCCAGAGTCTTTACAGAAGCAGATCGGGGTTCACCGGTCAAAAGGGTCATTTCTCCAAATCCATCTCCGCCCCCAAGTGTGGCCAACTCGGTTTCAACATCGTCCTCTGAGATAGCATAGACTTTCACTTTTCCGGACATCACCACAAAAGAGGTGTCCCCTGCGTCACCCTGTTTGATGATTTCGACACCTGGTGGCAAGACTTGACGTTCGACTACGGAAACTAAATTTTCTAATGTATTTCTGGAAAACTCCCGAAAGAAAGGGGCCGAGGAAAGGACGTGGATGTCTATAAGATTTAGACAGTCGTCAAGGTCTGTGAGGGAGAGGTCGTTGCTGTCTGTAAGTACGGTGCCAAGGGGCTTGTAAACCCCTTCTTCTCTGAGGGTTGTCTGCCTTTTTAATGCGGCCTGGATGGTCTCATGGGTGCACAACCCTTTTTCAACCAAATATTCGCCGAATTTTTTGGCAAGTATCTCTCCGTTATTTTCCATTTTTAACCTTTTTTTCCCATCTGAAAACAAGATAGCAACATATCAACGATACACCCATAAAACCATCCCCAAAAGCGGCCAGTTGAATCAGTGCGGGTGAAGATGTGAATCTTGCGTTTGTCAGCAAAAAGACAACGGCCGCTGTCTTTGAGAAGACAGTCAAAAGTACCAGATGTTTGTATTTTTCCAGATTCACCAAAGGGAAAAGATAAAACAGGCCGGATAAAAAAAGAAGAATTCCCACTTGGCGCATAAAAAAGAGATTTTCTATGAGTGTCGAAAAAAAAAGCTTATAAAAACTATTTGTAAAAAAATAGATAAAAGCCCCAAAAAAAAGACTGTGGACACCGGTTCCGAGAATAACAATAAATAACAATCCCTGACCCCAGGAACCTGGAACGAGTTTTGCGAGGACGCTGTTTTGTTTTTTTGAATAAATCACCGATATATTAAACCCGTTGTTTGCCAAACAATGCCTATTTGACACTGGCACAGTGTGTCAGAGCTGACCTCGGATCCGGATTGGGCCGGTTCTGGTTTTGGGGTCACGCCGGCAAACCGAAAAGATCACTTTAAAAAAAGACAACCGGGTGCGTAAGGTAAACCCGGGCATCAGGATATCATAGCGCGGATCGGGGCTACAGATGTCTACCAGGTGATGGAGGGGCTGTTTATAATACCGCCAACAAGCAGGAATAGCCCTACGGCTATGGCGGAATAACCAAAGACATAAAAGACTGTCCGTTTTAATAAAGATGCCTGGGGAACAAGAAGACCCTCCAGTTTCCCCTCCTGGGCCATCCGGGCGATCCAGAAGGGTTTTTCATGGATGGTTGCATCCAGATCCGCGCTTCCCTCAAACATGGTCCGGTCCATGGGAAAGTTGTGGCTTCGTAGATGCCCGACAAAGAAATGGATGACAAACACGTGACCCATGGCCAAGATGGCCTCAATCCGGTGGACCCACAGGGCTACATTGAAGGTCCAGCCCGGTAGTATCCGGGTAACCAGAAGAGGAAAAGTCAGCATCAATCCGGTGAGTCCTAACACGATGATCCCCCAGAATACACCCCAGTAGTCAAATTTTTCCCAATAGGTCCAACGATCAAACCGGGGGGCCTTTATCAACCCAAAAAACCAGAACACATGATGAGTAGATTCAAAGATGTCTTGCGGCTGGGGCACCAAGGAATCCGGGGAAAAAAGGCAACGGGGAAAGTTTCGCCAATCAATTTTTGAGAACAAGTACAGAATGTGAGCCAGAAAAAGGCAGATCATAAAAAGACCCATATATTTATGGATCTGGGTTGCGTTGGCGTAACCCCCAAAAACCGATGCCAGCCATTTTCCCCAGGGGCTTCCAATATACATGCGAGCCACACCCGTGCATCCCTGTGTCATAAAAGAGATAATCAGCAGCACGTGAAAAAGCCGCTGGATTGGGGTGAACCTTCTGATCCTAATGTTTGTCTTTGTGCCCATCTGTTTGGTGGTCCCTTTTTTTTGCAATAAATTCCCGAATCCCCCAGATGGCTGCATGGGGTATAAAAACAAGAAAAGTCCCGCCCGCAAGGGCCATCATCATCCAGAATACCACAAAAAGCATTGGGAAGGTCTTCCACGTGTCAGCTAATGTCGGGTTTGGTTCGTGGACAACAAACGTTGCGTATGAGGCATTGGCCCCTTCGTGGCACTTGGAGCAGACATGGGAGTGGCGCCGTAAGGGATTCATGGGAGAATAGTAGTGGTTTATGCCGGCTATGGGGTCAGGCCCGTGACATTGCCGACAAGTGATCCCCATACGGACTAAATGGAGGCCACGGGTCTGTTGAGGGTGGCATTTGATACATTTGATCCGCTGGTAGAACCTGAGCTGCTGGTGGGAATCCGCCATGTATGTTCTGCGGTCTAACCAGTCGCCAGTGGTGTTCAAAGTGGGGCCGGCCTGGAATATAGGCCCGCCTGCCAGTGGCACCCCAGGACCGGGGCTGTTCTCCCACTGTTCATAATATCCTGTACTCATCTCATGCCCGCGGTACTGGTAGACAGGCGAAGAGATCCTGTCCTGGGCCCTGACCGGCGGGGTTAAGACGGTCACAGACAGGGCAAGGGACATAAAGAGACCGGTTGTGGCCAAAAAGCCTGAAATAAAGGGGCGCATTTTGTTAGATGTTTGCCTCCTGGATGTCATGTCTTATATGTCCCCGACAATGGTTAAGGCCTGCGATGAACCCCCAAGAGACTCTTTTTTGAGAGACCATCAAAAACGGATTGCAGGGTCGCCAGATCTGCGTTTTTGTGTTTATGACACGTCTGGCATGAGTTGGGGATTGCCGGGTTTCTCAGGGTATCTTCCGGCAACAGGGTCTCGAATACGTGACTATGGGTGTCCCCTGATTCTGCGCTTTTTACTATTTTGGGCATGTGGCAGCCGATGCAGTTGGCGAATGAGTGGATGGAATGGGCGGCATTTTTGTTTATGAGCCTGTGGCACATCAAACATTGCTGTGACCCGGACCCCTTTGTTTGAAATTGATTGGGTGGCACACCCAACTGATGGACATAGTGGCAGGAGGTGCAGGAAACGCCCTCCCTGGCGTGCACCGACTGTTGCCAGTCGAGGTATTGTTGGTGGTGCCCCTTTGCAAACTCGTTGGCATAAAAGTCTTTTTTGTCTCCGCCGGCAAAGGAGGCGGATTTGAAATAAGGCCCCAGAGCCTGACCGGGCAGGTGGCCCACGGGCCATGGGACACCCTTCACCTTTGTGGACTCACCCCGGCTGTGGCAGGTGCCGCAGATTTGGGTCCTGAGACCTGAAGGGAGCCTGGACGGGTTGAGGATGGTCGTCCGCTTGTCAAAGATGGCTGTTTTGGGCAAGGCCACGTGATAGGAACCGGGTCCGTGGCAGGCCTCGCACCCGACCCTTGCTTCAGAAAAAGTGTTGTTTTTCAAATCCACTCCCATGGCATGACAGCCGCCGCATTCCTTGATCCATGGGCGTTTCATCCAGTCATCCTCATGGTAATTGACCCACTTACTGGTCCAGGTGTTGTACTGAATGGGGGCGATGTATAAAATGCCGTCTCTTTCGACAAGGAACTGCTGTCGCCACTGAACGCCAATGGTGTACTTTATGTCGCTCTCTTTGGGGATATAGATTTCATTGACGGGTATTTTCAGCCCTTCACTCAGCTGCTCCAGATCCGCTCGAATGACCTTGGGATCGATCTCTGTAATCATGGCATCTTTATTCTTGGTTACATCCTGAAGGCTTCGGCTGTGGAGGGTTGACTTCCAGGAGTCATAGTGTTCCAGGTGACAGAACCTACAAACGTCGGAGCCCACATAGGACTTCGGCTCTTTGGTCAATTTTTCCAAATCAATGGAGCCAATCTCAGGGCCTTTGGCCTCACAGCTTATCAGGACCAAACCCAAAAAGGCCATCAAGATAAGTTTGATGCATCCAATTCTTTTCATGTTCCCCCCTTTGCATTCACAAAAAGTAGAATTTGATATAGTTTTCTGAAAAATAAGGGTAACCGTTCACAGGTTCGGGGTTCAACGTTCAAGGTTAGGGACAAGGACACAATTGAAAATCCGAAGTCGCCGTAAAATTTAAACGTCTGAACCTTTCAACCCGTGAACGATTACCTTGTTTCTTAGTGCAACTGTACATAGCGGCCGTAAATCACTGCGCCTATGACCAAATAGACGCCAATAGCAAAAGCCGCGCTCCCAAAAGAAAAATAAAGTATCCTATACCAGAGGGGAGGGGTTTTTGCCTGGACAATCTCCAATTTCCCCTCCTTCTTTAGACGTTCCAGCCAGGCCGGTTTTTCCTCCTCCACCTCGTCCAACGGGACGCAGCCCGAAAACATGGCCTCGTTCATGGGAAATTTTGAGGGTGTGAGATGTCCGGAGAAAAAATGAACAACAAAAATAAAGGCAATCGCCAGGAGTGCCTCGGCCCTGTGAACAAGGGCGGCCACATTCAAGACCCATCCGGGCAAAAACTGGGTTGTCAGCAGAGGAAATCTCAGCATCAACCCGGTAATCGCCAGCAGAGGTACCCCCCAAAAGACCCCCCAGTAACCGAACTTTTCCGGATAGGCCCAACGGTCAAATTTGGGGGGGGACCCTATGCCGAAAAACCACAAGGCTCGCTCCACAAGATGTCTTGCATCCTGAAAGTTGGGAACTATTGAATCCGGTCCAAAGATGCTCTTTTTCCAATTCTTCCAGTCGACCTTTATACCGATGTATATGATGTGGGTTCCAAAACAAACCATCATCAAAACACCCCCCCAGAAATGGATCTGAATGGCGGTTGCGTACCCGCCGAAGATCCATGTGAGGAACCTCCCAAAGTCGGTGGTGATAAATAAACGGCTAAAGCCGGTAGCAGCTTGTGTAAGAAAAGTTAAAATAATCCAAAGGTGAAATATTCGTTGTATTCTCGTGTATCTTTTAATGTATATCCTTTGTGTCATTTGCGGGTTTCCTTATTTTCGATAATAACTGTCTTGGGGCGACCACAAACTTTTGTTCCATAAAAAAAATCAGTTTATCAATGGGTGGTTTCCATTTTTTTATTAATTTCTCTCTCAATTGAACAATAAAGCGGTTGGGTATAAAAAAGAGCAGAAAGTCAATGGCGGGTTTCTTTTTTTTCATTGCCAGTTCTTGCACAAACACCATAAGAATATGGGGAATAAAGAAGGCCAGTGTCCCACCCAAAAGCAAGAGCATCATCCAATAAGCATAATACAAGACAGGAAAGTTCTCCTTTGCTGCTGCAGATTCAGCCCTGGGTTCATGGATAAGATAGCTTCCAAAAGCGACATTGGCCCCTTCGTGGCACTTGGAGCAGACGTAGGCATGCCGTCGGATGGGGTTCATGGGCGAGTAGTGGTATTTGATGGCGGCGATAGGCTCTGCCCCGTGACACTGGCGGCAGGTAATCCCGGCCCGGACCGAGTGGAGGTTCCGGGTTTGTTTGGGATGGCACTCGACACAGCTGTTCCGATAGTAGAACTTTAACCCCCGGTGTGAGTCGGGCAGGCGGGTACGAATACGCACAAGCGCCGAGGAGGCCCCGTAAGCTGCGAGGCCGCGCTTGGTTGAGGGCCTTTCCACGGTAGCCCTCGCCCGACGGGGACTGACCTCGTAGCCTTCATAGTAGCCGCTCGCCACCCGCTCCCGATAGCGATAGATTTTCGAGCCACCTTTTACCTCAGCCCAAACCGGCCACAACAAAGGACCCACCAAGAGGGCACTCAACCCAATCAGGGGCACCATCACTCCCCGCATATACACCAAACGAATACCCCTCACAGCCTTTTTCATGATTGTTCCTCTCTTACTTTTTAGGCTGTTCCGGTTTACGGTGTACGGAAAAGGGCAAGGGCGTATCTTTCTTTATGGACGCCTCGAGAAAAGCGACCAGTTCTTCAAGGGGTGTATTTATGTGATGATGACAGCTGCTACAGGAATTCGGCACCTTATCCACGCCACCCGCCTTCAAGCTTGCCTCCGGGGACATGATGTTGAATGTGTGACGAAGCGACGTCCCGGGTTCGGTGCTCAAGTTTACTCTGGGCATGTGACAGCCCACACAATTGGAAAATGAGTGGATGGAATGGGCGTACTTGTTGGTGTTTCCGGTGTGACAACTCAAACACTGTCCGGATCCGGCCCCCATGGTCTGGAATTGAGTGGGGGGCAAACCCAATTGATGGACATAGTGACACGACGTACAGGAGACTCCTTTCTGGGCGTGTACAGACTTCCGCCAGTCATTATATTGCTGATGATGGTCTTCAACGACAGGGTCGAAGTTCTCCTGATTTGGGTCATCACCAACTTGGGCATGGGGCTTTAGATAAGGCCCCAAAGCCTTACCTGGCAGGTAGTCCACCGGCCATTCAACCTCTACGTTTTTGATGGCTATGCCGCTGCTGTGGCACGAACCACAGATCTGGGTCCTTATGCCCGCAGAGAGCTTGGACGGGTTGACAATGGTCATTCGTTTGTCGAAAATAGCGGTCTTGGGCAGGGCCACGTGGTGGGAGCCCGGGCCGTGACAAGACTCGCACCCGACGGCCGGTTCAGAAAAGGTCCCTTTCTCCAGATCGACACCTGTTGCGTGACAACCGCCGCATTTCTCGATCCAAGGACGTTTGTCCCAATCACTCTCGTGGTAGCTGACCCAATCGTGGGTCCAGACGTCATATTCGATGGGGGCGATATAGAGTCTGCCGTCTTTTTCAACCACATATCGTTGCCGCCACTGAACACCTTGCGTGTATTTTATATCCTCTTTTCCAGGGATATAGATTTTATCCGCCGGGACCTTCAGCGTCTTTTTCGATTTCTTGAGATCTGCCATGATGACCTCAGGATCGATTCTCGTGACCAGGGCGTCCTGATTCTCGCTTACGTCTTGAAGCGTGCGGCTGTGCAATGTCATCTTCCAGGAATCGTAGTGTTCCAGGTGGCAGACTTCGCACTGCCTGGAGCCGACGTAGCTCTTGGGTGCGGACAATACATCTTTGACTTTGGGCTCGTCGGTGCCGCAGCCGGCCAACCCCATGGCCAACAATACAGCCGCCGCTAATTTGGTCAGTTTTTCTTTTTTCATGGTTTCTCCCCGTCATAATGCTGGCCGGAAAATGGCCAGGTTGATCAGTTGGTTACAGTTTGCGAGTCCCCCGTCTTTGCGGGTGGGAGCGGTGACCCCCGGTTGTGTTACAATGGTTTATTGTAAAATGTTAAGATTTTTTTGAAAGCCTCTCCTCTTTCAAAGGGAGGATCCATGCGCCCAATGTGTATGCCATCAAAAGGGCAGCAATAATCCCGCCGATCAAAAGCATCTCTATAAAGGTCGGCAAGTAAGAAGGCAGCCCCTCCGGGACGTTCGGAAAGATCTGCCCGGCGACAACGAAATCATATCTCTTTACAAAATAGCCAATCAAGACCATGAGTGAACCGACAAGTATCGCGCCCATCTTCTTTAGCATTGCCCCATATAAGAGTATGAATATAGGAAGAACGATCCCGATGGTAATCTCGAAGACCCAGAAAGCGATCTCAAAAGGCCCCTTGAGGAACAGCATGATCGTCTCTGTCTTGGCCGGTTCAAAAAGCCCGTGCCCCATCTTATAAGCGGTAAACAAGAATCCAACGGTTAAAAGCACTGCCAGTATTTGTGCCATTTCGTAAAAGAGATCTTTCAAAGGTGACTGCATCTTGTCGCCCTGGAGTTTGTATGTAATTATCCCCACTGCCATAAGCCAGGAGAGACCGCAGAAGGTG
>PVMK01134242.1_pt1 | contig 10445 bp, 11 predicted proteins | sample 1853481 | NCBI WGS metagenome assembly PVMK01 (sample SAMN08533507, study PRJNA380276) | Marine sediment metagenome, whole genome shotgun sequencing project. | reverse complement strand
GATGACGTCGATCCGCCGCATTCGCTGCACCTCCCAGCTTGCCGCCGCAACGCCAACCAGTCGCGGCGCTTCCCAACCGACCGTTGCACTCCCCAACCAGTCGCGGCGCTTCCCAACCGGCCCTGGTACTTCCAAACCGGTCGCGGCGCTTCCCGACCGGCTTTTCCTACGCGGAGTCGAGCAACCCCGGAAGGATCTCGATCACGATACGCCGCGCCTCGATGTCGACGCTGCGCAGCTGATCCTCCGCTGCGGGGATCAACTGCCGCGCCCCGTTTTCGCCTTCCACCACGAGGACGTCGACCGCGCCGGTTGGCCAGATTTCGCGGACCGTACCAATCCGCTGGCCGTCCGCACCTTCTACCCGGCAGCCGATCAGCTGGTAGCTGTAGTACTCGCCCTCGGGCAACGCCTCCAGCTGTGAGGCTTCGGCGACCACCAGCTTGCCCCGCAGCCGCTCGGCGGATTCTCGATCCGCGACACCGGCGAGCGCCATGCGAACTTCCTCGCGGCGTCCAGGAGCCACCCGGGTCACCTCGAATCGCTCCGCGTCCGCAGCGTCCTCGCTCTCGGCGAGGAGCACAGTCTCGAGCCTCATCAGGTTGTCGGGGGCGCCGCCGAAGATACGGACGCGAAGTTGCCCGCCCATGCCGTGGGCACCGACGACGCGGCCCAGCGCAACCCGCTCAGCGGGCTCCCGCTCGGCCTCAGTCGACGATGTCGAGCCGGCAGTCGGCTCCATCGCGGGAAGCCTCCAGCACAGCGCGAATCGCCTTGGCGACACGGCCCTGTCGGCCGATCACCCGACCGCGGTCGTCGGCGTCGGTCTCGAGTTCCAGGAGCTGGCCGTCGTCGACCTCCGTCACGATGACGGAATCGGGGTTCTTGACGATCGCCCTGGCGATGAACTCGACGAGTGAGGCGGGGAGAGTGGTCGCCTGCCATCTCAGCTCGCCGCCGCTGCGCGCTTGCGCGCGCGCTTGAGCAGAGAGCGAACCGTCGGACTCGGCTGCGCGCCGTTTGCGATCCACGCGTCAAAGCGATCGACCTTGATGTTGAATTTCTCGGGATTCGATCTGGGGATCGTAGGTACCGAGAAATTCGAGCGGACGGCCGCCGCACTGCAAGCGCTCGTCAATCGCAACGATGCGGTAGTGGGGTCGCTTCTTGGCGCCCCCACGCGCCAGGCGGATCTTGACCATGCTCGCCTCTTCCCCTCTTCGCGTCCACAAAACGCGAAATGAATCGATTGGTTATGGATTGCCGGCACCGCACAATCAGCGCTGCAAATCGGCCGGCGGTGGAGGCTAGATCAGGCGCAGGAGGGGGTCAACCGCAGAGCCGGCCCGTGACGCGCCTCAACCGACCCTGAACCAGAGTTCCGAGGGGGCGTCTGCCGACAGTACGGCGCGCAAGGCCTCGAGGATCTCGGGGCCCCGGAGTTGGAGCTGTTGGCACCATACGCTCGAGTCCACGGTGATCTCGAGGACGCCGCCTCGAAGCACCGTGGGCCGACAATGCGCGGCGATCTCGGCCCCGACGGCTTCTTCCCAGCGATCTGCGATCCGCATCACCCGCGCGCTGTCGCCCGCGCCGATGTCTTTGAGAACCCGCTCCACGAGCGCACCGAGCGGTTCGGGCCGGCTCTTTCGAGCGCGGCTCATTCTTCATCCTCGAGCGATTCGAGAACGGATGCGAGGTCCGGGCTTTGCGAGCAGTCCCCCAGCGCAACACGACGAGTTCCGGCCCTGTGGTGTCGATCACGGTGCTCTCACCGTCGCCCCCCGCCTCGGCACCCTCGACAGCGAGTAGCCGCGGGCACTCCGGGCCCACCCCACAGACTTCGCGAGCCTGTTCGAGCGTGGCCGCGGGCGTGGCGCCGCTGCGGTTGAGGCTCGTGGAAGTGATCGGACCCACACCCTCGCCGGCCAGACGGCGCGCGAGTGCGGCGGCGATCGGGTGAGAAGAGCAGCGCACACCCACTGCACCGTCGTGGCGCGGGACGCCCGGCGCAAATCGGCCGCGGCAATTCAAAACGAGCGTGAGCGGGCCCGGCCAGAACGTGCCTGCGAGGCGCCGCGCCAGATCGTTGAATTCGAATCCGAGAGGTTCGAGCGCGTCCGAATCGGCAATCAAGATCGAGAGCGGCGCGGATTCCCGCTGGCCCTTCCAATCTCGCAACCGCTCGATCGCTGCAACCGAACACGCGTCGGCGCCCAGGCCCCAAACCGTCTCGGTCGGATAGGCGAGCAGCCCGCCATCTCTCACCCGGTCGACAGCCTCGCCAATGGGGTCGTCGATCGTCACGTGGGAGAGCATTGGGAAGCGAGCCCGGTCGCCGCGATATCGCGCCGCAGCTGCATGCCGCGAAAGCGGATCCGATCGGCAGCCGCGTAGGCCCGGGCTACGGCCTCGGCGATGTCGCGACCGCGGGCTGTGACACCCAGCACGCGACCTCCGGCGGTTACGAATCCGCCGTCCGCGCAGCGCTTGGTTCCCGCGTGAAACACGAAGACGTCAGGGTCGCCTTCTACTTCTGCCAGGCCCTCGATCGGGATGTCCGTCTCGTAGCCGCGCGGATAACCACCCGACGCGAGCACCACGCAGATCGCCGCCTGCCCCCAGCGATTGGGGGAATCCGCCGGGTCCAACTTGCCGCGCGCCGACCCGTAGAGGATCGGAAACAGATCGTCCTCCATCCGCACCATCAGGGGCTGGGTCTCGGGGTCTCCGAAGCGGACGTTGAACTCGATGACGCGCGGGGCGCCCTCAGCATCGACCATCAGACCGACGTAGAGCACGCCGGTAAAAGGATGGCCCTCCGCGGCCATTCCGCGGACTGTGGGCTCGACGATCTCGGTAACGATTCTCCGCTCGATCGATTCGGTGATCAACGCGACCGGAGAGTAGGCGCCCATCCCACCCGTGTTTTCGCCCCTGATCGCCGTCGAGCGCGCGCTTGTGGTCCCGAGCGGGTGCCAACGTCGCGATGTGTTCGCCGTCGGTAATCGCGTAGTAGGAAACCTCGTCGCCTTCCAGCCGTTCTTCGACCACGACCGCGGAACCCGCATCGCCAAAGCGCCGATCTTCCATGATCTCGACGAGTGCTCGCTCCGCTTCATCGGGCGTCGAACAGACCGCGACCCCCTTGCCGGCTGCGAGACCGTCGGCCTTGACCACACATGCGCCGCCGAGTTCTCGCACGTAGCTCCTGGCCGCGCCGAGATTCGAGAACTCGCGAAAGGCGGGCAGTCGGAATCCCGTGCCGGGCCATGAAGTGCTTCGCGAAAGACTTGCTGGATTCGAGTTGGGCGGCGAACGCCGAGGGCCCAAAGGTCGGAATGTCGGCTTCGCGCAGTCGATCCGCGAGGCCCGCGGCGAGCGGGATCTTCGGGCCCGATCACGACCAGGCCGATCCCTCTCGGCGCGCGCGAGCTGGATTAACGCATCGACGTCGGTGGCCTTGATCTCCGGAAAGCAGGTCGCGAACGCAGCGATCGCATCGCTTCCCGGTGCCGCAAGCACCGCTTCGACCTTTGGACTGCTGGCGATCTTCCACGCCAGCGCGTGTTCCCGACCGCCTCCGCCAACCACCAGGACTCGCATCTCGGCTCCGCCTCTCGATCGGGTGCAGCGCTCGCCCTCAGTGTCGGCGATGGATACAGCTTTCACTCTCAGCGCCGGCGATGGATGCAGCGTTCACTGTCAGTGCCGGCGATGGATGCAGCATTGCCCTTCAGTGCCTGAAGTGGCGTACGCCGGTAAACACCATCGCGATTCCCAGTCGGTCGGCCGCAGCGATCACCTCGTCGTCACGCGACGAGCCACCGGGCTGAACGATTGCCGTCGCACCCGCCTGCGCGGCCGCCTCGACACCGTCGGGAAACGGGAAGAATGCGTCGCTCGCCAACACGGAACCCGTCAGATCCAGACCGACGCGCTTTGCCTTGGCGACGGCTTGCAGAATTGCATCGACTCGCGAGGTTGCGCCGCCGCCGAGTGCGAGCGTCCGGTCAGCACCACCAAAGACGACTGCGTTGCTCTTGACGTGCTTCGCCACGTTCCAGTTGAAGGCGAGCGCGCGCATTTCATCCTCACTCGGTTTGCGCTGGGTAGCAGTGGGGCACGAGGCCATCTCTTCGATCGCGAGATCGGGCTCCTGAATCAACACACCGCCAAAGACGCGCTTCCAATCCAACTGGCTCGCGTCGATCCGGTCCGGGTGGAACCGCAGCAGCCGGCGATTCTTCTTTTGGGTCAACCGCTCGAGCGCTTCTGCACTGAAATCCGGAGCGATGAGCACCTCGGTGAAGATCTTATCCACCTCCTCGGCGATCGCGAGGTCGAAGGCGCGGTTGGAGACGATGATCCCGCCAAACGGCGAATCGGGATCGGTCTCGAACGCCCGTCGGTAGGCTTCGGCCGGGGACGCACCCGAACCGACACCGCACGGCGTGTTGTGCTTGAGGATCGCCACGGTCGCCGCGTCGCCAGCGTCGAATTCGAGGATCAACGCAAGGGCGGCCTGCAGGTCGACGACATTGTTGTAGGAGAGATCCTTGCCGTGCAGTGGCTCCGCGATCTCCAGAAAGTCCCCATAGAGCGCCGCGCGCTGGTGGGGGTTTTCGCCGTAGCGCAATTCGGCACTGCGGCCAAACTCCACGCGAAGACGCTCGGGAAACAAACTTCCTCGCTCAGCGCTCTCGCTGGACAGGTAGTCGGAGATCGCCGCGTCGTAGGCGGCCGTGCGCTCGAAGGCCTTGAGGGCGAGTTGTCGGCGCGTCGCTTCGCAGAGGCCGCCCGCACTGCGCAGTTCGTCGAGCAGCGAGGCGTAGTCCGAAGGATCGACGGCAACCGCCACGTGGGCATGGTTCTTGGCCGCGGAGCGAATCATCGACGGGCCGCCGATGTCGATCTTCTCGATCGCCTCCGCGAGTGTGACGTCGGGATTCGCGACGGTGGCCTCGAACGGGTAGAGGTTGACGACGACGAGGTCGATCGTCCCGATCTTCTGCTGCTCGAGGTCTTGCTGATCGCCCTCGTGATCCCGACGGGCGAGGATCCCGCCGTGGATCCGCGGGTGAAGCGTTTTGACGCGCCCGCCGAGCATTTCGGGGCTGCCCGTGAGCTCCGCGACGTCGATGACTGCGAGGCCCGCGTCTCGCAACGCACCCGCGGTGCCACCGGAGGCGACCAGTTCGACGCCGAGTTTTTCGAGTCCTCGCCCCAATTCGATGAGGCCGGACTTGTCCGAGACAGAAAGAAGCGCGCGCTTGACGGGGCGCAACGACGTGGGGGGCATTGGGGATTGCTCCGTTGCAGAAATCGACGGTGGGCTCTGCGAGGAGACTACCTGAAGTCGACCGCTCGCGGGACCCGGCGAGCGGGTCTCTTTTCAATTCTCGAATTGCCTTTGAACCCGCCGACCGACGCGCACCAGCAACTCGTAGGGAATCGTCTGCGCGGCCGCGGCGGCCTCTTCCACGGTCAAGACCGCGTCTCCCTGCGCTCCGCCAAAGAGGATCGCATCCGCTCCGATCTCGACCGGCGCGTCGCCGACGTCGATCGTGGTGAAATCCATCGAGACGCGGCCGGCGATCGGCATCCGCCGACCTGAAATCAGCACGCAACCGCGCCCACTCGCCGAGATCGGCACCCCGTCGGCGTACCCGATGGGGAGCGTCGCAATTCGCGTGTCGCGCGGAGCGCGAAATCCCGCTCCGTAGCCGACCGGATCGCCCGCCTTTGCGCAACGCAACTGGACGACTTTCGTCGCCAGCCTCATCGCGGGTTGGAGATCGACCTCGAAATGGGGCGCGGGCCGCACGCCGTAGAGCATCACCCCGGGCCGGGCGGCGGCCTGTTCGGGCAGCGCCTCGAAGAGCGGCTTGCCTGCGAGCAGGCCCGCCGAATGGGCCACGTGGATGAGACCCGGATCGAGACCGCGTTCGCGCATCTGCGCGAGCAGCTCGCCGAGCGCCCGGAGCTGCTCGAGGCTCGGCGTCAGATCGGGCTCATCGGCCCGGGCCAGGTGGCTGTAGACGCCTCCGAGATGAAGCGCGGGCTCTCGCGCGACGGCCTCGAACAGCGCCAGCGCGTCTTTCTGCGGAACGCCGGTTCTGCGCATCCCGGTATCGACTGCGACGTGGACGTCCAGCGGCTGCGCGAGATCCCGGGCCGCAGTGGCCAGCAAGGCCACTTGCCCGGCGTGAAAAACGGCCGGGGTGAGATCGAGGCCGACGGCGGCCTCGGATTCCCCAGCGTCGAAGACTCCGCCCAAGATCAGGACGGGTTCGCGGATACCCGCGTCGCGGAGTTCGGCCCCCTCGGCGACGGTGGCCACTGCAAACCAGCGACAACCTGCCTCGACGAGGGCCTGCGACACCCGGACTGCCCCGTGTCCGTACGCGTCCGCCTTGACGACGGCCATCAGCTCGCGCGCTTCGGCGCGTCGCCTGGCCTCGGCAAAATTGACCCGAATCGCCCGGAGGTCGATCGTCGCTCTCGTCGGCCACCCGCTCACTCTCGAAGCCCCCTCGTCCCGGAGCGCGACCCCACCGAGGGGTTGCGCGACGTCGCAAGCGAATCGAGAGGATTCGCCAGCGTCCCGGCGTATCGGATCCATAACGCATCGAACGCGGCGAGCAAATCGGGCGTTTGGTTTGACACCCCAAGCGCCTCGAGTAGCTTCCGTTCAGACGAGGCTGACGGCTACCGTGCCCAAACAACAACACCCACCGCTTGTCAATCTGCTCGTCAACGGTGACCCTCGTAGCGTTCCTTCGGACTACACGGTGGCGGAGTTGATCAACGCGCTCGGTCTTCAAACGAGCCGGATCGCGATCGCCGTCAACCGGGATGTGGTTCCGCGGTCCGCATTCGCGAGCCATCGATTGGCAGCGGATGATCGGGTCGAAATTCTCGAAGCGGTTGGAGGGGGCTAAGACATGGCGGACGACACCTACACACTCGGTTCCCATACCTTCAAGTCACGCCTGATCATCGGTAGCGGAAAATACGAGAGCTTCGAACAGAATCTGGCCGCCGCCGAAGCCAGCGGCGCCGAGATGGTCACTGTCGCCCTGCGCCGCACGAAGTTCGACGCCCCCAAGGGCCAGGGCCTGCTCGACCACATCTCTCCGGATCGATTCACGATCCTACCGAACACCGCTGGGTGTTATACCGCAGAAGATGCGATCAAGACGTCGCGAATGGCGCGAGAACTGCTCAAGACCGACCTCATCAAGCTCGAAGTGATCGGCGACGAGCGCACGCTATTTCCGGACGTCGCAGCCACGATCGAGGCTGCAGCGGTGCTGCTCGACGAGGGCTTCACGGTTCTTCCCTACGTGACGGACGATCCGGTCGCCTGCCAGAGATTGGCTGCGCTTGGTTGCGCGGCCGTCATGCCATTGGCCGCACCCATCGGCTCCGGCCTCGGCATCCGCAACCCCGCCAACCTGCGCATCATCATCGAGACCGTCGAGGTGCCAGTCATCGTGGATGCCGGTGTCGGGACTGCGAGCGACGCCGCCGTCGCGATGGAACTCGGCGCCACCGCAGTACTGATGAATACCGGCATCGCGGGCGCCAAGGATCCCGTGAAGATGGCGAAGGCGATGCGGCTGGGTGTCGAAGCGGGACGGTTGGCGTATGAGGCCGGCCGCATGCCGCGCCGCCTCTACGCGTCGGCCTCCAGTCCGCTGGACGGGTTGGCGAGCTTCTGAACCCGCGATTTGCTTTGTCGAAGCGGAACCCGACCGAAGGGCGCCAACCCGATCCGATCCTCTGCCTCGTCGTCGACCGCAGCGCCGTACGCGGTGATCTGGCGAGCTGCGTAGCGGCCGCGGTGGGCGCCGGTGTGGATTGGGTGCAGATTCGCGAGCGAAACCTCGAGGGCGCCGCCCTGCTCGCGCACGCGGAGGAGATCGACCTCGCTGCGCGACAGGCAGCCGCGCAGCGAGGCGGCCGCGTAGAAATCTTCGTCAATCGCCGGATCGACATCGCGCTCGCAATCGGTGCAGACGGTGTCCAACTCGGATTCGACGCAGTCGACCCGCCGACCGCGCGCCGATTACTCTGGACCGACGCCCAGATCGAATCCAACGGCAGGGCCGAGACCAACGGCAGGGCCGAGGCCAACGTCAAGATCGGAATCTCCGCCCACCACCCCGACGAGATTCGCGCGGCGGCGCCGGAGGTGGATTACGCGCAGCTCGCCCCAATCTCGCAACCGCTCTCGAAGCCGCACGCAGGCCCCTGCCTCGGTGTGCGGGCTGTCGCAGAAGCGGCCCGCTACGGCATTCCGGTCATCGCCCAGGGCGGAATCACAGCAGCCAACGCGACCGCGATCGCAGCCGCAGGCGCCGCCGGAATCGCCGTGACCGGTGCGATCCTTTCGGCTCCGGACCCCGCCAGCGCAACCCGAGCGCTGCGCGCCGCCCTGGCGGCCGCGCCGCGAAATCAGCCGGGCACCTCGCCCACCACCCCACTCTGAGTCGAGCGCGGGGTGAAGTTGAAATTGGCGCGGGGATCCAGCTGGATTGAGCGCACGGCTAACGTGGACATGAGCATGGGTCGGAGCGGAAGGGGCGCACCCTGGCGCAGAAAATGGACACAGACCTGGAGTCGAATCGAGTGCGGGGGTGGAGCTAGAATGGGCACGGGCTTGGATCGCGAATTTTCGAACCGCAGAGGGCGTCTGAGATTGCCTATGGGACTCCGCGTTGCGCTCGTCTCGCTCGCGCTGGGGATTTCGGCGGCGCCCGCACTCGCCAGCGATCCCTTCCTGCGACAGAACACGACCGTGCGCGTCGTGAAGGAGATCGGCCCGAGCGTCGTCAACATCACGACCGAGCGCGTCGTCGCCTCGCGCAACCCTTTTCCGCGCGGTGGAAACCCCTTCTTCGATTCGTTCTTTCGCGATTTCTTCGAGCCGCGGCTTCCCCAGACCGTGCAGAGTCTGGGCTCAGGCGTGTTGATCGATGCCCAGCATCACATCCTGACCAATGAACACGTGGTGGCGCGCGCGAGCCGGATCCGCGTGAGCCTCGCCGATGGAACCGAGTTCGATGCCACGTTGGTTGGCGCCGACCCCAACAACGACATCGCGGTTCTCAAGGTGGATACGGACAAACGCCTCCCGTGGTTGGAGCCGGGCCGATCGAATGACCTGATGGTGGGCGAGTCAGTCATCGCGATCGGAAATCCCTTCGGGCTCTCGAACACCGTCACGACGGGTGTGATCTCGGCCCTGAACCGATCGATCCGCACCGAGGATTTCGTGTACCACGGGTTTCTCCAGACCGACGCCTCGATCAATCCGGGAAACTCGGGCGGCCCGCTCGTCAACGCCGAGGGCGATCTGATTGCAATCAACACCGCGGTCTACGGTGGGGCACAAGGGATCGGTTTCGCGATTCCAATCGACACTGCCAAGCGCGTGGTCGACGAACTGATCGAGCACGGCGAGCTGACACCCGTATGGCTCGGCCTCGACTTCCAGGATCTGGATCCCAAACTCGCCGCCGCGATGGATCTGCCCCAAAACCTGAGCGGCGCGCTCGTCAACCAGGTGCTCGCGGACAGCCCCGCGCGGCGGGTCGACCTACGACGCGGCGATGTGGTGACCCGACTCGACGGGCGACCGATCGAATCCGCTCGCTCGTTCTACGAGATGTTGGAATTCAGTGTCGCCGGACAGGATCTGCAGATCGAACTCTGGCGTGCCGGGCGGCTGCGGACGGTTGTGGTGAAGCTCGAAGAGCTGCCACTGCGCCAGGTCGCCCGATTCGTCAACGAAATGCTCGGCTTGAAACTGCAGCTGAGAAAGGGCGGCGGTTACACGGTTGGCTCGGTTCGCGAGGACAGCGGATCCGCCAGGATCGGAATTGCACCCGGAGACCTTGTGCTCGCCATCAATGGGACCACATTGGCCAGCGATGATTCGCTGCGCCGGTCGGTCTTGAGTCTGCGGGGTCGCACGCATGCGTTGGTCGTGGTCCAACGCGAGGGGGCCCGATACCATGTGACGATTCCGCTGCTCTGACGCCATCCGAGGGAACCTCCGGTCCATCGAGGGAACCCGGGTGGACCCAGCGGTTTCGGTAGCCATACGAATTGCACGGCGTAGCGGTTCAGATCCAACCTGCGGCCAATTCGCCCCAGGGGGTCACACGGGAGAAATCGATGAATGCATTGCGCGTCTCCACCGCACTTCTGTGCGCCACCGCCATCGCACTCCTGTTCGCCTCCTTTGGGGGGCTCGACATCCAGCTGAGCTGGCGCGGCAACGACGCCCAGGCGATCGATTTCTTCAACAAAGACGAAGAGGGCGACGCCGCGGATGGAGAACCGTTCTGGCGCGAAGACGGCTCGGCGGAGCCGATCGTCCCCACCGGTGTTCCGGCGAGCTTCGCAGACCTCGCGGAACGCGCCTCCCCGGG
>PVMK01166466.1_pt1 | contig 10447 bp, 12 predicted proteins | sample 1853481 | NCBI WGS metagenome assembly PVMK01 (sample SAMN08533507, study PRJNA380276) | Marine sediment metagenome, whole genome shotgun sequencing project. | reverse complement strand
ATCCGGGATATGCGCATCGAAAACAAGCGCGACTCACTCAGCGAATGGTTTCAGTGGCTGGCGGAGAGACTCCAGGAAAATCAGGCGCGTAACGGCTACACGGTGGCATACGAGCATCACCGTCACTGGCGTGGTTGATGACCTGTTATGCGTTTTTCGGCCAGCGAGGCCCGCGACCGAACCAGGAAGCCGGCCTGTTTATAGAAAGCGTTTGTCGGTCTTCTCCAGATCCTGCAACGGCGTAACAGCATCCAATTCATGCGGCCGGCCGGCCGTCTGGCCGCCTAAGTGCTCAAATGTGGCCTGCGGATAGACCCGGGCCAGATCGAATTCCTCAAATTCGCTCTTGCCGGATGAAACGGACCAGACCCCCAGGGCGGCTTCAGATCCAGAGTTAGAGTTCAGCTAACTTTTTCATTGTGCCAGTGTCGGTGTCTGAGGCCAAACCGGTACGATGGTCTGCGATGCCGGCGGCCTATATCTCAACGAGCTGTGCGGCCTGACGGTGTTGTAATGGATTCGCCATTGTTCAATCAGAACTTCAGCTTCCGTGAGCGTGAAAAACATCTCCCGATTCAACAACCCGTCACGCAACTTACCGTTGAAGCTTTCGTTGTAACCATTCTCCCAGGGACTGCCCGGCTCGATAAACAAGGTTGTAACCTGCAACTTGGCAAGCCATTCCCGGACAAGCTGTGCCGTGAACTCGCTGCCATACTACTAGCACAATGGTCATGACCAACCCCAACAGGCTAGATTGGTTTTGCCAACGTAAAACTAGTCAAGGAGCCAGTCATGACCATCAACATTGATAACACGACCGCATCGGTATGGGTAGCCATTGACATCGCTAAGAGACGGCACGATGTCCTCATCAAACACGCTGATGGCAGAACACAGTCGTTTAAGGTGGCCAATACGGCCGAAGATTTTTCGAAGTTCCTGAGCCACCTGGCCTCATTGCCAAAGCCGTGTCAGATCGCCTTTGAGCCCACCGCAGATTATCGTCGTGCGATTGCCTGGCGCCTCGTGCGGGCCGGCTTGGATGTCCGGCTAGTCTCCTCGGTCGCCTGCGCAAGGGCACGTGAAGCGATTTTTAATTCACGCGACAAGAACGATCCGAAAAGGAACTCATCAAGCAGTATCGTTTCATGTACCGCGTCTTACGGAATGCGCGACTCATGCTGAATCGTACAGATACCGACGAGGAACGCAGACAGATACTCAAAGCCGTTGGTGAAGCCTGCCTCGATGAACATGCGGAGTAGATTCTGATGCACCGCGAGCGGCCATTGGAAATCGGCAATTTGTAATCGTATCGTTCAGAGCAAAATCAAACGAAATTATAATTATTTATTGCTGGCAGAATCTTCACAGTGTCTGGAAAACGACTGCGTCTCGAACAAGTTGTTATGCAAAAACACCCTCTTTCAGCCAAACACTTGTCTGCTCACAGTATGAATCCGTACCAAAAGTGGGTATATTAACGCGGTCGGAAAGTCTACTATAGGAAATAGATAGTGCAACTTTTTTAACTATGCAATAAATTAGGCTCAATAAATAAATAGTTAAGGTAAACATAATCGGTTGTTTCCTGGGGGGGGATGGGCTGACCAAGCAATAAAGAATCTGCAAAGGTGGGCTTTGACCCTAGCGTGTCCTCGCCCGAAAACAATAAATGCTTAATGCGATTGTCACCGATTCACGTTATGGAATCGGTGACCAATAGCGCAATGGTCAGTCAGTTAATCACTTGAGATTGCAGGGCTTTTGACTGTGATTTACGGAGAAAACCGGGTTGCCTTTTTGCTCATCAGCAAGCAAGAAAAGTGACCCTGAGATCGTAGGTGTCTGGCATTAAATAATGGGAGAAAAAAGCATGGCAGAGTACGAGTTTACCGATGAACAAAACCGAACATTCGATAAATTAGCCAACGCCCTAAAAAGATTCGCCATATTATTCGGTATTTTTGGTGTGTTGATGGTTGTTTTGGCAGCCCTTAATCTTCTTAGTGGAAATGGGCCTCAAGCTGGTGCTGCATTTTCAGCGCTTGCAGGCGTTCTCATTATGGTAATCGCCTTTCTCTTTTTAAAGCCGGTGCAGAACTTCAGGCGTATTACGACAACCAGTGGACAGGATATATCCGAACTGCTGGGCGCCTTGGGCCACCTGAACACTTCTCATAATTTGCTGCGGCTGGTCCTCGGGGTAATGTTTTTGGTCGCGATTATCGCCGTGGTCATGACCATGATGCGATGACGTACAAGAATTGGTAGGTGGCAACAATGCGATCAAGTTGCCGGCCGAACCAGCAACCGACTACAAATAAGTTTTTCTGGAGTAGAAATAATGTCTGAGTATGAATTTACGGCAGAACAGAACAACAGCATCGATCGATTTAGTCAGAAGCTTCTACATATTTGCATATTGCTTATTGGGATCGGCGCGACGCTGTTGGTCTTCGCACATCGAGTCGCGACTGACATCGACCTGTGGCACATGACGTTTGGTGCAATGGCTTTTATGGTTTTGGGATTTGTCTACTTCCGACCGCTCGATAACTTCAAGCGTATTACGACAACCAAAGGCCACGATGTTTTCGAATTAATGATTGCCATGGATGACTTGCGCATCGCTTACCTGACCGGCGGTGTTTTAATGGTGTTCATGATTGGGTTGCTGTCAGCCGAGATTATATGGCGCTAATGATGTTTCGATCGATTCACGGATAGGCCGAATCGATCGCTGGAAAAATATCCTCAGTGTAGTCAATCAGAAGAAGAACGCGCCACCCCGCCAGGTTACTCCCCGCGGGGTGTAGCGATGGTAAATTTATTTAAAACCCGGGGGGCACGTTGTTGCGCCGTTTTATCGGAACATTGATGAGCCCGATTGGATTCATCGTATCGCGGAAGGGCGGCCTGCCGGCGCTCATCATCGTTGTCGCTATCACGATCGGTTACCTTCTGATTGCAACGCGTTCCGAACTAAAGCCAGTCGAGCAACCTGAACGAGTCTGGCCGATAAAGGCTGTGCAGGCGATGCATCGTGATGTGCAGCCAGAGATCCACCTGTTCGGGGAAGTCGTTGCAGGTCGCCGAAGTGAACTCCGCGCACTGGTAAACGGAGTCATCGTCGAGGTAGGCGAGAACTTTCGCGAGGGAGGTATCGCCAAGAAGGGCGAGTTACTCATCGCGATTGATCCTTTCGATTACAAAACGGCCCTGGCGGAACAGCGCTGGATGCTTCAGGAGGCCGAAGCACGACTGGAACAACTGCGGCGAGATTATGTGCGCGCCAAAAACCTGTACAAAGAGAAGAATGTATCTCAGGAGTTCCTCGATAATGCCGAACTGGCGGTCTTGCAGCAGGAAGCAATCGTCGGACAACGGGCCGTGGGCGTACAGCGAGCGGAACATGAGGTCGCCGACAGTCGTTTAGTTGCGCCATACGACGGCGTGGTCAGCAGCGTAAACGCAAACCTCGGAAGCTCGGTTAGCAACCAGGGCGACAAACTCGCCGACCTGGTTGATACCAGTCAACTTGAGGTGCGTTTCTCGTTATCCAACGCCCAATACGGGCGCTTGCTCGAAAATGATGAAAGCGTGGTCGGTCGAACGGTTGACGTATCCTGGCAAGTGGGTAATAAAAATCTTGCTTACACTGCCGTGATCAAACGGGTCGGCGGAGAAATCGTATCCGCGACCGGAGGTGTCGACGTGTACGCGGTTATCGACACGGCAGGCAAACAGACGACCCTTCGACCGGGCGCCTTTGTTGCAGTTCGTCTACCGGACATGCAATACCGCAACGTATTGGAAGTCCCGGATACAGCTTTATATGGTCAAGATCTCGTGTATATCGTCGAGGGCGATCGACTGTCCGCGCGTCGCATCCACATACGCGGGTATAACGGACAGAATATTCTTTTCAGCAGCGCCGATGAACCACGAATCAATGATGGTGACCTGATCGTGACCACTCAGCTACGCGAAGGTGGCGTTGGGGTAAAGGTCGCGGTGCAGTAACCAACATGGGAATGACTCGCCTTATTGATCTGTTCGCGCAGCATCGCGTCGCTGGTAATTTACTAATGGTGCTGATGATCGTATTCGGTATCTACGGGTTGACCAAGCTCAATCGCCAGGTTATGCCGAACTTCACCCTGGAGATCATTTCAATCAGCGTGCAATGGCCAGGCGCGAGTCCGCAGGACGTCGAAGCGAATATCCTGGCGGCGATAGAACCGGAAGTTCAGTACCTTGACAATGTAAAATTGGTGGAGGCCATCGCCTACGAGGGCCGTGGTGAAGTTACTATCACCTTCAAAGACGGTACCGATATTTCGAAAGCCCTCGCGGATGTACAGGCAGCCATGGCACAGATCGTCATTCTGCCGACCGATAGCGAAAAACCGGTCATTCAGCAGGTTGTTCCAGCCGAGGGCGTCTGCCGGCTATTGATTTCCGGACCGTTCCCTGAACAAGCTCTGAAGCTTATTGCCAAACGCGTTCGCGATGAATTGCTGAGCTTGGGCATGACCGAGGTAAGACTTGTCGGCGCCCGCGATTCGGAGATTTGGGTTGAAGTCAGCAGCGATGCCCTGCGCCGCCTGGACCTGACTGTAGATGACATCGCCGATCGGATCGAGCAGGAAAGTATTGATTTGCCGGCCGGCAGTATTAAAAGCGGAACGCTTTCCATGCAGCTTCGCAGCAAGTCGCTGGCACGCTCCGCCGGCGAAGTCGCCGACATAGAAATAATTTCGGAAAAATCCGGCGAAAAACTGCGCCTCAAGGATATTGCGCAGATTTACGAAACCTTCGAGGAAAACTCCGTTTCGAATGCGCTCGGCGAGAATGTTGCCATTGGACTGGTGGTCAATCGCGGCCAAAGTCTGGACGCGATGAAAGCACAGAAAATCGTCGCCGACTACGTGGATGAAATCCAGCCGTCGTTGCCCCCCACCCTGAACGTGGTGATGTACAACGTCATGGCGGATGAAGTTAGCAGTCGAGTGGAAATGCTCGTCGAGAATGGTTTGAGTGGCCTCGTGCTGGTTCTCGCCGTTTTATTCTTATTCATGAACGGTCGCATCGCTTTCTGGATCGCCATGGGTATACCGGTTACCGTATTGGCCACACTGGGTGGTATGGCACTGATAGGCCTTACCCTCGATATGGTGACCATGTTCGCGATAATAATGGGGCTGGGTATCATCGTCGACGATGCCATAGTCGTCGGTGACCACACGCAGCATCTCCATCGGCAGGGGCTGCCGGCCGATGTCGCCGCACTGCAATCTGCCCGGCTAATGCTGGCGCCGGTAATGGCCGCGACACTGACAACGATTGCAACCTTCTTGCCATTATTGGCGATCGGTGCCCAAATCGGCATGATTCTTCGGGGCATTCCGCTGGTAATCATCATAGTTTTATTCGCAAGTGTCATTGAGTGTTTTCTCGTGCTGCCAATGCATCTCAAACATGCCCTGAGAAAGATGGATGAGGCACCTGCGAAAGAACCGGGACGTTTCGAAAAGGCGTATCGAAAATTTGCTGAGACGACCTTCACGCGCTGGGTGGACTTCTGTTTCCAGCGGCGGTACAGCACCCTACTGGCAACGATCGCGCTGTTTTCATTCGCCATCATACTGCTAGTGACCGGCCGGGTTAATTTCGAGTTTTTCGTCACCGCAGAAACCAATATGGCTTACGGCAATTTCTCCATGACCCCGGGTACGGCGCGTGAAGAAACTGCCCTGATGCTCGACAAAATGGCCGAAGCAGCGCATCGAGCAGAAGACCGGCTGACGGACGGCAATGGAGGCCTTATAGCCTTCGAAGTGGGCACCATTGGAACAAGCGAAGCGAGAGCACCAGAACCGGTCAAATCCGGTGATCACATTGGCGTTTACACGGTGGAACTGGTGGGCGCAGAGAATCGCCAAACGACGACCATGGAGTTCAACGAAGCATGGGCGGACGAACTCGAGCCAATCGCGGGACTTCAGCAGCTTACAATCTTTGAAGACCGTCCCGGGGGACCGGGTGGTAACGATGTCGATATCCGCTTACATGGCGCTAGCCTGGATGTCCTGAAGGCAGCGGCAATGGACCTTCGCGAACAACTCCGCAGCGTGCCCGGTGTGCTGGCGATCGAAGACAATCTGCCTTACGGGAAACAAGAAGCCGTTATCGAACTGACACCCGCTGGCCGCGCCATGGGCTTTACCTCGCAAAGCGTTGCCCGCCAGGTCCGCAATGCATACGAAGGCGCCATAGCGAAACGTTTTTCGCGTGATCAGGAAGAAATCATTGTCCGCGTGAAGCAACGTGCAACCGATAATCTCGCGAATACGATACGCGATCTTTATTTGCGCTCCCCGGATGGCGACGAGGTACCATTGACAGAAGTTGCATTGCTCAATCCCAGAATAGGATTCTCCCAGATCCGTCGCGAAGATGGCCTGCGGCAGGTATCTGTGACCGGCAACATAGATCCATACGTCACGACCACCAACGAAGTGGTGAATGCGATCGGGCAAACAATCGTACCGCAGGTACGGCAAAAATACGGGATAGACGTCGAGTTCAAAGGAAAATCGCAAGATCAGGCGGAAGCATTTGCAGACATGCAAATTGCCGCTACATTGGCCTTTACGATGATGTACGTAGTTCTCGCCTGGGTATTTCAGAGTTATGCCACGCCGCTGGTGGTCATGGCCATGATTCCGTTCGGCCTGACTGGTGCAATATTCGGGCACTACGTTACAGGCCATAGCATGAGCATGCTCGGATTCATGGCATTCCTGGGACTGGCCGGAGTACTGGTGAATGATTCCATCATTCTAATGGCCAGTATTAAGCGTGCCATGACGGGCGGGACGGACCTGCGGGAAGCTGTGCGGATAGCCGCACGGGATCGACTACGTCCGATACTCGTCACCACACTGACGACTATCGGCGGCCTGTTGCCACTCATGTTTGAAACCAGTACCCAGGCACAATTAGTTCAACCGCTGGCTGTGACACTGATTTTTGGTCTACTGTATTCACCGTTTCTCGTTATGTTCTTTGTTCCGGCCCTCCTGGGAATCGGGTCGGATCTGGGCCTCCGCCGCAATCTGATTCCTATGGACATGGAGTTCGGTACAGCCGACGGGCCCGCAACCTTGAATTTTTCTAGCGGGGAAAAACAATGACAGAAACAAGCAATAACGATTTCACGTACCCGATACCGGATCTGCTAGAAGGCAAGGTTAAACTGTCGAAAATTTATATCAATCACGGCGTTATGGAGCGGGAAACAAGTTTCGGAATCGATATGTCGCTGCCGGAAATGCGATTATCGACGTCGCTGCAGTCCAGGGACCTGGAACTCCTGCCAGGAAAGATAGAGGCGACGCTGCATAACTGGGAGACAAAATTTAAGGCCTTCCTGGCGGCCAAGGACCGGAAAAGAAAAGCGGATTCCGTGGATGATATGAATGCAGAAGCGCGGGCGGCAATAGATGATCTGCGAGGGATTCTGGCACATACTCTGGACGTTCACGATGCCGTTGACTGGAGCTCGATCAAACGCAAAGACGGGTTTCGAACAAATCCTGATAACCTCGTCGACGGTGATGAGGTCCCGGACTGGATCGCATTCGATGAAAGAGGCCGGCCAACAGACTTTGAGCGACAGAACACCAACGGCAAGCCAACGCTGGACTCGGTCAAGGGAGAGCACGGGCTGTTAAGCGGCCTGTTCCAGGGAGACAAGATCAAACAGGACTACGAGGCGCGATTAGCTGCATGGGATGAACAACAGAAGACCACCGCGCAGGAGAACGAAAAAAGAACAAAGGTTTTCCAGGAATTGCTGCAGAAGTTTGAAAACCTCGAGCGAACCTTCGAAGATGAAAAACACCATAACAACGTTGCATTGGATAATATCCGGGCACGTTACCAGCATGCCGAACCTAAGGCCGTCGAGGAGTATTGTGACCTGGTACTCAGCAGTTCCAGCTACCCGGACTATTTCCCAAGGAACTGGACATTGGAGTACCTTAACGAGAGCCAAACGATAGGAGTGAATTACGATCTTCCGTCCCCCGCGGACCTGCCGACGATTGAGTCGTACAGATACGTAGACGAGCGCGATGAAATCAGGGAAAACTTGCTGCCGGACGCGGAACGGGCCGCGCTCTATGACAGCTTAGTTTACCAGATATGTATACGAACGCCGCACGAACTGTTCGAAGCTGACGTGGTCGATGCACTGGATAAAGTCGCTTTCAATGGCCGAGTCAACATCGTCAACCCCGCGACCGGAAAAAAGGAAACCAAGACTATTGTGTCCTTCGCGGCGGAAAAGGAGGAGTTTCTCGGCTTCGATTTGTCTCTCGTGCAACCGAAAGCGACCTTTGATCATCTGCAAGGGGTTGCCGGCGGAGCACTGTCGGATCTAGAACCCATCAATCCGGTCATGGAGCTTAAAAAGACCGACAGGCGTTTTATATAAAGCACGGTGGCAAACCGGATACGTGAATGCTGTCATAAATCGGTATCGTGCCGACCGAATTGGTCAATTTATCACTTAACTTCTGGACTCGTTTGAGGGCGTCAGGTCACCTGTTTGACACCATTGGCAATATGATGGCCATCTAGTTTATTGTTATACCTGCCTCCTGTAACTGTCTCATCTAAAGTCAAAACGATATGCCAGCCACTGAACGCCGTAATGCGATTTGGATTGCAATAATTACATTTGCAATCCTGACCATCGCATCACTCGCCTTGCTCAGTCTCGGGTCATTATTGAGCAAGGTCGAATTGACGGCATTTTCGGAACCGGTTCGGTGGCTCAGCCAACTTCAGCCGGACGCGGCATTCGAAATCCTGTCCAACGCGGCGGAACTGCTTGCCGGCGTGCTGGCAATAGCCATCACGGTCGTCGCCATCGTCGTGGAACTGGCCGCTACGCGTTACAGCCATCGGATAACCAAACTGTTCATCAGCGAGCCGATCAATATTGCCGCGATGGCCTTGTTCCTATTGACCACCGTACAGTGCGTCTGGATGGCCGCAACCGTGACTGAGCCCGGCAGTACCGCCCTGCTACCCAACGCAGGTTTCGGCATTGCAATGCTGTTGGTGACATTGTCCCTGCTATTACTGCTGCCATATTTCTATTTCGTGTTTTCATTTATTTCACCACTGAGCATTATTCAAAAACTACGCATCACGGCCCATCGCATTTACCGCAATGCCAGCGACGGATCATCAGTACGCCTGCACGGCAAGGCCGTTGAAGCGGTTGATGAACTTCAGGATATTGCGCGCAGCGCCGCCGATCAGGGTGATACGCGAATCGCCATGGCGGCCATCGATGCCCTGGCCGACCTGCTCCTTGATTACGCACGGGATAAATCAGAGATTGCCGGGAGCAATGGTTCCAGATCGACGACACAATTACACGGGATCCCGGATTTTGTGTCGCTGGCGCCCGAGTGCCCTCGACGAAATTCGAGATACGCAGTTGTGGTTCGAAGTAAAAATCATGCGCCAGTACCTGGCACTGATGAACCAGACCGTCCCCGAATCAAGGGACGTAGCCAATCTGATCGCGATCAATACCCAACGAATCGGTGTTCTCGCGGCTGAACTGAATCCGGCGCTCCTGGTCCTGGTCATCCCGCTGCTTTAATAGTTACATGCGGACCACGATACGCGCCGGAGATTCGCGCACTGCTTACTACATCATGAACCAGTACCGATTGCTCGCCGTCGCGCTGCTGAACCGGCAGGCCTTTGAGGCAGTGACCGAGATCGTCGAACACTTTCGTTACTACGCAACCTTTTCTCATGATTTGGGTGACTCGTTTCTGCTCGAAGTGGCAGCTCACGACATCGTCACGCTGATCGAGGAAGCCGTGAGCCAAAAGTCACCCGATCGTCGACGACCTGCTCGACCGATTTCTCGAGCTCGACCAGGAAATTCGCCATGAAAACCATGAAGCGAGCCTGCTCGGGTGTGCGACGTGCCCAGCTTCAACTGGCTGCGTTTTTCGTCGAATTGCAGGATGAGTCCCGTGCACGTCGCATCATCGACGACATGAAAGATGAGAAAGCTCGAGCGGCTGCAGGGCATCCGGGAAACGCTAATGACAGAACAGCGATCCCAATACTGGGAGTTCACGGACCGCGGCGTGAACTTCAGCTACCTGGAGCCGGCGCTGCGCCCATATCTTGATACGCTTTTCGAGTGGCTGAGCACAGAACAACAAGTAGATCCCGCACGGATCTCAACGGGTGGGCCTGCATCGCGGAATACGATAATCGGCCTGCGCAGACACATACCCGAGCTGGCGATCGAGTGGGCGCAGACATGAGCCCGGACCGCCTCTGGCAAGTGGTCGACGGCACGCTTTGCTTTTGCCGATATCTCGGGATTCACCGC
>PVMK01189279.1_pt1 | contig 10448 bp, 10 predicted proteins | sample 1853481 | NCBI WGS metagenome assembly PVMK01 (sample SAMN08533507, study PRJNA380276) | Marine sediment metagenome, whole genome shotgun sequencing project. | reverse complement strand
ATCATAAACTCCGTCACCGAGGGCGTCCGCCATGCGCTGGTTTTGCCGCATGCGCTGGTCCGAGATGTCGGCGTAGAGGTAATCCGGCAATACACGGCCGGTGGCTTCATCTTCCAGCCGGCTGAGCAACTGGCGCAAAATCCGGAAGCTGGATGGAACGATACCGGATGCATAACCGGAATGGACTCCTTCTTGCAGTACATCGGCGCGTAACGTGCCCGCCGCCATGCCGCGCAGGGAGACAGTCAACCAGAGTTGCTCGTAATTACCTGCCCCTGAATCCAGGCAGACTACCAGCGAGGGTGTGCCGATACGGTCCTTGAGGTGATCAATGTAATAGGGCAGGTCATAGCTGCCGGATTCTTCACAGGCCTCGATAATGACCACGCAACGCGCATGTGGCATTTTCTCGCGCTGCAACGCCATGATCGCCGTCAGTGAGCCAAAGGCGGCATAACCATCATCTGCGCCGCCACGGCCGTATAGTTTGCCGTCCCTGATGACCGGAATCCAGGGCCCCAGGCCATCAGCCCAGCCGGTCATTTCAGGCTGCTTGTCGAGGTGTCCGTAAAGCAAAATGGTGTCGTCGTTGTCACCGGGAATGTCCATGAAGATCAGCGGCGTTCGCCCCGGCAGGCGCACGATTTCACATTCCATCCCGGCAATATCCCGGGATTCGCACCAGCTGAAAATCTGTTGGACTGCATCTTCTATGTAGCCGTTCTTTTCCCAGTCAGGATCAAAATGCGGGGACTTGGCGGGGATCTTGATGTACTCGACGAGCTCGGGAACGATGGAGTCCATCCAGACTTCATCGACGAATTTTTGCACTGACGGGTGGTCCATGGCTTTACCTTGAATGTTGTCCTGATTGTTGTTTCGGATTATCGCATGTAAGAGCCCCCTTGGGACCGACGCAATACTGTAAGAGGTCCCTTGGGGCCGACCGCTCTGGAAGGTCGCGCGCAAGCACGCTCTTACATTACTCGCGTCCTTCGGTGGGGTCCTCGCCTGGTTCATGAACCAGGCCGTGCTTGCGGACCCGCTGCTTCCATTTCTCCCTTGCCAATGCCTGCATGTCCACCGTGTGATCGGCCTCATCGATGATCTCGGTGCCCAACAGGGTCTCGATCACATCTTCCATGGTAATAATGCCGGCCATGCCTCCAAACTCATCCACGACCAGTGCGATGTGTTCACGTTTTTCAAGGAACTGTTTGAACAGGTCCGGCACAGGAAAGGATTCGTGGATAATGATGATCTCGCGCCTGATGGACTTGAGCGGTTTGTTCCCCTGGTCAAGAAGCAAGCTGGTGTGCAGCTTGTCTTTAAGGAAATAACCTGAGATGTCCTCCCTGGCATCCCCCTCGTACAACGGGATGCGGGAAAATGGCAGTTCCTTGTTGCCTTCGAAGAAATCCTGGATCGTCATCTCCTCAGATGCAACTTTGACCACCGGGCGGGGCGTCATTATGTCCTGGGCCTGAACGGTATGAAGCAGCAACAGGTTTTCGATTACCTCAGATTCCTGGGGCTCCACGTGCCCCTCTTCCACTCCGATTTCGGCCATGGCGAGAAACTCTGAGCGTGAGAATACGCTTTGTGACTTGTCTTTTTTCAGGGCGCGGGTGATGAACTGGCCCAGCCAGACCAGCGGGTACAGCGCGAAGATAATAATCTGCAGTGATTTGACCATGAACGGAACAAGCTTTTGCCAGTGGTTGGCGCCGATGGTTTTAGGGATGATCTCCGACAGGATCAAAATGCCCAGGGTCATGATGGCCGGTACAGCGACCGACGTGAGCATCGGATTGGTTTCAGCCCAGATTTGCGCGGCTTGTGCTCCCACACCGATGGCGCCGACCGTATGGGCAATCGTATTCAGCGACAGAATTGCGGCCAGTGGCCGGTCGATGTTCTCCTTGAAGGCCTGGAGTTGCCGGCCAATCGGGCTTCCTTCCCTGAGCTTTAGCTGGGCATAACTGGGTGTGATGCTCAACAGCACCGCTTCCCAAAGAGAACAGAAGAAGGAAACGACGATTGAAATCAGGAAAAATGTAATGAGCAGGGTGTACATGGCTTTATCGTACCGAAATCATCTGCCCTTGAAACATAATTCGGCCATCAATTTCGCATAATCTCTGAAATATCTCTGCTGGACCCAATTTTCGGGCCAAAAAGCCATGTGTCTGTTATGCTTGCGGCACTTTGATTTCCGGCTCAGATCGGAACCGGCCAGGCAGATATTTAGCCACCAACAATTAATCATGATAAACCCCGGAGGGAATCAGTGAGCACCCAAACCAATACGGCGAATGCCCCGGACATCCCGCCGGGAGAGTTTCTCGGACACCCCAAGGCCCTGTGGCAGCTTTCCAATATCGAAATGTGGGAGCGTTTCGCCTACTACGGTATGCGTGCCGTGCTCGCGGTTTACGTGGCAACAACCTTTTTCAGTCACATGGGCAGCAATGCCAATGCGGAAGCGAGCCTGGTTTATGGCGGCTACACGGCGATGGTGTATGCAACGGGTATCATCGGCGGATACATCGCTGATCACGTGCTGGGTTACCAACGATCCATATTGCTGGGCGCCATTATCATGGCAGCCGGGCTATTCGTATTGCTGATCGAGGACCTGAACTGGTTCCTGGTGGGACTGGCGCTGATCGTGGCGGGTAACGGCCTGTTCAAGCCCAATATTTCGACCATGGTTGGCAAGCTGTACGCTCCCGGAGACATACGGCGGGACTCGGGTTTCACGATTTTCTACATGGGCATCAATCTTGGAGCCCTCATCGCTCCGATTGTAACGGCAACATGGATCGGCGCAACCTGGGGTCTTAAATATGGATTCCTGGCAGCCGGTATTGGCATGATCCTGTCCACACTGTTCCTGGAGGTGGCCAAGAAATCTTTGGGCCATATTGGCCTTCCACCGGAAGGCAAGGATGGCTGGGGACGGTTTTTCGCCGTCGGTGCCGGGGCCATCGTGATGTCCGGCGTAGTTTTTTTTCTGTTGTCGGAAAGCACGATTCTCGGCTACCTGCTGGTCGGTATCATGATCGCGCTGATCGCTTATTTCATCCTCGCCGGTATTCGCTCAGGCGATAAGGTGCAGTTGCAACGCTATATTGCGATGCTGATTCTGTTCGTGGCCAACGCCTGCTTCTGGGCGCTGTTCGAGCAGGCTGGCAGCTCAATGAACTTCTTCGCCCGTGAGTTCGTCACGCCGATAGTCGGCAGCATGGAAACCTGGCAGGCCGGTGGTTTCGGTCTCTTCCAGTCGCTCAACCCACTGTACATCCTGTTGTTTGCCCCTTTGTTCGCCGCTATCTGGCCGTGGCTTGACAAGCGCAGTCTCAACCCCTCTATTCCGAGGAAATTTGCGCTGGGACTGATCCAGGTTGCCCTGGGATTTTATTTGCTCGTATTCTCGATCAACCACTTTCAGAACGCCTCTAGGCTGGTGCCCTGCATTTTCATCGCCCTCGTCTACCTGCTGCACACGACCGGCGAGTTGTGCCTGTCACCCATTGGTTTGTCCATGGTCACGAAGCTTGCGGCTGAGAAAGAGACTGGCATGGCCATGGGCGGCTGGTTCCTCTCGATCGCAATGGCGCAGTACGTGGCGGGTATCATCGCTGCCATTGCATCAGGGGGCAGCGGTGGTCACGGCGTGGCAGCCGGCGCCGGTATTGCCCAGTATGCCGAGATTTACATGATGCTGTTCTGGATCGGCCTTGGCTTCGGTATCGCCTACCTGGTAGCTGCACCGCTGATCAACAAATTGATGCATGGCGTGAAATAAGCCGGATTTTTAATGCAATTATTCAGGTCGAGTGTAAAGCCTGCATTGTTCGCCATTTGCCTGGTGATGCTCGCAGCCTGCGAGCCAACCGGAACATCTGAAACAACCTCACCGGCTGCCGGAAACCCGACGGTTTCATCTTCCATCGAATCGGGGGATGCAAACCAGGAAAAGCCCTCCGACAGCTGGAGGGCGTTCGTCACTCAGTACATTGAAGATTATTTTGCCGCCCACCCGGCGTTTGCCGTGGCGCAGGGCCGGCACGAGTTTGACGGGCAGTTGCCGGACTGGAGTGCCGCAGGCCTTGCCGGTGAAATTGTCCGCTTGCACCAGGCCCGCGAGGATGCCCTGGGTTTCAGCGATGAAAATCTCGGTGAAGAAGGCCGTTACCAGCCGGAGTACCTGTTGGCGGCGACAGCCCGGGTGCTGTTCTGGCTCGAAAAGGCCGAGTGGCCGTTCGTGAACCCGGCTTACTATCTTGACTGGATGTCGGACTCGCTGGATCCCAGCCCGTATATCACCCTGGACTACGCCCTATTGGAAGAGCGCATCAAGTCATACACCCGCTATGCACAAAATCTTCCCCGGGCCGTGGAACAGATCCGGGCCAACCTGCGCATGCCGATGGCGCGGACCCGCCTGCAGTACGGCATCGATTCCTTCGGTGGTTTTGCGGATTATTTCAGCAACGATGTGCCGCTTGTATTTGCCGCTGTCGAGGATGAAATCTTGCAGGCTGAATTTGCCGAGGCAAACACTGCTGCGGCGGCGGCCATGACAGAGTTGACGGACTGGTTGAAATCCAATCTTGGTACGGCGACCCAGGACTACGCCCTGGGGCCGGAACTGTTCCGCCAGATGATTTACGACACGGAACGCGTCGATGTCTCGCTGGAAGAACTCGAAACCATCGGCCGGGCAGATATGAAACGCAACCAGCTTGCGCTGGGCGAGGCCTGTGCGGAGTTTGCTCCGGGTGAGAGCATTCGCAGCTGCTTTTCCCTTATGGCGAACCGCAAGCCGCCTGGTGGACCGGTGGCAACGGCTCGTTTGCAGCTGGAGGAGCTCAAGGCATTCGTGCTTGAAAAAGAACTGGTGACGATTCCGGGCAATGAAGAAGTGCTGGTCGCTGAGGCGCCACCGTATGCCCGTTCGAATTTTGCCTACATCAATATTCCGGGCACGTTCGAAAACAAACAACCATCGACCTACTACATCTCACCGCCAAATCCACAATGGCCGGAAGAAGTTCAACAGGCCTATATTGCCGGGGAATCCGACCTGTTGTTTACTTCGGTGCATGAAGTCTGGCCGGGCCATTTCCTGAATTTTACCCATGCCAACCGGGCAGACTGGGATTTTGGCCGCGTATTCGTAACTTACGCTTTCGGCGAAGGCTGGGCACACTACACCGAAGAAATGATGTTGGAGGCGGGTTTGCGCGGAGCTTCGGCCGAGACCCGTATCGGGCAACTATCCAAGGCGCTGCTGCGTAATGCGCGTTACCTTTCAGCCATTGGGCTGCACGCCCGGGGTATGACGGTTGAAGAGTCGGAAAAATTCTTCATGGAAGAGGCCTACCAGGGCCAGGGAACCGCAGAGCAACAGGCGGCACGGGGAACTTATGATCCTGCTTACCTGAATTACACCCTGGGCAAGTTAATGATCCGGCAATTGCGCGATGACTGGACTGCCACGCGTGGAAAGCGTGATGCCTGGCGTGAATTCCACGATACCTTCCTGTCCTTCGGGGGTCCGCCGATCCCACTGGTCAGAGCACGGATGATGCGCGGTAAACCAGAAGCAATTTTCTACCAGCCAGAGTGATATGGAACCATTAATTCTTGCTGTAAGAGCCCGCTTGCGGGCGATTTTTCCAGAGCCTTTCGGCCCCAAGGGACCTCTTACAATAGCCTTTCGGCCTCAGGGGGCCTCTTGCAAATCCATTGCCATAAAGCGGTAACAACCACAGCCCAATATACGGGTTAGAATAATATCTTTCCTAAAGGCAGTGAATCCATGATCGACCCGCGTCTCGCCCGAATCTTTACCCGCCTCGCCTTGCTGTTACCACTTCTGCTATTGCCGGCACATGCCATTGCCGATAAAGCCACCACCCGCCACTACGACTGGCTGACTGCCGACACAGTATCCGGTTCCCATGTGCTTGAGATCCGGGCCGATGGAACACGCGTGGCAGACTTTGAATTCAACGACCGGGGGACGCGGGCCGAAGATACACGAAGAGGCAAGATCGGATGAGGCCGGAATGCTCACTTCACTGCAGGTCAGCGGCCATTCCTATATGGGCGCGCCTGTTGATGAATCATTCTCGGTAGAAAATGGCAGGCCCGTTGGAAAAGCACGCTGGAAGAAGGCGAAGCGGCTGCCGGGCAGGGTTACTACTCCGCAAACGATGGCACACCTGAACAGATTGCCATGTTGGCGCGGGCGCTGCTGGCCAGCCCCTGCGGGAGAGCTGAACCTGCTTCCCGCCGGCAAGGCCTCCATTCAGAAAGTAACAGACAAGGTCATCACTCACGCTGAACAGGAACAACGGGTTTCGCTTTATGCGATCAGCGGCTTGAGTTTCACACCTCAGTACCTGTGGCTGGATGCAGATAATGAACTGTTCACGATTGCCCTGGGCTGGATGGGCCTGACACCCCGGGGATTCCATGAGGTACTGCCCCTGTTGCAGGAGATACAGGATCGCGCCGAGCAGGACTATCATCGCCAGTTGGCTGAGAAACTCACCAACAAGCTGCCCGCAGACTGGATTCTCAGGAATGTGTCCATCGTCAACGTGGAAAGCGGAACCTTGACGACCGGCCAACTGGTCGCAGTATCAAACGGCAAGATCGTAAAAATCATGGATAATGCCAGGCTGAAACCACCCGCTTCCGATGATGCTGCAACCAGAATTATCGACGGCCAGGGCCTGACCCTGATTCCCGGTTTGTGGGATATGCACACCCACCTGTCCCTGGAGGCCGGGCTCATGCAAATAGCAGCCGGCGTCAGCACCGTGCGTGACATGGCCAATGATCCGGTGCGGTTGAAATCCATTCGCCAGTCGTTCGATTCGGGTGAAGTGATCGGGCCGCGTTCGTTCACTGCCGGCTTCATTGACAAGGAAAGCCCGTATTCCGCACCGACCGGGCGCCTGGCGCAAAGCCTGGACGATGCACTGGTCATGGTTCGGGAATATGCTGAAATGGGTTACCCCCAGATCAAGATCTATTCTTCGATTGAACCGGAGTGGGTCAAGCCCATTGCCGAAGAAACCCATCGGCACGGGATGCGCTTGTCGGGCCATATTCCGTCCTACATGACGGCCAGCCAGGCGGTAAATGACGGCTTTGACGAAATTCAGCACATCAATATGCTGTTTCCTGAATTTTCCTGGCCGGCCCGGAAGATGACACGCGCACACCGCTGCGATTTTCGCTGGTGGCCGAAAAAGCGGGCGGCATGGACCTGGATTCACCCTCCGTAAATGCGTTTATAGAGTTGCTTAGGGAAAAAGGCATCGTGGTCGACCCAACGGTGACCATATTCGACGGGATGTTCCGCCATCGCTCGGGCGAACTTAACCCCGAATACGCGATGATTGCCGATCACATGCCGCCCGTCGGTGAGGCGCAGCATGCTGGGGGGCGAGATGGACATCGACGACAATAATGCCGCCCGCTACGCCAGGTCTGCGGACGCACTGCTGGAAATGATCGGCAAACTGCACAAAGCAGGCGTTCCCCTGGTCGCCGGCACCGATGCCATGGCGGGCTTTACCCTGCACCGCGAACTCGAACTCTATCACCGCGCCGGGATCAGTAACGCCGATGTCCTGAGAATCGCTACCATCGGATCAGCCAAAGTCGCAGGCGTGGCGGACCAGACTGGCTCGATCAGCGAGGGGAAACAGGCCGATTTCGTGCTGCTTGAAGGCAACCCCCTGGAAAATATCAGCGCTGTACGCAAACCCGTCGCCGTCTTCAAGGGCGACCGCTGGTATGACCCCGCACAACTCTACGAAGCCATTGGCATCAAACCCTTTACGCGCTGACAATGAAAATAGCAGCCGAACAAATTGATGTTATCTGTCCTGAATCCGAAATATACAATGAGTTGCTGGCGCTGGACGGCAAACACATTTTGGAGTTGGGTTGCGGCAGTGCTGAGATCACCCGCAACATTGCGACATCCGGTGCTGATCGCAAAATTACCGCATTTGAAGTCGACGAGATTGCCCATCATAAAAACCTGCAGATTACGGATTTGCCCAATGTGACGTTTGGCCTCTCCGGTGCGCAGGAAATTCCACTGGAAGATGAATCGGTCGACGTGGTGTTCATGTTTAAATCGCTGCACCATGTGCCGCCGGAATTGATGGAACCGTCAATGCACGAAATCAGACGTGTGTTGAAGCAGGGTGGCCTGGTTTATATATCCGAACCGGTTTTTGCTGGCGATTTTAATGACATTCTGCGTTTGTTCCATGACGAACAAAAAGTTCGCGAAGCTGCGTTCAACACGGTAAAAAAAGCAGTTGATGACGGCTGGTTCAACCTGCTTGAAGAAACATTTTTTAATGCGCCGCGGAAATTTGAGAATTTTGCTGAGTTTGAAAATGAAACAATCAAAGCCACGCATAGCAATCACACGCTGGATGAGAAACTATATAAGTTGATCAAACAACGTTTTGAACAGCACATCGGTGATGACGGTGCACATTTTTTGATACCTGTCCGTGTCGATTTGTTACAGAAATGTGTATAGGGCGGATGAACCGATAGTTAAAGTCAGCATCCGGGCGTTGCTGTTGATGATAGCCCAGCGCCAACCGGGTGGAAGGGTTGAATCCCAGGTTCAGCCAAAATTCGTCCAAATTTCACCATTATTTCGTTACTTGTTTAGACAAGTATCAGTATATTTCCAACTCGATCACCTATACTCCTTCAATTCAAGGAGAGACAAAAATGACATTTCAAAACCAAGTCATATCAAATCGGCCTGCATCATGTTGCTCCTGCCTGTCTTCGCTGTGGGTTATTTTTTTCATCCTTTTAACGGTTGCCCAATCCGCACACGGTCAAGCCGTGAAGATCTTGTCCTTGGGAGATTCCTGGACCGAGGGCGTCGGGCATCATGTTTCCTATCGCTACGATCTCTGGTTCAAGCTGATTGACGCAGGTTTCGACGTCGATTTCGTAGGCAACAAAAGAAACACTTTCGACGGCCCGGACATGGATTTGTATCCAAAGTATCTGACCGAGTTCGATCGAGATCACCAGGCGGATGCCGGTTTCCGGACAGATCAGTTGGTAGCAACTGCCAAGAGCGCATCAGCCAGGCATCAACCGGATATCGTGTTGCTCTGGGCGGGTGGCGCTGACCTTGGCTGGCAAGAAGCCGCTGGTGTTGTAATGCCAGAATTCATCTCCCCGATATCATTGAGGGCATCCGTTCGTTTGTTCCCGGAGTTACGATTTTACTGGCTCAGAGTCCTCCATATGTCGGCTCGGGTGCAGAATTCGTCGAGTCCCTTAATGATGTTGTTGCCACTGTTGCTTCGGACCTGAACACGGCCGAGTCACCGGTTATCCTCGTAGATCATTACACGGGGTACGACATCGAAAGCATGACGCAGGGCGACAGGGACCATCAAAATCGAGTCGGAGAGGCATGGATAGCGGAAAACTGGTTCGAAGTGCTGGCAAGCATATGGCCCGCCTCCGAACCCTTCCAGATCAATGCCGGCCACTCTGGAGCCTGGTTCAATAACGCCACTTCAGGCCAGGGCCAGTTTATTGACGTGGAGCCCGAGGAACAGTTCATGTTTGTCTCCTGGTTTACCTACACCAATGCCGCTTCTGACAACCCCAATGAACAGCAGTGGTACACGGCCCAGGGTCATTACAGCGGCAATACGGCCGCACTGGATCTGTTTGAAATCCTTGGCGGCCGATTTGACGACCCCCAGGGAGTAACCACCACCCGGATCGGCGAAGTCACCCTGAGCTTTAGCGACTGCGAGCAGGGCCAGATGAGCTACAGCCTTGATGAGGAAGGACTACAGGGCGCCTTTCCCCTGACCCGGGTGATCTCCGGCTCCGGCAATGTCTGCGAGGAACTTGGCGGGAATACCATTCAAGCGGTGGACATCAACGCCGGTATGGATGGCGCCTGGTTTGACTCCAATACCCCGGGGCAAGGCTTTTTCATTGATGTCCACCCCAACCCGGAGGGCGGCAATTTTATCTTTGTCTCCTGGTTTACCTATGGGGACGCCACCGCATCCGGGCAACGCTGGCTGACCGCACAAGGCAGTTTTGAGGGTTCGATCGCCGAGATTGATGTGTTTGAAACCACCGGCGGTAGTTTTGATGACCCGCAAGAACCCAGCGCAACCAGGGTAGGCACCATGAACCTGGACTTCACCGATTGCAACAACGCGCTATTGACCTACTCACTGCCGGCAAACAATGCAGAGGGTGATATTGCAATCACACGGGTGATTCCCGCGGGACAGTCGCTGTGTGAGGAAATGGAAGGGCAGCTAGTAGCCATCGACCCCAAGCCGTCATTAATAAAGTAGATGCGAGCGGAACTCGTGCAATATGCGGGCTAAACAAAA
>PVMK01160960.1_pt1 | contig 10448 bp, 10 predicted proteins | sample 1853481 | NCBI WGS metagenome assembly PVMK01 (sample SAMN08533507, study PRJNA380276) | Marine sediment metagenome, whole genome shotgun sequencing project. | reverse complement strand
TCGATGCCATCTCCGTTTCTACCTATGGTTACAGCGGGAAAGCCTTTGGCACGGATCAAACCATGGCCCGGATTACGCGCGAAGTGACAGATTTGCCCCTTATGATATGTGGCAAGATTTATGATCGCGCCGCTGCAGAGGATGCGCTAAAGGATGCCGATATAATTCTCAGTGCCAAATCGATCCTGTTAAATCCCAACTGGGCTGAAGATATTCGCCAGGGCAAAGAACTTCGCCCTGTATAAATCCGAGGACGCCAATGTCGCCTACACCGATGAGCCCCTTCCTTAGGGATGAAGGGGCATTAATCATGTTTCAGGGAAGGTAGTCTTCGCGAACCGGAGAAAAAACTTCGATCACCACTGAATCCTCCAGGGCATCCACAGAATGCTCGGCATTACCGGGTATGCACCAGCTGTCACCGGTTTCCACTTCCAATATCTCATCTTCGACCTTGAACCGGAGCTTTCCGGATACCATAAATCCTGTCTGCTCGTGGGGATGGGCGTGAGGTGGAATCGCGGATCCTTTGGCGATACTGAATTGGCCCATCAATGTTTTTTCGCCGTGCACCAGGGTGCTCAGATGCACACCTTCCACAAGCTGCCGCTTGTCTGCGGTCCCCTTTTTACGAAACCTGTCTTCAATCCTCCTTTTCATACTCTTCCAGGGCAGTGCTGGCAAATGTTCCCGGCGGCGGACCGCCGGCATTGGTCACCAGAATTTCCGGATCTCCCAGGGATTGTTTAACATCCTCCAGCAACCGCCCGATATCTTCCGCCTTGCTGACATCGGCACCCAAACCCAGGACCTCAGCGCCGGTCTGGCCGGCAATTTCTTCGGCCGCCTGTTTTGCGGCGGCCTCATCACGGGAGCAGATCGCACCCGGCACTGTTCGGCGGCCAGCTGTTCTGCGCAGCCCCGGCCCAACCCCCGGCTTGCGGCCGTAACCAGCGCGATTTTGCCATTGATACCAAGGTCCATCTTACACCTCCACAATAATCGTTAATTGTTATTCGGTATTAGAATTCGATGACAACATCCTTTTATAACTCTATGATGGATGAAATATCAAAAATAGATTTCATTCCTTTAATTCGAGCTGATTCCTAAATCAGACCCGTGTCAATTACTCATGCAATCCCATGACAGATAGAGAGTCACAGCTATTTCCCCAAGCTGAATGACGAGGTCTGAGTAAGAAACCTCTTCTGAATAACTTTTTCATCATCACCGCATCTTCATAGGGCTTCGGTGATTCGCTAATAATGGTAATATCCGGATTGCGCTTGACCAATTCCCTGGCCAGAGGCTCAAAAAATTCTTTGGTGGTTCTTACATGTTTCCTCTCGCCTTTGGGACCATACTCTATGCCCGAAAAATGGGCGTGAAATTTTTTGGGCAGCTTTTTTAAAATTCGGGCATAGTCAATGTCTCCCTGCTGCCTGGCATACAGGTGGGAAAAATCAACGGTGATCCCGCAGCCGGTATCCTTTTTCAGTTGCAATAGCTCTGCCAGCGACCCGAATTGGGATGGTTTGCCGGTGACTTCCGGACACAATTTCACCTGCCACTTTCGACGGGCTATCTGCTTTTGCAATCCGACCATCGCTTTTTTGATCCGCCCATAGGTTTGCTCAGCGGTTCTTGTTTGATAAAAACCGGCATGGAAGGTCACATTTTGGGCACCCATGGCATGGGCTCTCTGGCAGGAGTCCAGAATCCGCTTCTTGCTGGCGGCCAGCTTTTCTTTTTCCTCCGAGGCCAGATTGATATAGTAAGGGGCGTGCACCGAAAGCAGGATGCTCTTTTCTCTGGCCAGGGTGCCGACCTCTTTAGCGGTTTTAAGATCCATCCGCACGCCATAGGTAAACTCAACCTCCATGCAGTCCAGATCCATCTCGGCGCACTTGCTCACACCCTTCAAATTTCCCAATCCGCATCGAACCCAGCGGGACCGACTCTGATCAATGTCTTACCTTCCTATTGGATGAATTACGTATTTCCATTTCCACTGCCACTTCATCATGAATAATATAATGCACCAAAGACAATATTAAAAGATCTTTGGATTGCATTCCATGGCTAAATATTATATTGCAGCCCACATAGCGATTATTTCACAGGAGGAACAAAGCATGAAAAAGGATACCCAGTGTGTTCACAGCGGCACCTTTATTGATCCGGAAACAAAAGGACTTAACACACCAATTTATACCTCTTCTTCATTTGAGTATCTTGATGCACCGGAAAATGTCTATCCCCGCTATTTTAATACCCCCAACCAAAAATCGATCATTGAAAAATTGTGCGCCCTGGAAAACGCTGAAGACGGTCTGGTTTTCAGCTCCGGTATGGCGGCCATCAGTACGGTGCTATTTACTTTTCTGAACAGCGGAGATCACATCGTTTTGCAAAGAGACATATATGGCGGTACCCACCATTTTGCCACGGCCGAGTTTGACAGATTCGGCATAGAATATTCATTTGCATCCGGCGCCATAGAAGAGATCGAAAATGCCGTCCGCGAAAATACCAGGATCATTTACATTGAGACGCCGTCCAACCCGTTGTTGATAATCACAGATATTGAAGCGGTCGTCCAACTTGCCAGATCAAAAAATGTCCTGACCGTCATTGACAATACCTTTGCCACGCCGATCAATCAAAATCCCCTTGATTTCGGCCTTGATATTGTTACCCACAGCGGGACCAAGTATATCGGCGGTCACAGTGATATTTGCTGCGGTGCCGCCCTAACCTCTAAAGAGTTGATTGCCAAAATTAAACCGTCGGCGGCCAATTTCGGTGGCAATCTGAATGCCATGACCTGTTATCTGATTGAAAGGAGCCTTAAAACCTTGGGTATCCGGGTCGAAAAACAAAATATAAATGCGCTTCAAATCGCCCGGCACCTGCAGGCAAATCCCCTCATTCGAAAAGTGTATTACCCCGGCCTGGAAGACCATCCGGGTTTCGATATTGCCAGAAAGCAGATGAGGAACTTTGGCGGGATGCTGTCATTTGAACTGGACACCCAAAAAATTGACCCCCATCGATTTCTCAAAAATCTCAAGTTGATCACACCGGCACTCAGCCTGGGTGGGGTTGAAACCATTATCTGTGCACCGGTAGCCACATCTCACCAAAAAATGACGGATGCAGAACGCGCGGAACTTGGCATCACCGACAGCCTGCTGAGGCTATCAGTGGGCATTGAGGATGCGGATGATATCATGGCGGATATTGACCAGGCAATCAATCAATAGCGAATTCTATATCAGCGTGCTGGTCACAAAGACTTTTTCGTATTGGCTGTAGCTCTGCAACAGGCGTTCACCCAGTATTTTTGAAAGGTTTTCAAAAAAGATATATCCGTCGGCCGGATTTTTCTTCAGGATTTCTCTCAATTTTCCGGCCCCTACCTTGTGCAATTCTACCGGCATGGTACACTCGGCGGAGGCCGAATAAGCTTCACGCCCCACAAGGCCGGACCAGCCGATGATCTCGCCCGGTCGGCTGACGTGGTGGACAACTTTGCCGGTTTCACCCAGGTGTAATTTAACCCGCCCCATCAGCAGAAAATAAAAATGCCCGGCCGGATCTCCCCTCAGAAATATATAAGTCCCCTCCCCGTAAGATTCCTGTACGGCGAAGTCCATAATTTCGTTTATACAGTCGCTGCTCAACCCCCTCAAGAGATCGGCCTTTTGAACATCCATCCTTCCTCCTCCCCTGCATGAGGTTAAAAGATCAAATTTTTCTATTCGGATGTAAGATGCATTTTTGAGATAGGTTTTAATAACCAAAGGATGGATAGAAGGTCAAGCATAATTATTTCGAATAAGGGGCTCTTAATCTCTTCAACTATTGGGGGACCGCAGTCTAAATTGTCGCCGACAGCTTAATTCACCTGCTTTTTAAGCTTCTTAATTCTTTCGCGGACAAAATCATATTCGAGCCAGTCGTCCAGAAAGGACCCCATCGCTTCTTTGTAGTACCTGGCAGCTTTTTTCTGGTCTCCGGAGCCTTCATCCCAAAAACCCATAATGGTGTATGCGGTAATAAGCTTTTCAGGGCTTTCTCCCGCCATTTCTTTCAAGGCCTTCTCGGTTTGTTTTCCCAGAAGGTATTCACTGATAGTTAAAAACCAGGGATCCCTTATCCGGCGTTCAAATTCTTCCAGATTTTCGCGGGCCTTTTTGTCTTTTTCCTGGTAGTTTAAAATACATGCCTCAAGCAGCCCGATACCCATACGCCGCCCATTTTGACGGGCCCCGGTGTTTAAAAGGGCCTGAATGTATTCCAGGGATTTGGGCCAGTCTTCATCAGCGGCGCTGTAATAAATCATCGCGGACAGGATGCTGCGATTGGCAGGCAGTATTTCATAGGTTTTCTCCAGCGCCTGCAGCTTGTCTTTTAAGGTGGCCGTTGTATCGGCAATTTTCAAATACAACCCAACCAGCTGCTCTGCGCGTTCGGCTTTGGCTTTTTGCCCTTCCTTAACGGTCTGATCAAATTCCTTTATTTCGGCCTTATATTTGTTCCACTGGGTTTCTGTTTTGAGTGCGGCGCGGCGTTGCTTCTGAGACTGCTCCAGCCGGGCGCCGGCAAGATAAAATTCCCAGGCGTCGGTACCGGCTGAAAGCACCGCCTGCTGTAGAAAGTTTTTCCGCTCGCTTCCATTCCCCGCGTTTTGAATGCATGAGACCGACGATATAGTACAACCAGCTTTTTTCCGATGCATTATACCAGCTTTGTAAAGCGGTTTGTTCATCAACCAATCCTTCTAAAACCCATGCCAGATATCCCTGAAATTCAGCCGGCGATTGCCAGTCTACAGCTATCAAATATTGGCGTTGGCTGCTGTCTTTTAGATCACCCGCCAGATAATCAATAAGATATAACATAAATCTTGCCGTATAGTCCTGGGCATCCATTGAGAGGGCTTGAGAAAATAGTTTCCGGGCCCCTGCGTAATCAGCAGAACAAAAATGCATCATTGCGGCAGCCGTATTCAATGCCGGTTGCAGACCTTTGGCGAGTTTCTCGTCGGCTAGTTCGGCTGCATCGGCCCACCGGCCTTCTGCAGCAATATCACGGATTTTTTTCAGGTCGTCTTCCGCGGAAAAATCCAGCACACCGTTCCATTTAACCTGGCCGGCTTTAAGCTCAATTAGCAAATCCACCGCTTTGGTAATCGGCAACACCATCCCCATATCCCACACGGGTGTGGCCACGGGCATAAATCCCAGCTGGCTCCAGTCCATGGCAACACCGGAGACAATACCGATTACTTTGCCGCGGGCATCTATAATGGGGCCCCCGCTGTTTCCGCCGTGAAGAGAGGTATCGATCTGAATTAAATTCTCAAAAGTGCGTCTCACATTACCGCGGGTGACACTGACATTTATCGTGTCTGCCTGGGTGCGACGGCCCAGGGGAAAACCCAGGGCAAGAATCGGTGAAAGCTTGCGTATTTTTTGGGGATCCATCCCCAGGTCAATCGGCAGGGGCTTCAACCCATCGGGAACATGATCAATTTTAAGTACGGCAAAATCATGCTTGAGGGGAGAAGTAACCAAGTGTCGCGTTTGCACAAGCGGCTTGGCGACTCCCGGCGATGGTTAGCCGTGGTTCTCCTTCCGTGCTGTAAGCAATGTCGGTGAAATAAACATCTGCCAGTTCCGGGTCCGGCAACATGCGGGCGCCCTGGTTAAAGGCTTTGGCACCTTCAAACCACAAAAAGATGCGGAATTTGAAAACGGGCGTCGTACCACCGGCTTTGAGCTGTTCGGCCGTTGCAAAAAGGTTGGTGTCGTCCAGCCAGGGGCACACCACGTGGCGGCCGGTCAGCAGATAGCCGTCGCTGTCGACCAGAAACGCCGTTCCTTCGGACATGTTATGGTAATATTGGGAGCCATCAACCTCCAGCCAGTATTCGGTAACCAAAAATGCAATTGACTGGGCATACTTGTTGGCATAGGTTTCAAATCTGGAGGTACCATTTTCTTCCGGCTGGTATAATTGATACCAGGCCAGAAAACCGGCAATAATCAATATAACAACAGCTGCCGCCAGCAGTTTGACGATTTTATTAAGTCTGGTAATCGTGCGTACCGGGGCTTGCTCCGGTGCGGCAAGTTCCTCTTCAATTTTTTCAGCTTCAACTTTTTTGATCTTGTCCAAAGATTCGGCAACTTCGGCCATGGAACGGGGCCTCATATCCGGATCATCCGCCAGCATGACCTTTAAAAGAACGTTCAGTTCGGATGGAAGCTCCAGATCATCAATTTTAGGCAAAAATTCCCTGGTTTCAAGATCAGCCGTCAGCAGTTCAACAAAGATTTTTGCCAATGACCAGATATCGCTGCGGTAGTCAAGAGGCCGCTGATTAATAATGTCCGGGTGGCAATCCAGCAGATTCTTGAGCATGGGACCCGGCCGGTTGAGTTTCGGATCAAAGAAACGGGATAGCTTATAGTCGATTTTAATCGTAAATTCTTCCCGGTCGTCTTTGATCACGATGATGTCATTTAAAATCAGGTGAGGGATAAAATGACCCTGTTCGTGGAGAACAGCAAGGATGGAAGCCATCTGGTAAAACAAGTCGATGAGTACCTCACGGTCCCGGAGCTGCCCGGAGGCAAGCAAAGACCCCCAGCTTTCGGTGTTGATCCACTCGCTGATTCGGTACCATAAACCCATCGGAGGAGCGTCTGATGGCATGGTGCCTGACAAAGCCTTCCCCCGGAAGTTTCCTGAGTTCCTCCAGTTCTCTCTTGAGCCGCCAGACAACATCTTCATCGACTCCGGATTCAGGGGTAAACAGGCGGATCATGACCAGTTCCTGGGTGCGCTCGCGAATAGCCCGGCAAAGAAAGCTGGAGTGACCCTCGTGAAGAACATCGACAATCCGGTAGTCATCAATATACTTTCGGCCTTCACCAATTACGGTGCCGCAGGTGGGACAGGTGGTGATTTCCTCCGCCACCGACTGATCGCATTTTGGGCAAAGTTTCATGGGCTGAAATTCACAACGAAGACTGGGCCGATGGAAGAATTACGCGCTCTGGTCAGGATATTATAAGGATTGAATATTTGTACTCTTATCAGTATATTATAGGTAACCCTCAGAGAAGTGTCAAGCGAGTCGACACCTTCCCAATGATAGATATAAATGGTATAGATAGAAACTGTTTCAATATGGATGGTGTCATGAAAAAGATTTATCTGCTCTTCAGTTGTCTCGTAGTATTTATGGCGGGTTCTGTTTACGCCTATGCGGGCATCAAAAATCCGGACACATTTGTTCTGGCAACCTACGGTACCCTCCGCACCCTGGACCCCGCGGTGTGCTATGACAGCACAGGATCCCAGCGAATTTGGAATATATACGAAACGCTGGTATTTTTTGACGGATCTTATACCGATCGTTTTGTTGCGCTGCTGGCCACCGAAGTCCCAACCCTGAAAAACGGCGGAATATCTCCGGATGGCAAAACCTATACATTTACGATCCGCAAAGGCGTTAAATTTCACGAAGGTGGAGAACTCACACCCGAAGATGTGGCCTATTCTTTTAAACGCAACATGATTGTGGATCCGGACGGCGGCCCCATGTGGATGTTGCTCGAGGCCTTGACCGGTCACGGGTCAACTAGAGACAAAGATGGCAAAATCATCGCCGGCATTTTTGAAGCCATCGATAAATCAGTCGTGGTGAAGGGTGACCGCGTGATTTTTTACCTGCCGCGGCCGTTTCCACCTTTTATGGGCATTCTGGCCTATTCAGCCTCATCAATTTTAGACCGGGAATGGGCGCTTTCCAAAGGGTGCTGGAACGGCAACATCGGTCAGGCCGCCCGTTACAACAATCCGGCACCCGGCCATGAGCCCCTGCAAAAAATTACCAACGGCACCGGTGCCTTTAAATTGAAGCACTGGGAGCCTTCCAATCAATTTATCTTTGAACGTAATGACGGCTACTGGGGTGCCCGGCCGGCTTTGAAGACGGCTATAGTTAAATATGTCAAGGAGTGGAGCACCCGCAAGCTCATGCTCCAAAACGGTGATGCCGATCGCGTCACAGTAGACATACCCTATGTCCCTGAAGTGGAGGCCATGCAGGGGCTGAGGCTTTATAAAACACCGCAGTTGTCCCTTACCGCGGCTTTGTTCTGCCAGAAGGTGGATCCTACCGGCAATCCCAATATCGGAAGCGGCAAACTCGACGGCCATGGGATCCCGGTCGATTTCTTTGCAGACATCAATGTCCGCAAAGCTTTCTTACATGCCTTTGACCGCCAAACGTATAAAGAAGATGTATTCAACAACCTGGTGATTATGCCCTCGAGCCCCAACATTGAAGGCCTGCCGTACCGCATTGAAACGCCGGTCTATGAATTCGATCTCCAAAAATCGAAAGCTTTTCTGCAAAAAGCCCGGGGGGGGAAAATTTGGCAAAAGGGATTTAAAATGATCATTGCCCATAATACCGGCAATGAAATGCGGGAGGCTGCCGCCCTGATGCTGGCTGAAAATATCATGTCCCTCAACCCTAAATTTCACATTGAAATCCGCAATGTCGAGTGGAAGGATTATTTGATTCAGTACCGCAATTTTATGTATCCGATTTTTATCACCGGCTGGGCAGCCGATTATGCGGATCCCCACAACTTTCTATACACCTTCATGCATTCCCGGGGCACCTACGGCCGTTTCATGGCTTACGAGAATCCGGAAGTTGACCGGCTTTGCAAGGCGGGCATTGCAACCATCGATCCGACCAAACGCAAGCAGATTTATGCCAAACTCCAAGGCCTGTGGTATGAAGACGCCATCGGCATCCTCTTATATCAGCAAATCAACGTTCGGGCTTACAGGGATTATGTGCACGGATACGTGCCCAACGCCATCCTGACCGACGGCTGGGAAGATTTAAAGCGTTTGTATAAAAGATAAGTAACCGTTCAGGGGTTCAAGGTCCAGAGGTTCAGGGTTCACGTCAAATCCGAACCGTTAGTTCTTGCCATTAAGAAAGACAACCCTGAACCTGTGAACGGTTACAAAGTGGTTTTAGAACCCCAGATCATGTTCGAGAACAAGGCGCCGACCGATTCAAAAGCGGAGCGTACACGTTAGTACGTGAGCATTTTGAATCGGTCTGCAACGCAGTTATCGGACATTAGATGGGGTTATAAAACCACTTTTACTTGAGGCGTCGGGCGGTGGTGATAACAATCGGCTCAACCGGCACATCCCGATAGCTTCCTCGTTTAGTAGTCTTGACAGCGGAGATGGTATCAACAACATTCATCCCCTCGATAACCTTTCCAAAGGCAGCATAGCCCCAGCCCTGCTGGGTTTTGTTCTTGTGGTCTAAAAAGTCATTGTTAGCGGTGTTAATAAAAAACTGCGCCGTTGCGCTGTGAGGATCGCCCGTACGGGCCATGGCAATGGTGCCGCGGTCGTTTTTCAGGCCGCGGTCGGCCTCGTTTTTGATAGGCCCCTTACCGGGCTTGCGCTTCATATCAGACGTAAAGCCGCCACCCTGGAGCATAAAGTTCGGAATCACCCGGTGGAAAATGGTGCCGTCATAAAATTTGGCATCAACGTAGTCCAGGAAGTTGACCACGGTTTCAGGTGCCTTTTGGAGATACAGTTCAATGACGATCTGGCCCTTTGAAGTTTCCAGCACAACCTTGGGATTACCGACCGGTTGGTCTGCCGCTCCCACAGTCAGCACAACTCCAAGAACAATGACCATCGAAATAATTTAAGCTTTCATGTTTTTACCTCTTTGATATGTAATTAGTAGTACTATATTTTTTCTACAAGCAAGGCTAAATATGCTCACCCGGAAAGGGGTTTGCCCGTTGAGCCCGTCTGCCGGTTGGCCCGTACTGGTGGCGAGATTTCAGATTTAACGGGCTAACGGACTAACCGGCTAACCGGCTGACCGGCCAAAAGAAAAGAGCAGATATCATTTTCTAGGCCGTTTTACCAGCTCTATTTTGACCGAAGCGATCCCTGACGAGCTGTTCCATGTCGCGTTTTCGATGGCAGGCGACCCGATGTCCCTGCTCGACGGATTCAAGCAGCGGTTCTTCTTTCAAGCAGCAATCAATGGCAAATGGACAGCGAGTGTGAAACCGGCATCCATCCGGCGGATTGATCGGACTGGGGACATCTCCGGCAAGAATGATGCGCTGCCGCTTACCCTTTAATTCAGGAATCGGGATCGCCGACAAAAGGGCGTGGGTGTAAGGATGGGCCGGTTTTGCAAAAAGATCTGTGGTATCGGCAATTTCAACGATTTTCCCAAGGTACATCACGGCTACCCGTTGGCTGATATATTTGACCACCAACAGGTGATGGGTGACAAACATGAAGGTCAGATGAAGGGTTTGCTGGAGGGATTTAAGCAGGTTCAGTATTTGGGACTG
>PVMK01151286.1_pt1 | contig 10448 bp, 10 predicted proteins | sample 1853481 | NCBI WGS metagenome assembly PVMK01 (sample SAMN08533507, study PRJNA380276) | Marine sediment metagenome, whole genome shotgun sequencing project. | reverse complement strand
GTTAAGTTAACAATAATCTATTATAGGAGGATCTTATGCCTAAAATCGGAGTTGTTTTATCAGGATGCGGGGTATATGATGGCGCTGAAATTCATGAATCTGTAATTACAATGTTAGCTCTAGACCGCGCCGGAGCTGAAACAATTATGATGGCTCCCGATATCGATCAATTACATGTTATAAATCATTTAAATGGTGAGGAGATGGATGGCGATGGTAGAAATGTTTTAGTAGAATCTGCCCGTATAGCTCGTGGAGATATTAAAAGTATATCAGAAGTTATGGAAAATGAATTAGATGCCCTGATTTTTACGGGGGGTTTTGGAGTTGCTAAGAATTTAAGCGATTATGCAATGGCAGGTGCTAACTGTACCGTCAATCCTGAAATCGCACGCTTAACGCGAGAAGTTCATAAAGCCGGAAAACCGATTGGTGTAATGTGCATCGCACCAACTATGATGGCAAAGATATTGAGCTTAGATAGTTTATCAGCAGATTTAACGATTGGCAGTGATAAAAAGACAGGAAGCGATATTAAAAATATGGGCTCAAATCATATTGAATGCCTTGCTCAAGGAGTAATTGTAGATAAAGATAAAAAAATTGTCTCTACTCCTGCTTACATGGAGGCTAAAAATATATCTGAAGTAGCAGAAGGTATTGAAAAATTGGTTTCAGAAGTTTTAAATATGATAAAATGATTTAAACTAAAGATAAAAAAAAGCACCCAAATAATATATTGGGTGCTTTTTTTTTAGAACATGTTTTTAATCTTCAATAACAATGTCAACCGAACCCATTCCTACATTAACATCCATTTTAAAAGTTGGAAAACTACTTTCCCAATGAGGGCTGACCCATAATTTATTCTTCTTTTGTTTTAGTCCATAAATGTCAACTGATGATAAAAAAGAAGAATCAACATATATTTCAATGTTAACTTTTTTGGGGAGGATCATATCCAGGGATCCTAATCCAACATCTACATTTACATCAGTATCATAAATTCTGTCACCTGTGAAATCAATATCGGCAGAACCTAAACCAATATTTATATCTATATGTTTTGCGGCTAGATTCCCTAACCCGGAAATATCTAGATCTCCTAAACCATTTTCAATACTTACTGATTCACAAACGACATTATTTCTTTTATTAATTTCAATTTCTACGTCACTTAATCCGCAATTGATATTTAATTTTGTAATTGAAATATCTGTTAAATCAATTTCTGCATCGCCCACACCAAAATCTAAGAATAGGTCGGTTTTGATTTGAGGAGGAAAATAGAATTCCATTTCGTTATCAAATCCACCGAATCTGTAACCACAATGATCTTTATCAGGGTCTTTTTTAGTTTTAATCACTAACACGCCGCTGGATGAAACAGATTCCAGTTTAACAATTGGTTTTATTCTACGGCTGTCATAGGTTATTTCCCCTTCGATAAGATTTTTTTCGTCGCTGGAGGCGATAGTTAATTCGCCTAAACCGTATGAGATTGATATATCTAAATCTTTGTATTGCCGTGTATTGAAGCTATAAGAATCAGCTACTTCATGTTCATCACAATCGCCACTTTGGCGAAGATAAACGAACTCGTAATAAATAGAATACTTAATAAAAATATATGTTGTTTTTTTCATGGTGTGGCCTCATTGTTTTCAATTGAGACTGGTTTCTGTAAATCTGTAAGTAGTCTTCGTGCTTTTACACGAACTTTTGAATTATCATCCATTTTACTTACTACTTCGAGTAGCGGCATTAAATCAATTGATTTGTTTTTTTCTAAAATATTTAATGATTCTAGCCGCATTTCATAATTGCGATCATCTAATAAAATTCTTTTAGAGGCATTAATTAATTCTGCGGAAGATTGATACTGAGCCAAAGTTTCCATAGATTGCTTCTTCACTCTTTGATTGGTCTCTGATAATACAGAGGATATTAGAACCATTTGCGATTCATTATTGGGTGTTATTCTTTTAATTTGCTTGCCTGCTTGATATCGATTATCAATGTTTTCGTCATTTAAAAGTAAATAGTACAATATTTGTCTAATGTTTTTATCATTAACATTGCCTGATACATTAAATCTATTGTCGGTATGCGATGCCAATTTAATAGACGATGGAGATAATGTAGATTGGTCTATACGTAAATCTGAAAGTACACCCGATTGAATCAGTTTATTCATATCAACTTTCTCTTGACCGCTAATATCAATCGGTTTGTTGCTACCGGGTGTGAGCAATAAGCGTCCGGCTAAAAGTCCGATTATTACATATGTAGCAACGGCCCAAACAGGTTGTCGTGTTTTTGCGATAGATGTAACTCCATTCTTAATCTTATCAAAAATAGTTGATAATACCGTACCGGTTGTCTTTTTATTACTTAGAACCTGTATCTTTCCCACGGAGTAAATTTCTGCTACCCTGTAAAAATTCATCGGAAGGTCCTATTGTAGAGATCTCTCTAGTTGTTTCAATAGAAGATTTTAATTCATTAACATAATCTAGTAATTCGGAATTAGTTTTTAATTCTTCTTCTAATTTTCTCTTTGAAGTAAGGCTGAGTGCATTACAAATATATAATGCAGCAAGCTTTTTTTGTTGCTCTGAAATTTTATTAGGCATAGTGATATTCCTTTAAACTAACACGTAATTTTTCCATTGCACGGAAAAGATATTTTTTAACTGTTCCATCAGATAAATCCAAAATATTGGCGATATCTTTTATCTTTAATTGTTGTAAATGTTTTAAAATGAAAACTGTTCTTTGTTGATGAGATAATGTTAACAATGATTGGTTGATAGCTATGATTATTTCTTCACGATTATCTTCGTTACTTTGTGGATCGTAAATCCAATCTAAAAAATCATATCCTCCATCTTCCTTTGGCTCAACAATTGTCATTTTAGAATGTTTTCTTTTATAGTTATAGGCTGTATTGACCGCAATGCGATAAATCCAGGTATATATATCACTCTCAAAACGAAATTTAGATAAATTCTTATATACCTTAACAAACGTCTCTTGATAGATATCTTCAGCATCCTCTTTATTTTGTGCAATTTGTAATGTTAGTGTCATTATTCTTGTATCATATATAGTAACAATTTCGTGGAACGATTCAGTATCGCCAGCTTGTGCCTTAATTATTAAGTCTCTAGTTGTTTTATCCACGAATCTGTTTCATTTCAGTACTTTTGACACTGATTATATAAAATTGGTTGTCATGGTTTAAGAATTAGGATTGAATCTAATTAAATAAATGACATAAAAAAACCCTCATGAAGCGAGGGTTTTTTTGTTAATATTTTAGTAGTGATTAGGATATTACACTTACAATTTTTTTGTTGCGGCCCTTCTTGCCAAACTTTACAATACCATCAGCAATAGCAAATAATGAATCATCTCCTGCACGTTTAACATTTTCACCAGGATGTACTTTTGTACCGCGTTGCTTTAAAATTATACCTCCCGACAGTATTGTTTGACCATCATATACTTTAACACCGAGGCGTTTCGCATTTGAATCACGACCATTCCGGGAACTACCCTGTCCTTTCTTGTGTGCCATTATTTAGATTCCTTCGTAGTTGTTTTAGCAGCTACAGTCTTTTTTGCAGGTGCTTTTTTGGCTGGTGTAGATATTTTAATACTATTTACCTTTATTGCTGAAAAATCTTGTCTGTGCCCATTTTTACGCTGATATCCCTTTCGACGTTTTTTCTTATAGACAAGGATTTTTTTATGACGTCCGTGTTCTAATACTTCTGCCGAAACTACAGCACCTTTTACAGCAGGTTTCCCAATTTTAATATTTTTTCCATCATCAGTCAGTAATACATTATCAAAATTGACTTTGTCGCCAACTTCTAAAGATAGGCGAGCTACCTGAAGTTTATCACCTTCAGCAACTTTGTATTGTTTTCCTGCTATATTTACTATTGCGTACATTTTATCTCCTAAAAAAGCTTGCGAATTTAAGTCTTGGAATTATCCTTTTCAAGTGCATTTGTTACATTTTTACCATCTTTCATAGTAATAAACTCAAATTGATCTCTGTGTATCTCAGGATTGGCTTCAATCTTAATGTGCACAAAATTTTTCCACATCAATCCTCTCAATGCTTTTTTCTTATGTACGCGAAGGAAATCTTCAATTTCAGGATGCAGTAGCAGTTTTAATCGCAAACTGCGACGCTTAGACTTGTATCGTCTAAGCCAATGGTCAATTCTCGTAATGAGAGTTTCTTTGGATATTATTTGTCCAGCCCCATGGCAAGTTGGGCATTCTTCCGTCATACTGTCTAATAAACTTTGACGTATTCGTTGCCGAGTCATCTCCAATAACCCAAATTCTGAAATAGGAGACACAGCAACTTTTGCGCGATCTTTTTTTAGCTCGCTTCGTAATTCATTATAAACTTTTCGCTGATTCTCTTGTTCACGCATATCAATAAAGTCTATGACTATTAATCCCGATAGGTCACGTAATCGAAGTTGTCTGGCAATTTCGCGAGCAGCTTCCAAATTAATTTTTAGCGAATTTTGTTCGTGCTGTTGTTTACCAATAAATCTTCCGCTGTTTACATCGACAACTACCATTGCCTCAGTTTTTTCGATGACAAGATAGGCCCCGCTTTTTAATCTTGCTATAGGACTCATTAATTTTGAAATTTCAGCCTCAATACCCATGCTTTCAAAGAGGGGTGATTTAATTTTATAATATTGAAGTCTCTCGCTTAGATTAGGTGAAACGTCTTCTAAATATTTATGTAATTTATTATATAATTTTTTTGAATCGATTGTGATCTTACCAACATCGGTTGTAAGTAAATCTCGTATGACACTCGATGCAGTTTCAAGATCTTCATAGATTAAAGCAGGAGCATCGCTGTTTTTTGCTTTCTTTTCTAACATACGCCAATGTGTGATTAGCATTTCATAGTCATTGGTAATTTGCTCTTCACTCTTGCCTTCAGCAACGGTTCGTATTATTAATCCAAAATCTTTATTACGCAATTTGTTTGCGATTTTTTTAAGACGTCGGCGTTCGTATTTATCCCAAAGTTTTTTGGATATTCCTATGTAGTTAACGTTAGGAACTAATACTAATAATCGACCTGGAATAGCAATTTCAGTCGTTACCCTGGGACCTTTATTTGCAAAAGGTTCCTTTATTATTTGGACAAAAATTTCTTGTCCAGTGTGAAGATCAACCTCAATGTTACCATTATCAACATTCTTTTTATTGTTTCGTTTGTTATCTTCACGATCAACATCTGCTAAAAGAAACTCACCATTATGAATTTCGGAAAATGGTAAAAAAGCATTTATTCCATAACCTATGTCAACAAATGCTGCTTGCATACCGGGGATAACATTTTCCACTTTCCCCTTATAAATATTACTAACCATACGTTGTTGTCCTTGTTTTTCAATATAAACTTCAACTAAACGGTCTTCTTCGAGGATAGCAATTCGGGTTTCCCCCATGCTCTCATTTATAATAATTTCTTTCTTCATTGCTCCAGCCTTTTACATCTGCATTTTTTATATATAGGCTTAATCCAATTGATTATATAATCAACCGCTCCGCGATAAACAATTATCCGGATTACCTATTTATTTTTGAGGAAGAAAGAAACGAAGGGAGGTAAAAAAATTTTGTATTTTAAAAAATGTTTCAAATATCGGTAAAAAAAAATAAACTTATTAGTCCTTCAGACCTTTCAAACCCTATTGAAAAGTACAAGCTATTGCAATTTTCTTCAAGAAAAATAATGGTTTTGTTTTGATATAGTATGATTAAATTCCATTTGAATATTTTGTCGTGATTTGCGCTTGATTGCTACGACAGTAAAAAAAGAGCTAAAATGGCAAGGGATTGCCTCGTTTAGCGCGAGGTTTTTTGTTATGAATAGTATCTACGAAATAGCTAAAGATAGAATTTTAATTTTGGATGGAGCCATGGGTACCATGGTTCAATCTTATGGATTAAATGAAGCAGACTTTCGTGGTAAACAATTTCAAAAGCACTCTATCGATTTAAAAGGTAATAATGATATATTATCATTAACGAAACCGAAAATTATTGAAGAAATTCATTCCAAATATCTTAGTGCCGGTGCAGATCTAATATCAACAAATACTTTCAATGCAACAGGCATTTCTCAAGCTGATTATGGGGCAGAATCATACGTAACAAAAATAAATTATGAAGCAGCTAAAATTGCCAGAGAAATTGCCGACACTTTTACTATAAATACTCCCCAAAAACCTCGTTTTGTAGTTGGTGTACTTGGTCCGACGAATAAAACCGCATCGATGTCAGCTAATGTAAGTGATCCGGGAGCTCGGAATATTACTTTTGATGAATTGGTTGAAGCGTATTCAGAAGCTGCAAAGGCATTGATTGATGGTGGCGTTGATTTATTAATGGTTGAAACTATTTTTGATACACTAAACGCTAAGGCTGCATTATTTGCCGTACAATCGGTATTTGATGAAATTGGTAATAGCATACCTGTTATGATTTCCGGTACAATTACTGATGCAAGTGGTAGAACTTTATCTGGTCAGACATTAGATGCTTTTTATTATTCTATAAATCACTTTCCATTGTTTTCAGTTGGTTTAAATTGTGCATTCGGTGCCGAGCAATTACGTCCGTATATTGCAGAATTATCGAATATATGTAATAATTTCGTCAGCTTTCATCCAAATGCCGGTTTGCCGAATGAATTAGGTGAATATGATGAATCTCCAAAGCATATGGCTACAATTGTAAGTGATATTGCCGAAAGAGGATTGGTGAATATTGTAGGGGGGTGTTGTGGCTCAACACCGGAACATATAGCTGTAATTGCCGAAGTTGTAAAAAATGTTCAACCGCGCAAAATAGGAAAAAAGAAAAATTATACTTTTTTAAGCGGTTTAGAATCTACAATCATAAGAAATGATTCCTTATTTGTTAATGTCGGTGAAAGGACAAATGTGGCTGGATCAGCAAAGTTCCGTCGCTTAATAAAAGAAGAAAATTATAGCGAAGCATTAAGTGTCGCTCGAAATCAAATTGAAGGTGGCGCGCAGATCATTGACATAAACATGGATGATGCGATGCTTGATTCAGTTTCGGCAATGGAAAAATTTCTACGCCTGATATCAGCAGAACCGGATATTGCGCGCATTCCGATAATGCTTGACTCATCAAGTTGGATAGTTTTAGAGACCGGTTTGAAGAATATGCAGGGCAAAGGAATTGTTAATAGTATTAGTTTAAAAGAGGGAGAGAATAAATTTATTGATTACGCTAAGTTGATTAATAAATACGGCGCAGCTGTAATTGTAATGGCTTTTGATGAAAATGGTCAGGCTGATACATACAAAAGAAAAATGGAAATCATTAAGCGCAGCTATCAAATTTTAACGCATAAAGTAGGATTTTCACCGGATGATATCATTTTCGATCCCAATATATTTGCAATAGCAACCGGAATAGTTGAACATAATAATTATGCTGTTGATTACCTCAAAGCCTGTCGTTCAATTAAGGAAAACTATCCCGGATGTTTGGTTAGTGGTGGTGTGAGCAATTTGTCATTTTCTTTTCGCGGAAACAACACAATTCGTGAAGCTATGCACTCGGTTTTCCTTTATCATGCTATTCAAGCCGGAATGGATATGGGAATAGTGAATGCCGGACAATTAGTTGTGTATGATGATATTCCAGCAGATTTTCGTAAAGCAATAGAAGATGTTATTCTTAATCGCCGCAGCGATGCGACCGACCGATTGTTAAAGTTAGCAGACAGGTATAAAGATGTAAAAAAGGTTGAAATTGCAGAGCAGGAATGGCGCAATGAATCTGTTGGAAAACGAATTGAACATGAGTTAGTTGAAGGCATTTCTGATTTTATCATCAACGACATCAAAGAAATTCAAAAACAATTTGATGATCCGGTGAAGATCATTGAAGGTCCGTTGATGGATGGAATGAATAAAGTTGGTGATTTGTTCGGTGCGGGGAAAATGTTTTTACCGCAAGTTGTGAAGAGTGCCCGGGTTATGAAACAAGCAGTAACCTATCTTGAACCATTTATTAATGAGTTACAAGCTAACTCCACAGTTTTTAGAGAAAAGTCGAAAATTGTTTTAGCAACTGTAAAAGGCGATGTGCATGATATTGGTAAAAATATTGTATCTATCATTTTACAATGTAATAATATTGAAATTATCGATTTGGGAGTAATGGTGACTGCCGAGAAGATTATCGCTACTGCGAAAGAAGTAAATGCCCAAATGATCGGCTTGAGCGGATTGATAACACCATCGCTTGCGGAAATGGAATATGTTGCTGCAGAAATGGAGCGCCAGGAATATAAAATACCATTATTGATTGGCGGAGCAACAACTTCGCAATTGCACACAGCTGTGAAAATTGCGCCCAACTGTGGCAATCCGGTGGTTTACGTGCCGGATGCGTCACGCAGTGTATCAGTTGTATCGGACTTATTAAGTAAAACACGCCGAAAAGAATTTTTAGAATTGTTGCATGAAAAACAGCATGAAGTACGTAAAAATTATGCTGAAAGAAAACGACCAACAAAATTATTATCACTTGCTAACGCAAGAAAAAACAAATTTGATTTTGACTGGAGAAAGTATGAACCACCGATTCCAAAATTTACCGGAATAAAAGTTTTTGAAGATTATTCAATTAACGAACTAATAGATTATATTGATTGGACACCGTTCTTTTCAACCTGGGAATTGAAAGGGAGATACCCTAAAATTTTAGATAGTCCAAAATATGGAAAGCAAGCACAAATTTTATTTGATGATGCTCAAATATTGTTGAAAGAAATAGTTGATAAAAAATTGCTACAAGCAAAGGGTACCTTTGGAATATTTCCCGCTAATTCAAATGACGATGATATTGATGTATATCCAGATAAAGCACAAAATAATATTCTAACAAAACTATATCATCTGAGGCAGCAAGTAAGCAAATCTGAAGGGAAATCGAATTATTGTTTGTCAGATTTTGTTGCTCCTAAAACATCCGGTAAAACTGATTGGATTGGCGCTTTTGCTGTTACCGCCGGTATCGGCGTGAAACAATTAGTACAAAAATATGAAAATCAAAATGATGATTATTCAGCGATTATGGTAAAAGCCATTGCGGATAGATTAGCAGAGGCATTCGCGGAACGACTCCACCAAAGAGTACGTAAAGAATTTTGGGGATATGCGGCGGACGAAAACTTGTCTGACGATGAAATGATAAAAGAGAAATATGTTGGAATTCGTCCGGCTCCCGGATATCCGGCTTGTCCTGACCACACAGAGAAACAAAAAATATGGGAGTTACTAGACGTAGAAAAACAAACCGGAATAACGCTTACAGAAAGTTTTGCAATGAATCCTGCTGCTTCAGTTAGTGGATTGTATTTTGCCCATCCACAATCTCAATATTTTAATGTGGGCAAAATCACAAAAGATCAAATTGAAGATTATGCAGAACGGAAAGAAATGGATGTGAAAGATGCAGAACGATGGTTGGCACCAAATTTGGGTTATTAGTGGATTAGGTGAATAGGTGAATGGTAGATAAGTGAAATAGTAGAGAAGTGGATAGGTGGACTGGTGAGAAATGTTGAATTTTAAGTTTTTAATTGTAAAAACATAAAGACTATTATAGCACACGGATGACACAGATGTTAAGGATGAACTCGGATAATAATTAAGTATTTATCCGTGAATATCCGTTATCCGCGTTCCATTTCACGTTTCAGATATTCACGTTTTACGTCTCACCAATATACTACTCCACCCATAACCATTATACTAATTCCCTAATAAACAAATTTCCTGATAAACTAATTACCAATTATTTCCTAAGTTTCGCCCCATGAACAAGGAACTAAAATCAGCGATTGATGCTGCCAAAAAAGCCGGCGCAATCATTATGAATTATTATAAATCAGAGTATGAAATCCGCAATAAAAGTTACCATAATCCGGTAACAACTGCCGATCACGCAGCTGATACATATTTAAAAAATACACTAACAAATGCATACCCCAAGTACGGATGGCTTTCAGAAGAGACAGTGGACACTGATGAAAGGCTTAGTCATTCACGGACCTGGGTGGTTGATCCATTAGATGGTACGAAGGAATTTATTGAAGGCGTACCACATTTTGTGGTCAGTGTTGCTTTAGTTGAGGATGGTCAACCTGTGATTGGAGTGTTGTATAATCCTGCTAGCGACGAATTATTTACCGGTGCCAAAAATGAAGGGGCATTTCTAAATGGTGAACGATTAATTTGTTAAACCGAAAAAGAGTTCAAGAAAATGATTATTTAAAATAAGCGTTCGGAAACACGAAACGGATTATGGAAACCATATGCAGCAGATTTTAAAGAGCAACGCGC
>PVMK01118745.1_pt1 | contig 10448 bp, 15 predicted proteins | sample 1853481 | NCBI WGS metagenome assembly PVMK01 (sample SAMN08533507, study PRJNA380276) | Marine sediment metagenome, whole genome shotgun sequencing project. | reverse complement strand
AATACTTCGAGGATCTGCAAATCGGCGAGACACTGATCACCCACCGGCGCACGGTCACCGAGGCTGACATCGTCAACTTCGGCTGCATTTCCGGAGACCATTTCTACGCACACTTTGATGAAATTGCCGCAAAGGATTCCCTGTTTGGCAAGCGCGTGGCACATGGCTATTTTGTGATCTCGGCCGCTGCCGGCATGTTTGTCGATCCGGCGCCTGGTCCGGTATTGGCCAACTACGGCCTGGAAAACCTTCGTTTCATCGAGCCGGTCGGAATCGGCGACACCATCCAGGTTCGTCTGACCGCCAAACAAAAGATCCACAAAGAGAAACGACCCGATGATGACAAGGCCACCGGTGTGGTAGTGTGGGACGTGGAAGTCACCAACCAGAATGACGATCCGGTGGCGGTATATGACATCCTGACGCTGGTGGAACGACGGGAGGATTAACGCGTATGGCGGCATCGAAAAAGCGCCATACTTGCTGTCCTTCTTTCTCTATTGAATATTCAAAGTCAAAAACAGACCAGCGCATCATCAATCCCTGGAAAAGCGCGATCAGGTACCTGGCCGTATCCTTGCTTGCAAGGTCGCTGCGGAAAAATCCTGCTGCCACGCCTTCCAAAAGCATTTCTTCAATACGGGACGTAAATAGTGACATGGCGTGCTGAATCACGCGTTTCAGTTCGCTGGACTCCAGGTGTAGGCGATCGGAAAACAACAGTCTTGGCAAGCCCCTGTTTCCACTGAAAAACAGGAACTGGGCTTCAACCAGGCCCTGCAAACGCTGATCCACTGGTTCACTGCCCTCGAACCATGGCTCGAGATTGGCCATCATCCGCTGAACGATATGCTGCAGTGCAGCCGCAAAAATTTCATCCCGGCTCTTGAAGTGCCTGAACACGGTTGCATGGGCAATACCAACCCGGTCGGCAATGGCCTGGGTCGTTACCCGCGCAACCCCCTGACTGGAAGCCAACTCAAGTGTGGCCTCGATAATTTCCAGTTTCCTCTGTTCGCCCGTTTTGCGCATTTATTATGTAAGTGAGTAGTTACTTACATAGTCTAAAGAATTTCATATCCCTGTCAAGAAAAACCGGGCAATTTTTGCACTCCAGGTGTGGAAACAATCGCCCTTCTGCCGCACAATCACAATGATGAAGGAAGAAGTAAAAAACAGAGAGTTGACAGACATGGTTCCAGGTCAACACACCGGCGTTATGGATCACGCCAGGGAACTGGTGACCATCGTCTACAAAGCAGCACCAGGCGAATACAGGAGACTACTCGAAGTACCCCGAATTCGCGGGGCTATTGCGGCAACAAACAATTTCAATTTTGGCAAGGTGTTTGCCTTTGCGGAGTACGTGGTGTTCCGCAGGGAATTCAAAGTCAGGTTTCCCGATGCAGGTTCAGAATCCTGCATTAATGCGTTCAGCAGGCTGTTCCTCAAGAACGACATATCGATCACCAACCTGGTTAATTTCATGGAAAGCAGCACGGACGAGGAGTTGCTGCTGCTAAAGAAAAAGGACGGGTAATCAGCTTGCTTAAAGGTGGTTTTTATCAAGCCAAAATAACCGGATTGAAGACCAGTGGATGAGCGCTCTCAGAGTTGACTCTTGGGTTTGAAATCACTGATGTTGATCCGGGGGCGATCGGGCTCCGGTTCAGCCAGGGGCTCTACTCTCTCAAGCGAGAGCCGGCAGCGGCTGCTCAGTTGCTGGTACTCCTTCGTGCCCAGGCTTTTCCACTGGACTTCCTCGTCCCTGACGCTGCGAATAATTCGCGCGGGAGACCCCACCACCATGCTGCGCTCCGGACAAGTGAATCCCGATCGCACAAATGCCATCGCACCCACAATTGACTCTGCACCGATCACCACGTCGTCCATCACAACCGCGTTCATGCCGATCAGGGCGTTGCGTCCGATACGGCAGCCATGCAGTACCACGCCGTGGCCGATATGGCCATCGACTTCGACAATGCAGTCCTTGCCGGGAAAGGTATGCGCCACGCAGGTATCCTGCAGGTTAGAGCCCTCCTCCATGACGATACGCCCGAAATCCCCGCGCAACACGGCATTCGGGCCGACATAACAACCGTCAGAGATGATCACGTCACCGATAAGGACTGCGGTCTCGTGGACAAAAGCACCGGGGTCAATTACCGGCACGAGTCCTTCGATACTGTAAATGGGCATCTGTGCTTAACCTGAGTTCCCTTTCCCTGTGGTTCCTTTAATGAAGAAAAAGATGATACAGAACTATTATTTTCCACGAACGTTTTGTATCCTTTCTGATTGCTAATCCAGCCAGTCTTACCGAGGAAAACAGAATAATGGCATTCAAGACCATAGAATTCAACGTTGATTCAGGCGTTGCCACGCTGACCCTGAACCGTCCCGACCGGCTCAACAGTTTCAATACCGAAATGCACGGCGAAGTTCGCACTGCGATGAAGCAGGTGCAGGAGGATTCCTCCATCCGTTGTCTTCTGCTCACCGCCAACGGCCGCGGTTTCTGTGCCGGGCAGGACCTGAGTGACCGGGCCGTATCCGCCGAAGGTGGCGTGCCGGACCTGGGGGAGTCGGTTGAAAAATATTACAACCCGCTGATCGAGAGTATCATGGGCCTGCCCAAACCGGTGATTTGTGCAGTTAACGGCGTAGCCGCCGGCGCCGGCGCCAGTATCGCGCTGGCCTGCGATATAGTCCTGGCTGCCCGTTCCGCCAGCTTCATCCAGGTATTCTGCAAGATCGGCCTGGTGCCCGATTCCGGCGGGACCTGGAACCTGCCGCGGGCGGTCGGCCTGGTGCGTGCGAAGGGCCTGGCTTTGCTGGGCGACAAACTGCCGGCCGAGCAGGCCGAAGATTGGGGCATGATTTGGCGCTGCGTTGATGACGAGGACTTGCAGACCGAAGCAAAGAGGCTGGCCGCACATTTTGCCACTCAGCCCACACGCGGCCTGGGAATGATCAAGAAACTGCTGCGTGAATCATCCGGCAATACGCTCACAGAGCAACTGGAACTGGAAAAGAACACCATGCGCGAACTCGGCCAGAGTCACGACTACCGGGAAGGCGTGGCCGCGTTCATGGAAAAACGCGCCCCTGTCTTCAAAGGTGAATAATTCAATGAACGATGCCTATATCTGCGACGCAATCCGCACCCCAATTGGACGTTATGGGGGTGGCTTGTCCTCCGTCCGCACTGATGATCTTGGCGCCATCCCAATTCGCGAATTAACCAGGCGAAATTCAAGTGTGGACTGGGGCGCAGTAGACGACGTTTACTACGGTTGCGCCAACCAGGCCGGTGAAGACAACCGCAATGTCGCGCGCATGAGCAGCCTGCTGGCCGGCCTGCCCGACTCGGTGCCGGGTGTAACGCTCAACCGCTTGTGTGGATCCGGCATGGATGCTGTTGGCAGCGCTGCCCGCACCATCCGTTGCGGTGAGGCAAACCTCATCATTGCAGGCGGCGTGGAATCCATGAGCCGCGCACCCTTCGTAATGGCCAAGGCGGACAACGCCTTCAGCCGTCGTGCGGAAATGTACGACACCACCATTGGCTGGCGTTTCGTAAACCAACTGATGAAGTCACAATACGGGGTCGACTCGATGCCTGAGACTGCCGAAAATGTGGCTGAGGAGTTCAATATCAACCGCGCGGACCAGGATGCTTTCGCGTTGCTCAGCCAACAGCGTACAGCCAGGGCACAGGCCAACGGTGTGTTCGCCGATGAGATTACAGCGGTTACCGTCCCACAAAGACGTAAAGAAGACCTGGTGATGAGCCAGGACGAACATCCCCGCGCCGGCACCAGCCTGGAAGCACTGGCGAAATTGGGCACGCCATTTCGTGAAGACGGCACAATCACCGCCGGTAACGCTTCCGGTATCAACGACGGCGCCTGCGCGCTGTTGCTGGCATCCGAAGATGCCTTGGCGCAACACGGGCTTACACCACGTGCACGAGTAGTGGCTATGGCCACCGCCGGTGTACCGCCGCGCATCATGGGCATGGGTCCTGCTCCAGCCACTCGCAAAGTGCTGAAAATCGCGGGCCTGAGCCTGGACCAGATGGACGTCATCGAACTGAACGAAGCCTTCGCCGCCCAGGGCCTGGCCGTACTGCGTGACCTCGGGCTGTCGGATGTTGCGGAACACATCAATCCGAACGGCGGAGCCATCGCCCTGGGCCATCCCCTGGGCATGAGCGGCGCCCGCCTGGTAACCACCGCCCTGTACCAATTGCAACGTACCGGCGGCCGCTACGCCCTGTGCACCATGTGCATCGGCGTCGGCCAGGGCATCGCCATGGTGATTGAGAACTCCATGTAGAAGCACGCCCCTACAAAAAAGCAGTTTCGTAATACGTCTCAATAATGATACGATTAACAGCTTAAGATTATCTATTTTGTATCAGTTTAAATAAGCGATAACAACGGAATCAACATGACCGAACAGGAACTCGAACGGCGCCAGCAGGAATTCGACGCCAAGGTTGCAAACGAGGAACGCATCGAACCAAAAGACTGGATGCCGGACGACTACCGGAAAACCGTGTTGCGGCAGATGTCACAGCATGCACACTCCGAAGTAATCGGCATGCAACCGGAAGGCAACTGGATAACACGTGCGCCCACGCTGAGCCGCAAGGCCATTTTATTGGCCAAAATACAGGATGAAGGTGGACACGGCCTTTACCTGTACAGCGCCGCGGAAACCCTGGGTACTTCCAGGGAGGACATGGTTGAGGCCCTGCACCTGGGAAAAGCCAAATACGCATCGATTTTCAACTACCCGGCACTGACCTGGGCGGACATGGGCGCCATCGGCTGGCTGGTGGACGGCGCCGCCATCGTCAACCAGGTTTCACTGCAGCGCACCTCATATGGCCCCTACTCCAGGGCGATGATTCGTATCTGCAAGGAAGAAAGTTTCCACCAACGCCAGGGCTACCAGATCATGCTGGTATTGGCGCGGGGCAGCACGGAGCAAAAAGCCATGGCCCAGGACGCCCTCGATCGCTGGTGGTGGCCGTCACTGATGATGTTCGGCCCGCACGATGCGGAATCAGCCCATACCGCGAAGTCCATGCAATGGAAACTGAAACGTGAAAGCAACGACCAGTTACGTCAGAAGTTCGTCGACCAGGCTGTACCGCAGGCCGAGTTCATTGGCCTGAAAATGCCCGACCCCGATCTCCACTGGAACGAAGATCGGGGGCACTACGATTTCGGCAAAATCGACTGGGATGAGTTCTGGCGAGTAGTTTCCGGCGACGGCGCCCTGCAACCGCCAACGTCTGGCACACCATATCAAAGCCCAGGAGGACGGCGCCTGGGTACGCGACGCCATGCATGCCTATAAAGAGAAGCAACGGGAACGAAGCGCCCGCAGCGCAGCCTGAACGGCGGCGTAATAACGGAGAATCCGATTATGAATCACAATGCCCTACCCCTTTTCGAGGTCTTTATTCGCTCCAAACGCGGCCTGGACCACCGCCATGTCGGCAGCCTGCATGCGGAAGACCATGAGCAGGCGATGGAGTACGCACGCGACGTCTACCTGCGCCGCAGCGAAGGAGTCAGCATCTGGGTGGTAAATTCCAGCGACATCGTCGCCTCGCAGGAGAGCGATGTCGAGCAGTTCTACGACCCGATGGATGACAAGCCCTACCGGCACGCCACCCATTATCGAACTTCCGGAAGAAGTCACATGTGAAAACCGGGAACCACGATGAACGATAGCGCAATCAAACGAACACGGCAAACAAAGACGCCGGCAAAGCAGGATATTGGCAACTACGCCATCGCGCTGGGCGACGATTCGCTGACCCTGGGCCACCGCCTGTCGGAATGGTCGAGCAATGCCCCGTGCTGGAGGAAGACCTGGCGCTGTCCAACGTGGCGCTGGATTTCATCGGCCGCGCGATGATGTTCTATTCCTACGCCGGCGAGGCAGAAGGCGCCGGACGCAGTGAGGACGATATTGCCTACCTGAGAGACTGCCGCGAGTATCGCAACCTTTTGATCTGCGAACTGCCCATCGGCGACTTCGCCGACACCATGGCGCGCCAGTTCCTGGTAGACGTTTACGATGTCGGTTTCTATACCGAACTGATGAAATCGGCGGACGAGACCCTGGCCGCAATTGCCGCCAAGGCTATCAAGGAGTCACGCTACCACTTGAGACGCAGCGAAGAATGGGTAAAGCGCCTGGGTGATGGTACCGGGGAAAGCCATGATCGTCTGCAGCGGGCATTCAACGACGTCTGGGGCTACACCCATGAGCTGTTCGAAGTGGACCAGACCGAACAAAGCCTGATCAAACGCAGGTATCGCAGTAGACCGGCCGGCACTGAAAGCTGACTGGGAGCGCTACGTGCAGTCGGTGCTGAAGGAGGCCACGCTGGATACGCCGGATGGCCAGTGGTCCATACGCGGCGGCCGCGAAGGCATGCATACCGAACACCTTGGCTATCTGCTGGCCGAGTTGCAGTTCATGCAGCGAGCCTATCCCGGCCTGGAGTGGTAAACCCCGCAATGAATACTGTGCAAAACGCCACGGCCACCGCCCGGACCGGGAGACAGCGAAACAGAGCGGCTTGAAGCCCTGCTGGGACAGGTTACGGATCCCGAAATCCCGGTTGTATCCATCCGCGACCTGGGCATCCTGCGGGATATTTCCCTGGAGGGTGGCCAGGTTACCGTAACGATCACGACGACTTACTCAGGCTGCCCGGCGATGAGCGCGATCAAGGCCGATATCAGGCAAACCCTGTCCGCCGCCGGCTACCAGGATGTACAGGTGAAACAAAGCCTGTCGCCGGCCTGGACTACCGACTGGATCACAGTTGAAGGCCGCGAAAAGCTGCGTGAATACGGCATTGCACCGCCGCAAAAATCTATCGATGGACACTGCGCGGTTGTATCTCCAGGCACAGCCGTGGTCTGCCCCCAGTGCAGCAGCGAGCACACCGAATGTATCAGTGAATTTGGCTCCACCGCCTGCAAAGCACTGTACCGCTGTCTGGAGTGCGCCGAACCGTTCGATTACTTTAAATGCCTGTAGGGAACCCGCAAATCACACCATCAAGAGATGAATTTATGGGAAAGCATTTTCATTCGCTGAAAATCAACGATCTTCGCCAGGAAACGAATCACGCTGTGGCGCTGAATTTCGAAGTGCCGGAAGACCTTGCCGATACTTTCGCTTTCCGGCAGGGTCAGTATCTCACCCTCCGGGCGGACATAGACGGAAAATCCGTCCAGCGCTCCTATTCGATCTGCTCCGGACTGGACGATGGTGAGCTGAGGGTTGGCATCAAACACGTTGAAGACGGTGTTTTTTCCAGCTGGGCCAACCAGCAACTGAAAGCCGGAGACACGATCGAGGTGATGGCGCCTCGCGGTAATTTCTTCACCGAACTGAACCCCGGCGAGGCCCGTAACTACCTGTGCATCAGCTCCGGCAGCGGCATCACCCCCGGTTCTTTCGATCATCAAAACGCTGCTGGCGCGCGAACCGCAGAGCAAGGTCACACTGCTCTACGGCAACCAGCGCACGGCGACGATGATGTTTCGCAACGAACTGGCTTTTCTGAAGAACCGCTATATGCAGCGATTCCACTGGATTAACATTTTCAGTCGTGAGCCCCAGGAAGCGGAGATTCTCAGCGGACACATCAACAACCGCAAGGGCGGCGAGTTGAACCAGCACTTGATCAGAATTCGCGACTTTGACGAATTTTTCCTGTGCGGTCCGGAAGCCATGATCTCCGAAGTTTCCCGCGGCCTGCGCAGTGAAGGGATAGAAGAGAATCACATCCACTTCGAGCTGTTCGCCTCTTCAGCAGAAAATGCACGCAAAGCGGTTGAACGGCACCACGCCCGGGCTCAAAAGCACAAGGGCCAGGTCAGCCAGGTCACGGTGATTTCCAATGGGCGTGAATACAATTTCGAGCTCAACGCCGATGGTGAGAACCTGCTCGACGCTGGCCTGAACAACGGCATCGACCTGCCGTTTTCATGCAAGGGCGGGGTCTGCGCCACATGCAAAGCTGTTTTGAAAGAAGGCAAGGTGGACATGGACCTGAACCAGGCGCTGAGGCCGGAAGAGATGGAAAAAGGTTACATTCTCACCTGCCAGTCACACCCGATTTCAAACAAAGTCGTCGTTGATTACGACCAGCTCTGAACGCATGGCGAATTCACAGTCCATTTTAAACTTCCTGTCCGGGCGCATGGCGCAAGGGAGTATCAGCAGCACTTCCTTGTTGATCACGCTGTTTTGCGATGCCGTCACCCGGCATGGTGGTGAAATCTGGCTTGGCAGCCTGATCCGGTCTCTCGCGCCGCTTGGCATAAGCGAACGCCTGGTGCGCACGGCGGTATTCCGCCTGGTACAGGATGACTGGCTGGTTTCACGTAAAGAAGGCCGCCGCAGCTACTACGGCCTCTCCCCGGCTGGCATCAATCAGTATCAGCGCGCTGCAAGACGCATCTATACCAACAGGCGGGCGGAATGGGACGGTGTATGGACCCTGATCATCCCGTCATTCGTGAACGAGGACAAGCGCGAGCTTCTGCGTAAGGGTTTACTGTGGCAGGGCTTCGGCTTGTTGTCACCGGGTGTTTACGCAATGCCCTCGCAGGATCGCAAGTCGCTGGATGAATTGCTCGGTGAACTGGGCGTCCGTGATTCAGTGGTCATCATGACGGCGCGCGCCGACGAATCTGGTAACGGCAATGCACTGCAGCGCCAGGTGATGGAACGTTGGAACCTGGCCGAACTGGGCGAACAGTATCAGTCTTTCCTGGGCCGTTACCGGCCGGTACTAAGCCATCTCTCCGGCAAGGGTGCACCCGACCCGGAACGGTCCTTCCTGCTGCGCACACTGCTTATCCACGACTACCGCCGAATCCTGTTGCGCGACCCGGAGCTGCCGATCGACATGCTGCCAAACGACTGGGCCGGTTTCGATACCCACAACCTGACCGCCGACATTTACAAATGCATCGGCGCGGGTTCAGCCACCTGGTTCAGTAACACCATGGAAAACGTATCGGGCAGCCTGCCGGTTGCAGATTCAGTCTTTTTCAAACGCTACGGCGGCATCCCCGAACGCTGTTGTTTTGAACAATGACCTGAATAAACAAAAGACGGGCTAATTGTTGTGTCCATTCCTAAAAAAACCCGCTGTACAGCGGGTTTTTTCGGCCAATGCCTTTTCATTTGAGCTTTTCTTTGATCCTGGCTGCTTTGCCTTCAAGGTCACGCAGATAGTAGAGCTTGGCGCGCCGGACATCACCGCGACGCCTGACCTTGATGGAGTCGATCAGCGGACTGTGGGTCTGAAAGACGCGTTCTACACCGGTGCCATGGGAGATCTTGCGCACGGTAAAGGCAGAGTTCAGTCCACGGTTACGAATGGCGATGCACACGCCTTCGAAAGCCTGTACCCGTTCGCGGTTGCCTTCTTTCACTTTCACGTTGACGATGATGGTGTCGCCCGGTGCAAATTCGGGGAATTCATTGTTCATCTGTTCCGCATTGATTTCATCGATGATGTTAGTCATTTTCCTGATCCTTAATTACCAATTCTAAATTGCATATCTTGAATTGCAAACTCTTTCACTGCCTGCCGTCTTGTTCAGCCACTTCGTGCCTGAATTCCGCCAACAGGGCTCTTGATTCCGTATCCAGTTCCAGCCCATTCAGTAAATCCGGCCTTCTCAGCCACGTGCGCCCCAATGACTGTTTTTTTCTCCAACGCCTGATCGCCTCGTGGTCACCGGATAATAACACCGGAGGCACTTCCACGCCGTCAACTTCCTCCGGGCGGGTATATCGCGGGCAGTCCCGCAAACCGTCCGTAAATGAATCCTGCTGTGCCGATTGCTCGTCTCCAAGCACACCCGGCACCCATCGTGTAACTGCGTCGATGATCACGGCTGCCGCCAGTTCACCTCCGCTGAGGACGTAGTCGCCAACGGACCATTCCTCGTCAACTTCAAGCTCGATCAGCCGTTCGTCGATACCTTCGTATCTGCCGCAAACCAGGATCAGATGTTCGCGCTGCGCCATATCCCGGACGGCGCCTGATCGAGCCGCCTGCCTTGCGGGCTGAGCAGGCTCACCAGCGCCCTTCCACCTGATGCACCACCTGATGCACCATCGGCTGCATCCCGTGCCGCCCGAATGGTGCTGCGCACGGCTCAACTGCCATCACCATACCCGGCCCACCGCCGTAGGGTCGATCATCTACCGTGCGATGCCTGTCCCGGGCAAAATCCCTGGGATTCAGTAACTCGAGTTGGACTTTGCCTTCCCGAATCCCGCGTCCTGTCACACCCAGACCGACCAATGGTGTGAATTCTTCCGGAAACAGCGTAATAACCTGTATTTTCATCCGGTGTTCCCTAGAAATCCGGGTCCCA
>PVMK01115173.1_pt1 | contig 10448 bp, 9 predicted proteins | sample 1853481 | NCBI WGS metagenome assembly PVMK01 (sample SAMN08533507, study PRJNA380276) | Marine sediment metagenome, whole genome shotgun sequencing project. | reverse complement strand
TTCAAACAGATCCAGTACGGCTGTGTCGCCACTGTAATTGCCCTGGGCGGTAAACCAGTGCTGTTCATTGGGGTTGTCGGAGTCGGCACCGGTAAAGGTGAACCAGGAGATAAACATGAACTGTTCCTCGGGCACCACGTCAATGAACTGGCCCTGGCCTGATGTTTCCGGGTTGAACCAGGCGCCGGAATGGCCGGCGTTGATTCCTGGGGACTTAGCCGTGAATGCCTCGATGTTGCAGCTCAGTGGATACACGGCATCACCGATATTGTCACCGTTGTGCGTACATGTCATTTCGCCTGTATGAGCGCCAACACCCTGGCTGGAATCGCAAGAGACGACTACCGCGGCATCCGGTCCCGCTTCAGGCACTGCAAATGGTGAACCGCTATCTACGCCGAATATAGTGGGGTTAGTTGTGATGCTGCACGACCCATCCAGCGAGGAACCAGCTGCGCCGATATTATCTATGATTAAATTGGTAAAGGGGTTGGTGTCATTCTGCTCCACTGGACCAAGGTTTATAGTCGCCCCTGGATTCGGGGAAGAAGCATAAGCCGCACCAACAACGGCGAGCTCCCCATCAACTGTACCAGAAGGAGCAATAGGGTTTTCATTGATATCGCCAAATTGTTGATCCGCTACCGCTAAAGCGTAAGCGCCAGTAGCCGCACTGGAAATATCAAACGCAATTGTGCCGATCTGTTCCGTAGGCAGACCTGCTACTACGATAGTCGAGACAAATTGCAGCACGCCTGCCGACGGATTTGAACAGCCCCAGTTCGCACTGGTGCAAGCGTTCGTCAGATCAGGGGTCAGATTGGCATCATCATAGGTGATCTGAAACTGTGCGCCGATCACGACGCCGTCACCTTCCCAGTTGACCGTAATATCAACCGGAGTAGCTGACCCCTCCGAACCTGTCCCATCTCCAACCACGACCGCAGGTGCAGCAAATGCGCTGGTCGCCTGCAGTGCGATGATCGAGATCAGCCCAATCAGTCCATTTCTAATATTCATTAATCATCACTCCAGAATTTTATAGTTTAAGTTCTCAATCTCTTATGAATTGATCTATTGCTTCAGTACGCGAAATCAGTTGCCGGCCAAAATAATATTTTGTACACAAATCATATCGAAAATATTAACCGAGCCATTCTCGTTACAATCTGGTTGCCCCGCTGCAAGTTTGGTTACCGGGTCTAATATTTCATTCTGGATACCGATCATATCGAAGATATTGACGGACAAATTGCCATTGGCGTCTCCAACAACTAATGCACCAACATTAGTCGTCCGATGCGCCTCAAAGGCATCAAACGTTATTTCGCCAGTTAAGCCACCCATTCCGTTGGGCGCACCTAACTGCACCGCCTCGACCTTGCCAGCGTCGGTGATTACACTCGCGCCCGGCGTATTCTGGAGGAGATGTGGCAGCGGAGCAGTGGACGGGTAACTCTCGATGGCTTGTTTCAGGCCAATCACGCAGCAGCATTAATCGCCATCCGCCGCGATACGGGTGATGAGACTGGGGTCGGCGAACTGCTGGTGGCAATAAGGGACAATGTGCGCCGTTGTCGTGAACCTGGGATCACCAATCCCATAGTCGATTACGAGGAGGGCCTTGCCGCCTATCTGGCGGGCGAGCACGAGCAGGGCCTGCCGTTGATTGCCAAGGCGGCGGAAGACGGGTATTTCATCCTACCCAACGAGGCCTATCTGCAAACGCTATATGACGATCCGGGTTTCGCTCCAATCCGCGCTGACCAGGAGGCTCGGCAGGCCCGCGAGCGTAATAAATTCCTCGCCATCGTTTGCACCGACAATCCGTATGAGGAAGTCTGGCAGCCCGCCGAAGGGACCTGTGAACAGTTTGCTACAGAAGGCGGGAACTGACTCACTGCAATCTCCGCTAATGGCCGAACTGAGAACTAATCGCGGCTGAAAATGGGTGGCAGAAAGGTTCTGCTTTCTGGCTGAAAGCAGCCATTCTCTCAAGGAGGGTGACCTTAGCTGCTTCCGACCCTTTGCGGAAGTTCAGCTCAGTGGCTTATTGCTGCCAGGAGTGATCATTCAGGGAGAAAGGTTTCTACAGGGAAAAGAAATTTCAGGACACTGCATATAGTGCTGTGGATGCTATAGACTTATACCATGCCCTTCTTAATCATTCTTTAATTCTTCCCGAGTTTCAGCGCTTTTTGGCATGACTTGGTCTTTCCTTCTTCAGAATTCGAGCCCGTGGCCTTATACTGCCCCTTCCGATTCCGCTTCCTTTCTACAGCCTCTTATGTCCCTTCGGTGTGCAGGATTTTCCCAGTATTCCTACTGGGGATCGGGTATTTCTTCAAAGCCGTCGGCGAATTCGCCCAAGGAAAGTGAGGGATGCAAGAAAAGAAACTGAATGTCCGCTTCACTCAGGCCGTGATCGTACATTTGAAGTTCGTCGACTAACCCGTCGAAGACGCTCTGGGATTCGCCACCAACGGTTACGCCCCCAACGTGGAAATCACCCTGGTCTTCAATAATAGGGTTTGCCGGTCCGGTCGCTTCGGCGCTGCCACCGTCGACATAAATTTCGGCCTGGCCGCCGTCCACATAAACCGCAGCAATCTGATGCCAGTTCCCGTCGTTGACAGAAGAGTTGGAGACGAGCTCATCACCGATATTGTTCGACATGTAAAACCAGGCCTTGTCGGTTTGCCCGTAGCCTCCTGAGGTATTGATGGCGATAACATAGCCATTGAGAATTCCCGTTAGCTGATTGGCCAGGGGGAACAGGTCGGCCTGTTGATCGGCTGGAGCCGTTTTCGCCCATAGAATGATGGTGAAGTCTCCCGAAGTCAGCGGGAATATGTCTCCAAAGTTTACGAACCCGCCGCCCGCTTTGGACATGCTGACCGCATTCCCCGAAATACCACCGGCAACGAAAGCAGCATCGCCTGTAAGATTCCCATCGTTGAGACTGAGGCTGTCCGCGGCTACCGATCCAGCCGGTTCATCGAAGTGCCACCGACCAATCAAATCCGCATTCGCCTGGGCGATGATGACCAGGCCCATCAGCAGGACAATTAACTTGGAAACGACATAGTGCTGAATTAACATGGTTATCTACCTGATTGACTGGATATCGATTCCAAATCCCACCGCTAATGCTCACCACCACTATAGTGACCGAAACAAGATTGGTAGTCCTAATCAGTGCCAATAGCCCTAAGCAAACCAAGCTAAAGCCTTTCCGGATTTGAATCCGAAGCAAAAGCGCAACGTATACTGAAGATAGATGGTTGCCTCGCCTTCGTCAACTAGCTCAATGAATTCACGAAGGGCGGCTTTTGGCCGTGAGCCGTTATTAGCGGCACTGAAATTAGCGGCTGTTGAAGGGCCGCTTTGTGGGCAGGACCGGAACAGAGATAGCATGGGGTGCTAATAGCCAAGTTTGACCCATTCCAGCCATTCAAGTGATAAGCTTGCAAACGACCACTGATGACCCAAAGCGGACAGTCGCGAAAGCATCATCCGTTCCGGATATTGTTCTCCACTAGCGCAAACGAACTATAGTTAGAGCGCATATGGACACTGAACCCACCAGCGCTTGTCGAGCAAATTATCAAGTACTAGTTTCACGCCGAGGTTGAGAATTTCAGTATGAATGCCAAAAACATGACGCTAATTTTGATCGTTGTAGCGATGAGTGCAGGGATCTTCATAACGATTAATCAACAACAGAAATCCCCTAGCTCCGTTGCCCAAGTCAATGTCGCCATTGCGCCACATGGTGCTTGGGAGTCTCCCTCTTACTGCAGCAAGCATATTTGAGAGCGCTGACAATATTTCCTACTTGTTGATTGAAGATGATCAGCTCTATTTTATTGAGAGAAGAGCTTCTGCTAATGGACGAAACATATTAGTGAGGCTTAATGAAAATAGTAGTCCAGATCAACTAACGTCCTCCGACATAAGTGTCAGATCCCGTGTGCATGAATATGGTGGAAGGCCTTACTCGATCGATGGGGAAAATATTTACTATTCCCAATTTAGCGATCAGAAAATATATAAACGTTCACCCGGTGGCGAGGCTCAAGCTCTAACCATTGAAGGGCTGCGTTATATGGAGTGCTTGGTAGACCATGAGCATAACCAGCTTATTTGTGTGCGAGAAGATCATCGGGGCGAGGGCGAAGCGGTCAATTCATTGGTGGGAGTTAGTTTGACCGACGGCGGAGAGGGGAGAACCTTATTCCAAGGAACTGATTTTATTAGTTCGCCGCAATTGTCACCCGATGAAAAAACTATTGCATTTATTACATGGTCACACCCGAATATGCCTTGGGATGACACCCAATTACGAATTTTAACACTTGCAGAAGATGGCTCTGCAGAAAGTGTTTTGGAGGTTCCAAAGGAAGGAAATGTTTCTATCAAGAATCCAAAATATTCGGAAGATGGCATGCTTTATTTTGTTGCCGATTTCGAAAATTGGTGGACCCTATATCGTTTGGACGAGTACGGTAGTCCGCTACTTGTATTAGATCAGGAAATAGAAGTTGGAAGTTATGGATTTGAAAGTGACACCAAGGCCATTATTACCTATTCAAAGGATGGGTTAGTACATCTGGCTCGGGTCGATCTAGCTACTGGTGAGATGGTAAATATTGGAGATAGTTTTTCAAGTGCTGGTTCAATCGCTGTTGCGAGTAGTGGTGTCTATTTTATGGGCGCAACTCCCTACTCGCGATATTCTATTTATAAGTTAAGCGGGGATAGCTACGAGGAAGTTTATGAGCCTAACGGTCCGGAAATTGCTGCTGAATACTTGTCTAGTCCCCAAACCTTCACCTTTCCAACAGGCGCGAACGAAGAGGCATATGGTTTTTTTTATCCGCCTAAAAACGTAAATTTTGAAGGTCCTGAGGACACTTTTCCTCCACTAATTGTAAAGGTTCATGGCGGGCCAGTCGGAGCAGCTAGATCGACCCTTAATCCTGCTATTCAATTTTGGACGAGCCGGGGCTTCGCCGTCTTTGATGTAAACCACAGGGGCAGTACCGGGTACGGGCGGGCGTTTCGAAAGAAGCTATATCCTAATTGGGGCATTGTTGATATTGAAGATGCTTCTAATGGGGTGAATTGGCTATCCGCCCAAAGCTATGTGGATGCTGACAAGGCGGCGATTAGAGGCGCAAGTGCCGGTGGTTACACTGCGCTTGCTGCGATGGCATTCCAGGACGCCTTCAAAGCGGGCACTAGCTGGTTTGGCATTAGCGATTTGGAGGCGTTGGCTCGAGATACACACAAATATGAATCTCGATACCTAGATCAGTTAGTAGGACCTTACCCTGAAAAGAAAGATGTCTACATTGAACGTTCGCCCATCAATAGCGTTGACAAGATTAGATCCCCGCTTCTTCTTCTGCATGGACTTGACGATGAAGCTGTACCATCAAACCAATCTCAAATGATATTTGATGCATTGAAAAAGAATTGCATTCCTACAGCCTACCTAGCTTTCGAAGGAGAGGGACATGGCTTTCGGCAACCTGCAAATAATATTATGGCTTTGAATGCCGAGTTGGATTTTTATGGTCAGATTTTCGGATTTATGCCAGCTGGGAATATTGAACGAATTCACTTGGTCGAATGCGAAAATTGAGACGAGTTAATTAGCCCTTTTCCGTCCGCTTTTGGCCGTTCTCGGCAATTGAGTGCATCGTTTTTCAAGCAAATTGAATAACTGCTTTGTAGCCAGGACCGGAACCTGCATCCATGGATGGGGCTTTAGCCGCAGTCGACCCATTGCAGATATTTGGGGTTGCAGAACCATTGACCAAACTCCAAAATGATCCTTCCCTGTAATTCTGAAGGAGTCCTGCAATGCAATTGCACAGATTGACATTACTTAGCTTGATGATCTTTATGGGTTCAGTTCATGCGCAAGAGCAGCCAAACATCGTTTTTATCTTTATGGATAATTTCGGGTATGGCGAACTAGGTGTTTACGGGGGCGGCATTACACGCGGCGGGGCCACTCCTCGCATCGATGCCCTCGCAGCGGAGGGAACTCGCCTGACAAATTTCAACGTCGAGGTGCAATGCACGCCTTCCCGAGCTGCGCTGATGACGGGGCGCTACGCCATTCGCACGGGCAACGCCACGGTTCCCATCACAACAGGCATGTACGGCCTCACACAATGGGAAATTACGATGGCGGAGATGCTGTCGGATGCAGGGTATGCGACTGGAATGTTTGGAAAGTGGCACTTGGGCCATACGGAAGGACGCTTCCCCACCGATCAAGGTTTCGACGAGTGGTATGGGATTCCAAACTCGACAGACGAGAGCCTATGGCCTGATCAACCGCAGTTCAATGCTGTCGTAGAAGAGCATCTAAGTCCATACGCTGTTCCTGAATACATCTACAAAGGGCGCAAGGGTGCGGAGCCACAGAAGGTAAAGATTTATGACTCCAAGATGCGGCCAGAGATTGATCGAGAACTAACGGACAGGGCGATTGAATTCATGCAACGACAGGCAAGGTCGGATAAGCCTTTCTTTGTCTATTTGCCGTACACCCAGACGCATATGCCGGTTGTGCCAAGCGCGGAGTTCGAGGGAAAGAGCGGCAACGGCGACTGGGGTGATGTATTGATGCAAATTGATGCGTATGTCGGTGAACTCCTCGACACGATCGACAAGCTGGGTATCAAGGACAACACGATCTTCGTGTTTACCTCTGATAATGGACCGGAAATGCTGCCTGGGCACAACGGTTGGGGTGGTCCCTGGCGCGGCTCGTATTTCACGGGCCTGGAAGGGAGTCTTCGCGTTCCATTCATAATACGCTGGCCCGACAAGGTTCCGGCTGGACGAGTATCGAACGAGATTGTTCATGCATTGGATATGTTTGCGACATTTGCGAATGTCTCAGGGGCAGAGGTACCCGATGACCGGGTTATCGATAGCGTTGACCAAACGGACTTTCTGAATGGCAAGCAGGAAAAGTCCAATCGCGACAGCTTCATCGTGTATGTGGGTAGCGATTTATTCGGCATAAAGTGGCGGAACTGGAAGATGATGTTTAAGGAGGTTGAACGAGGTACCGACTACAAACGGACATACGATTTTCCGCGTTTTTACAATTTGTATACCGACCCGAAAGAGGAATATCCGTTGACGAAAGCCACCGCGGGTCACTTCTGGGTACGATGGCCAATGGGAGTAATCCTTACGGAGCATGGCGAATCACTACAGCGGGAGCCTCCAATCAAGCCAGGAACTCCTGATCCGTATTCACCTTTTGGAGGTGACTGAGGACTCCCACATTTGGCCGATTTCAACCGCTTCTACACACGTTATCGACTGGTCAAAAGGGGCGGCTTTTGGCCGTTTGGAGAAATAAACGACCCTGAGAAAAGTGGTTTGTGAACGACTGCTTTGGGGTGCACAGCAGAACCAACCTGCCTGCAAGCGCTTAATACCGCTAACGACCCATAACGGTCCTTTGGGTATCTCACTGCAAGTGCGCATTATTCCTATTTTGTGTAAAACAATTGAATTGTTATAATTATCGACCCTCCAATTCCCGGAAAGATCAAAAATGAAATTGAATCGAATTATTTTCTCTCTTGTACTGGCAGTCGTGTGTACTGTTTCAACAGCCCAGGAACCGGGTCCGGAACAAATTCTGATTAAAAACGTTAACGTCTGGGATGGTAATGCCAAGAGCCTGTCCAACGGTAAGGACGTATTGATCGAAGGCAATCTGATCACGGCGGTCGGTAGTAATCTTGAGGCTGGCGATGACGCAACCGTCATTGACGGTGGCGGTCGTACGCTGATGCCTGGACTCATCGACATGCATTCTCATTTATGTATTCAGGAAGGCATGCTCGTGGGTCGTGATGGGTATGACCAAATGGCTATGGGAGCACGTACAGCGAAGTCCATGATTGAGTATCTTGATCAGGGTTTCACCACCGCGCGTGACGTGGGCTGTAACGTATTGGGAGTCGCCAAAGCGGTTAACAACGGCCTGATTGACGGGCCGCGTATATATCCTGCTGGAGGTTTCTTGAGTCAAACTGGCGGCCATGCTGATACGGGAAGTTTTAATGACGTACCTGGGCGTGTCGACGATCTCGAAAGACATGGGTTTGGTTATATTGTGGATGGTGTCACCGAAGTACGGAGGGCGGCCAGGCAAAACTTTCGATCCGGTGCAACCCAACTTAAGCTGATGGCCGGGGGCGGTGTTGCAAGTGAGTTTGATCCGCTGCATGCCACGCAGTTTTCGGTAGAGGAATTTGAAGCCGCTGTGGAAGTGGCCAAGGATTATGGTACCTACGTAACGGTGCATGCCTACCACGACCGGTCAGTTAATCGTGCAATCGATGCTGGTGTCAGGTGTATTGAGCACAATTTCCTGGTTTCTGAAGAAACAATCAAACGAATGAAAAAAGAAGGTATTGCCCTCTCTGTGCAAGGGTTTATATCAATGATCGCGTTCGCAAACCCGGAAGATATTACGTTCTTTAATCCTGACCAGAAGGCGAAAGCTAAATTGGTCAATACCGGTGCTGTGCAGATGTTGAAATGGGCACGCAAACATGAGCTTTTGATGGCCACCGGCGGAGACATGTTTGGGCCGGCTTACAATGGTTCTCAAGCGCTGAACATGACTATTCTCTCATCCATTGGTTTCACGCCCCATGAGATTTTGAAAATGGGTACTTCTAATGCCGCTGAAATATTGACCTGGTCTGGTGAAATGAACCCTTATAAATACGGGACTTTGGGAACGATCACTGCCGGTGGTTATGCCGATTTGATTCTGGTTGAAGGCAATCCGTTGGAAGACATAAAGATAATTGAAGACTACGAGAATAATTTCAAACTGATTATGAAGGACGGTGTGATCTACAAGAATTCCCTATGAGTCTACATACGCCAATGAAATATTTAGAGAGGAGTTTGCGATGAAATGGGCAGGACTGATTTTGCTAATTGTTACAATCGTGCTGGCGCTGTACTTCCTCTACTTTATTGGAGGCCTGCCGGGTCGCGTTGCTGCCGAACGCGGTCATCCTAAGGCAGATGCAATCCGGGTGGGTGGCTGGGCAACGCTTATCTTCGGCATCGTTGGATGGCCGTGGGTCCTAATGTGGGCCTATTCGCACCCCTTACCCGAGATGCCAGCTGGTGTATCGGACGAATCCGCAGCCGACGCAACAGGAGACGCCGAATGATTCTCCTGATGACAATGGCATACGCAGGGCTTCTTTTGTTACTGATCAAGGTTGGTGTCTTCAAACGTTGGATGGGCTGGATGACGCCGTCGGTCATTGTCATATTTCTCGGCTTTTTACTTGCTTTTTTTATCCCGATGGATTTTGGTGCGCCCAGCGGTCCGGTAATCGTGCTCAAGAACTCGGTGCAAATCAGCCCCAACGTGGCCGGTCCCGTGACAGAGGTGATTGCGCAGTCAAACACTCTTCTGCAGAGAGGCGACGTCCTTTATCAGATTGACCCCACACCTTACCAAGCTGCCCTAAATGCCTTGAGTGCAAAACTTTCTCTCGCACGTCTCCGTCTTGGACAGGCGACCAATCTGGCTGCTGCTAAGGCGGGTAGTCAGGCCCAAGTGCAGCAATTCGAAGCGGAGGTTCGTGGCCTGGAAGCCGACCTTGTGGCCGCAGGTTGGAATCTGGAGCAGACAACGGTCAAAGCGCCAACCGTCGGCTGGGTCCCTAATGTCGCATTAAGACCCGGTGTGCGGGTTTCGCCCGGCCAAGCTACGATGCCGTTTATCGATGAATCCGCGACACCTATTGCGATGCAGGTAAAACAAATACACATGCGTCACATCAAGCCGGGTGACGAGGCAGAAGTCATTTTCCGAATTTACCCGGGGCAAACGTTTGCTGCGACGGTCGCAAAAGTGATCCAGGCGAACGCTTCCGGCCAGTTGACCCCAAGCGGTACAGTCATGTCGGTTGGCAACATTGAGCCCGGAACCTTCATCGTGCATCTGGAGTTCAAGGATGCGGATGTCAAGATACCCGCTGGCGCGGTTGGGACCGGAGCAATCTACACCGATGAGTTCACGGGTTTGTCACACCTATTTCGCAAGCTCATGCTGCAGCAACAGAATTGGAAAAATTATATTGGCATGTAGAAGCAAGAGAACTTTTTGGGGTCAAACCTTTTGAGGTCAGAGTAAAAATTTTGGTCCGCTATTGGCCGAACTGAGAACTAAACACACCCGAACTTAGGCGACAAATTACTTCTGCTTTCCGCTCATCAGCGGAACCAAGCGTATCCAGGGTGATTTGTTCCGAGATCGACCCGAAGGCGAACTAAGTATCCTTGAGTTTCGTATATCTGTGTTCATGGAACATGGCTAATTTGAAGACCACGGACCATGTGCTAAGCTGATCTTGATCGGTAATTTA
>PVMK01189304.1_pt1 | contig 10449 bp, 14 predicted proteins | sample 1853481 | NCBI WGS metagenome assembly PVMK01 (sample SAMN08533507, study PRJNA380276) | Marine sediment metagenome, whole genome shotgun sequencing project. | reverse complement strand
CGTGATGGTTCCCCAGTTGGGCGCAATGTATAAGGGAGACCGTTCGCGCAAGGAAAACCTCGTTACCTACGGCTTCCGCCTGCCTTCGGCGCTGGATAACCGGCCGCTGACATTCGAGGAATGGGAGGCGAGAGCGCCGCAGTCAATTTTCTGCTCGGCCACGCCCAGGCCATACGAACTGGAACGTTCCGGGGAAGTAGTAGAACAAGTTGTCAGGCCGACCGGCCTGCTGGATCCGGAAGTGGAGGTCAGGCCGGCTGCAGACCAGGTCGATGACCTGTTATCGGAGATCAACAAGCGGGCGGCGCTGGGTGATCGTGTGCTGGTGACGACACTGACCAAGCGCATGGCTGAAAACCTGACGGAATACCTGGCTGACCACGGTGTGCGCGTTCGCTACCTGCACTCGGACATAGATACCGTGGAGCGTGTTGAGATCATTCGTGACCTTCGTCTGGGTGAGTTTGATGTGTTAGTTGGCATTAACTTATTACGGGAAGGGACTTGATATACCAGAAGTTTCTTTGGTAGCTATTCTGGATGCGGATCGTGAAGGGTTTTTGAGATCGGATTCCTCACTGATCCAGACCATGGGCCGTACAGCGCGTCATGTGCGCGGTAAGGCCATCCTGTACGCCGATCGGATCACGGGCTCCATGGAGCGCGCCATGGCGGAGACCGAACGACGTAAAACAAAGCAGATTGCCTACAACAAGGAGCACGGCATTACACCTCAATCGATACAGAAAAAAGTCGTGGATATCATGCAAGGTGCTTACGATGAAACCTCGCGCCGCGGGCGCCGTTATGCGCGCGTGGCCGAAACCGGCGGAGAGTATGCCGACGTGACCGCGGAAAATCTCGGTAAAGCGGTCGCAGAACTGGAAAAGAAAATGTTCAAACACGCCGAGTTGCTGGAGTTTGAGGAAGCGGCGGGGGTCAGGGATCAGATACACGAGCTAAAGGAACGCGTGTTGCTATAGAAATCCCCGTTGCTATTGCAACAATGCTTTTGCAGCGGCTGTCCACGGTAAAGTGACACACTCGATTCGGCTGGGGTATTTCCTGACACCCAGCAAAGCATGCAAAGCCCTGGGGGCCGGCATTTTCTTCGTTCGAGGATACCAGCGAATGCTCCAACCAGTTGTGCGTCTTGCCAAATTCTTCGACCAGCTCCCCCCGGGAGTCAACTCACACAACAACGAAGCCGAGGCCTTGCATATCGCACAGGACTCGCCGTCAAAAGCTGCATCCCTGATTATTTCACCTTCCACCTGCAACATGATGACGACGCGATCACCGCACAGCGGGTTGAACTGTTCGTTGCGGCAGGTTTCTTTGATGATCTTCTGAAAACCAACTGCTTGGGAGGAGTGTTGCAGAATGATTTCACGATACAAGCGGGACAAGTCGTCAACGCTACCGGGTTTGTTCTCTGTGTTCATAACGAAATATCCAGCCAGACCAGCCTGTGGTCGGAAACGCCAACCAGGTCATGGCCCACTTCACCTTCGGCAGGCCAGAACACACCGCAATTGCGAACGGTAATGTTAGCCGAGGGCAGCACGTAATCAAGCCGGAGGTTTCCTGTGCGTTCATCGTTAAAATCCGAGGTGTCCGCAGCGGGGTCACCCTTATGCTGCCTGTTTTTACCGCCCTGGACGACCGATGCTTCCCGCCCGCCGGGGCTCAACGGAGTACAAGAGGCGTTAATCAGTGGAAAGGCCAGCAATTGCCCAATGGCGCCATTCGCTGAATCAAAGGCATGGGTGTCTTCACTTACCTTTTCATGGGTGTCTTCACTTACTTCATGGGTGTCTTCACTTACTTCACTTACTCCGGATATTGAATCGCCGTCCAGGGGGTCTGCATTCAAGTCGCCGGCAATGACAAACAGGGCGCCTTGATCGAGCCCTCCGGTTCTACCCTTGTCATCAACAATATAATCATTGTCTCCGCGGCTCACGTATCCGATCCAGAAGCGATTTTCATCGTAATTCCGTTTTCCATTGCGGTTTTCCGGGCCGTCGAATACCGGTGGTGTTGGATGGTGCACCAGGAAATGCAGATCGCGCCCATTAACATCGATCAGGAGGTCCCAGTGGCTCTTGGAACTCAGACGCAGTTGCTTCCAGATGTCATCGGGATAAAAACTGCTGCCGTCTGGATTAAGTGGCCTTTGCGCAGAGGGCAGGGCAGACCAGGGGAAGTGCTGGAACGTCCGGGTCGCCTCCAGTCGGATCGGAAAGCGTGACAGAAAAAGCATACCGTATTGGCCGGGAAAACTACCGTAGCCCCAGGCATCCTGTGGATCTCCAGTCTTGCCGTTGCCATCCAGGTCCAGGCCGCTGTCCATGCCGGTATTTACCGGGCCGCGGTAACTGTAGGGGTAGCGGATGGTTTGCTGACCGTTCCAGCTTTTTGCCAGGTAATGCTCATTAAACAGATCGGCGGCGTCATAGTCCGGATCGTAGTCGAATTCGTTCAGCACGACGATATCCGGCCGCACCCGCTGCAGAATTTCAGCCACCTGCTGCAGGCGGGGCTCCTGTCCATTTGCCAGGTTTTGGCCAAGCTGTCCTTCTTCCTGCAAGCCCATGGCGATATTGAAGGTTGCGATGCGGAGGTCATTTGGTGCTGCATTGGCTGTGCTGCAGACCACCAACGCGGTGAGCAGGATAAATAAGGGAGCGACACTACGCATCCCCGTATGATATACGTGTAGTTGCGCCCCACCAAGGATCACTCTTCAATGGCATTCATAAAAGTAATCGACCCTGAATCGGCCAAAGGCAGGCTGAAAAAAATATATGCCCGTGTCAGCGGCCCGGGTGGCCAGGTGGACAACGTATTGCAGATCCACAGCCTTCGCCCTCATTCACTCGAAGGACACATGGCCCTGTACAAAGCGGCATTGCATCACCGGCGCAACAAGTTGCCACTGTGGTTCCTTGAAACCATCGGCGTGCAAGTCAGTTTACTGAACAAATGTTCCTATTGCGTCCGGCACCACAGCGCTGGCCTGAAGCGTATTCTTTCGGGTGAGCCAGAGCGGTTCGAAGCTATTGTTGCGGAAATGAAACTGGATGAACCTGGAGCAGTGTTCTCCGTTGCTGAGCGCGCCGCACTCGCTTATGTCCGGAAGTTAACAACGGACCCCGGCATGATTACCAACGAAGATATAGAAAATATGAGAACTGCGGGTCTGAAAGATGGTGAAATCCTGGAGATTAACCAGGTGGCGGCCTATTTTGCCTACGCCAACCGGACGGTAACCGGTCTGGGTGTCAGCACCGAGGGTGAAAAACTGGGACTCTCGCCAGAAAATGACGAGCACTGGGAGCACCTGTAGGAACGCATTTTCGGCCAAACATCAAGCGAAATGCGTCTTCTTCTCGTCGAACGCCTCATCTTCAATCAGGTTATCGGCCAGCAGTTCGACCAGGCTTTCCAACTCGCGGTCCCACTTCCAATAGGCCTTGCTGTCGTCCATGGTCAGGCGGCAGTTGGCGCAAGCGGAAATCATCATGCTGGCGCCGGTATCTTCCACCTGCTTCATCTTGATCTGAAATACCTTGTGCCGAAGGTCGGCTGCACGCCCTATGGCTTGCACACCACCTCCACCGCCGCAGCACCAGTTGAAGTCGCCGGTTGGAGTCATTTCCCTGAAATCCTCCGCCATATCTTCCAGCAGGTAGCGGGCTTCTGCAGTCGCGCCGCCGCGCCTCGAAACCTGGCAGGGGTCGTGATAAGTGATCGAGCCTTTATGTTTTCTAAACTTGAGCCGGCCCTCACGCTTCAGTTGGGCTAGGGCTTCCGTAATATGCATTACCTGGAAGGGCAGCGGACGGCCCATGATATTGGCCCCGGACCAGCGCAGGATACCGTAAGCATGCCCACATTCAGGTATCACCAGAATTTTCGTGCCAAGTTCCTCGGCCGCTTCAACGATACGGGTAATGGCCAGTTTTGCGATATCGGATTTGCCGGCCAGGAAGCCGAAATTGGTGGCCTCGTAACCCTTGCTGCTGAATGTCCAGTTAACGCCGGCCTGGTTAAACAGTCTCGCCATTGCGACGATGGATTTGGGGTATTTCATCAACTCGATCGAGGACACCGTCAGCAGTACGTCCGCGTTTTGCTTGTCGATCGGGATTTCCACTTCATAGTCATCTTCCAGCCATTCGACCCGGCCGTCGAAAACCGTGGGCGTGACACCCAGTGGGCTGCCCTTGTCGCGTACGTTTTCAGCGGCTTCGAACAGATCCTTCGGGCCTCGCCCCGCGGCGGCAAAAGCCTGGCGAGATGCTGCCACGATCGACGAGATATCGATGCCCATCGGACACACCTGGGTACAGCGGCCGCACATCGTGCAGCTGTCGTATAACAACTCTTCCCATTCCTGCAGATCTTCTTCAGTTATTTTCGGCCCACCAAACCAGCGCCAGGGCCACTTGTTGCGTTTGTGCGCACGGGCCATCGGGAACAGCTTGTAGGCTGGCGTGTACTTGGGGTCTCCGGTCACTTCGTAAAAATGACAGGCTGTCGCGCACTGGCCGCAGTGCACACAAGCCTCGAGATAAGCTGCAATATTTCCGCTGTTGAGTGCGAGAAATTTATTACCTACTACCTGGGCATCTGTATTGTGGTTCATGGTGTCATGCGTCATGGCTCTGACTCCCGCCTAACTGTTTAGTGTTTTCACTGCGTCGGTTTGCTTCCGGTGGCCTGTGCGACTGGTCTTATTTGCCCGGTACACCACGGCGGCAATTACCAGGCCGAGAATCAAAGCGGCCAGGATAGGGTAGGTCATCGTGGCGTGCTCCAGGTCATGCACGGCTGCGAGGACGTCATGGTGATCGTTGATTCCAGGGTGTGCCAGCGCCGTTGTGGTCATCATCGTTGCAAGGGCAGCCAGAATAGATGGGTGTCTTCGTTTTAGTTTTTTCATAGGTGTCTCCGTTTTATCACCTACATTCATGTTACGCGAACTTTCATTAATTCTTCGCCGTTGGGGTCGGTTACGTGGACCGCACAGGCGATGCACGGGTCAAAGCTGTGAATGGTTCGCTGGATTTCCAGTGGTTGCTCCGGGATGGCCAGGTCATGGTTGTCCATAAGCGCAGCCTCGTAAGCGCCGGGCTGACCGGACGGGTCACGTGGTCCGGCGTTCCAGGTGCTGGGCACCACTGCCTGGTAGTTGTCGATCTTGCCATCCTTGATGACTACCCAATGGGCCAGCGCGCCCCTGGGTGCCTCCATAAAACCCACGCCCTTGCATTCTTTAGGCCAGGTGGATGGGTCCCACATTTCTTCGCTGTGAACCGCCAGGTCACCTGCCTTGATGTTGGCCATCAGCTTGTCCAGCCAACCGGACATCTGGTCTGCGATGATCTTGGTTTCCAGCGTGCGGGCTGCAGTACGTCCCAGGGTAGAAAACAGGGCGTCCAGCGGTACGTCGAGTTGTTTCAGCACAGCATTTGCCAGTTCCTGAGTGGGTTCGTGGCCGGATGCATACAGCATCAGAATTCTTGACAGCGGGCCAACTTCCATCGCATGACCTTTCCAGCGCGGTGCTTTCATCCAGGAGTAGCTTTTGTCGACATCCAGGTATTCATATGGTGGTTTCGGCCCCGTGTAATTCAGCGTGGTTTCGCCGTCGTAGGGATGAAGACCGGCATTCTTGCCTGCGGAGTAATCGTACCAGGAGTGACCCACGAACTCCTGAATCTGGCCGGGATCGTTCATATCGACTTCGTGAATTCTGCTCAGGTCGCGGTTGAGAATCGCACCGCTGGGGATCATCCAACTGGTCGGTTCGTCGAGACCCTCTGAGGGGAAATCCCCGTAAGTGAGGAAATTTCCCAGGCCTTCACCGCGTGAGAACCAGTCTTTGTAGAAAGATGCAATTGCAATCGTGTCCGGCACATAAACCTGGTCTACGAATTTGCGCATACGGTTGATGATGTCTCTGACCTGCCCAAAGGCGACAATATTGGCTGCCGTGGCCGCTGCTCCACCCGTTGCGGTAGTCGGGTCATTGCTGATGGGGGAGGGTGCTCCACCCACCAGGAAATTGGGGTGTGGGTTTTTGCCACCAAAAATGGTGTGAATCTGCACCACATCTCTTTGCCATTCAAGGGCTTCAAGGTAATGTGCCACCGCCATCAGGTTAGCCTCAGGAGGCAGGCGGTATTCGGGATGCCCATAATAGCCCCCGGCAAAAATACCAAGCTGCCCCGCTTCGACAAAATCTTTGAACTTCTTCTGAGTATCCGAGAAATACCCGGGGCTGGACTTGGCGTAACCTGAAATCGACTGGGCCAGTTCAGATGTTGCTTTCGGGTCTGCAGACAAGGCGGAAACGACATCCACCCAGTCCAGCGCATGCAGGTGATAAAAATGCATGACGTGGTCATGGACGTACTGGGCTGCAATCATCAGGTTGCGTATGAGTTGTGCATTCGGTGGAATTTTATATCCCAGTGCATCTTCCACCGCACGCACCGAGGCGATGCCGTGCACCAGCGTGCACACACCACAGATCCGTTGGGCAAAGGCCCAGGCATCACGGGGATCACGGCCCTGCAGAATCAGCTCGATACCGCGCACCATGGTGCCGGAACTCCAGGCATTCGTTATCCGGCCTTCATCGCTTCTTTCCGCTTCGATGCGAAGATGTCCTTCGATGCGGGTGATTGGATCTACAACCACGCGTTCGTTCATGGGTGTCTCCTTTCATTCCTTTCGGGTCTTTCTTTCATCTTTTTTTCTTCAGAAAAGATCATGGGTGTCTTCATTCAGGCATCATTCGCGGCTTTAGGGCAAAAGTTATGGGTGTCTTCATTCAGGGGCTACTCACAATTGGGCGCCTCGGTGGCTTAGGTGGGCGCCGGTTTGGGCGCGTGTGACGAAAACCAGGAAGAAGTGCATCAGCTTGCCGAAATGGCATCCAGATCAACAGTAACTGAAATGCTGAGGATATGCAGCCCCAGCAGGGTTTCATAACGGGCGCCCAGGTGGCTGGTTGCAACAAGGCCTGTGATTACCGGCAAAAAAGTCACCAGCCAGCTAAACCAGTCGTCGAAGGTCGAGATGATTTTCTGGGCCGGGTTCGCAAAGCGCATCGCCAGCGCTGCGATCATTGAACCGACGGTGATTACGGCAACCGCGTAAATTACGTTGTTGGGCAGCGCTGGCCAGGAAAAGCCGAACAGGTCTTTGAAAAACAAAATGTGCGGCATCAGGAAAAATACGATGATGGCCAGGCCAAGGTGGAACACGTAGCCGTTAATCAAAGCGAACATGGTCCGCTGTTTGTAAGCGGCCTGCGGCCACATACGCCGGATAATTTCCTTGATCGCAGCTACCACAACGGGTTTTTTCCCTACGACTGCCTGCGGAGGAATCACGTGTGCGCCACATCAGAAAAAGCGAGAACACCCGGAATGCAATACCAAACACAAAAATGGTGATGGATATCTGTAAGGCTGGTCCACGTGCAAATTCGAGCAATTCCATATCAACCCTCCTTTAAAACTTTGTTGCGTTTGCTGCGGGCCATGAACGAACTCGCCGCACCGATTGCAGCGCCTGCAACAGCGGCACCGCCAACGTATTTCAGTGCATCTCCCTTGGCGGTTGACAGTGGTTTATAGAATCCGCCCAGATCCCAGAACCCCGGTTCGGAGCAGCCCAGGCAGCCATGTCCGGACTGGATCGGGGAGGAAACGCCGCCGTTCCACTTGAGCGTGGCGCAGGCGTTGTAGGTCACGGGGCCCTTACAGCCCACCTCGAACAGGCACCAGCCCTTCCGGGCGCCCTCATCATCAAAGCTGCTGGCGAACATGCCGCGTTCGTAAAATGGCCGCCGGTAGCAGCGGTCATGGATGGTTTCTCCATAAAAGGCTTTTGGCCGTCCCAAATGATCGAGTTCCGGAATCGCGCCGAAGGACAACAAGTAAGAAATGGTGCCGGTCATAGCTTCCGGGATGGGCGGGCAGCCGGAAATATTGATCAGCGGCTTATCGGTGATGATTTCCGAGATCGGGACTGCGCCGGTCGGGTTGGGGTCGGCATACGGGATACCGCCGAAAGCCGCGCAACTTCCTACCGCGATGACGGCAAAGGCGTCCTTGACCGTTTCTTCGAGCATTTGCAGGTTGCTGATACCGGCGATGGTTGAATAGACTCCGTCGTCTTTTAGAGGGACTGAACCGTCGACGATAACAATGTATTTGCCGGCATTTTCCCGCATGGCTGCGTGGCGTGCTTCTTCAGCCGCGGCCCCCGAAGCGGACTGCAGGGTGTGGTGGTAATCAAGGGAGATAAAATCAAAGATCAGGTCTTCGAGTGACGGGGCTTTGGCGCGGGTAAACGATTCCGTGCAGCCTGTGCATTCCTGGAACGACAGCCAGATCACCGATTGCCGCCGCGCATTGGCCAATCCCTGGGCAATGGCGGTTGCCGCCGTTGGCGGCAGGGCCATGATCGAGGCGGTATAGGACGCATACTTCAAAAAAGTTCGGCGCGATACACCACGCTCGGTCAGGACCTCGCCTAGTGTTCTTTTGTCAGACATTCCGGGCCTCCCATTCATTTTTCTGCCCCAGTTCATATTTCTGTTCGTGCGACTGCACTCCGGCGGAATCGAGATCCTGCCGGATTCTCCTGCTTGCCGCTGCGATATCCGCCGGGTGCGCCATTAAGATTTCGGGCACAGGCGTCACCGCGATTTCTTCGGTCGCGATTTTGTCCCCGGCGCCCTTGTGCCGGATCCACCAGACACCGTTGTACGATGTCTCCCAGATTTCGGAAGCGCCTGCCAGGTCGAGTACGCCCGGACTTCGCCGCGTCCGAGGATTTCTTCCAGCTGACCGCGGTCGACATCCGTCATGGGCAGGCTTCTCAGGTCGATAGCCCCTGCCTCACCGCGCTCGGACAGGGCTGTCAGCAACTGGCCGATTTCAGCGAGGATGGAATAAGCCATACCGGTGGTGTGGCTGGTCATGCACGGCGCACTGCGGTCACGTTCCATTGCGCCATTTCTCGGTTATGTTTTCGATGGCCGCGCAGGCACGGGGAATGGCGGCCTCAACTGCGGGAGTGGGTTCGAGCCCCCAGTCGGTGGATGCAGGCTGGATGGCGATAAGCGCGCGCTCGGCGGGGCACTTACCCCTGATGGCTGCTGCGGAGAACAGGTCCGCAAGCGCAACTTCGTGCACGGTTTTCTTTTTGCCCGACAGTTGCAGGTCGATTTCCCGGTTGCGGAAAATGCGTATGGATCCGGGGCACTCGCCGATTTCCGAAGCATCAACAATGATGACTGCGTCAGCGTCTTCTATTATCGGTAGCAGGGAGAGGCCGATGGTGCCGCCATCGATAATTTTGTAATCTGCGCGGGGTGTGAGGGCTTCCGTGACGTGTATTCCAATACCATCATCTTTGAGCAGGGTGTTGCCCACACCCATGACGAGAACTGTCCTGGTGCGGGTTGCCTCAGTCATGAGACTGACGGGCCCGGCAAACTCACTGTGGCAGAACCATGGGTCATGGTTTTGGGTCTCCTCAGCAAAGAATCATATAATTCTCCAGTAGGAATGATATTGATCAGGATCAACAAAAAATGCCGTAAAATGAATTAAAGTCTTTACATGTGCCTTGCCGTACCCATGAGAATTATCGAAATCGATGGCTATTCCGCCCGTTGCGAGGCGCGTGGTATCGAGCGTCAAGCCAGCCTGTTCCTGATGCAGCATGAAGACCTGCAAGTCGGTGACCTGGTGATGATCCATGTCGGCAACGCCATTCAGAAAATGACCGAAGAAGAAGCGCACACGGTGTGGGAGCTGTATGACGAGATGCTGGCCCTGGATACCGAGGCTCGCGCAAATGCATGAACTGTCCATTTGCCAGGGGCTGATGACCAAAGGTCGAACAGGTGGCCCTGGACAACGGGCGCAGCTGCGGTGAACACAATATTCCTTTCTGTCGGGCCGCTGTCCGGTGTCGAACCGATATTGCTGAAGAGGGCTTTTGAAATTTCCCGCCTGGGCACGATCGCCGAATCTGCGGAACTGGACATACAAACGGGGCCGGTTATTGTTGAATGCAGCAAGTGCGGCGCCAGCAGCGAGGTACGCCTTTACCAGCTCGTGTGCGGATCCTGTGGAAACTGGCGGGTGCGGGTGACACAGGGCGAAGAGTTACTGCTGCTGAGCCTGGAGTTATCCGGCATCCCCGATGACCCGGATGCGACGAAGCCTCACCCCCATCAGTCCGGATCGGCGCAGCCGTATCCGGAATCCACAGCGCGTAAAGGAGAACCACCCCATGTGTGACACATGCGGTTGCACCATCACCCCTGCCAATGCCCACCTCGTGCAGGCCAAAGGCAAACTGGAACACACCTCACAAGGTAAAGCCTCAATAGAAGTACTGGCCAGCCTT
>PVMK01119983.1_pt1 | contig 10453 bp, 8 predicted proteins | sample 1853481 | NCBI WGS metagenome assembly PVMK01 (sample SAMN08533507, study PRJNA380276) | Marine sediment metagenome, whole genome shotgun sequencing project. | reverse complement strand
ACAGCCTGAAATAAAACCCCTGGCGTTGCATCAGTTCGTTGTGAGTCCCGGTTTCGATGATCCGGCCTCTGTTGAGCACGATAATCCGGTCGGCCCCCCGGGCGGTTGAGAGTCGATGGGCGACGATAATGGATGTGCGGTTGGCCATCAGGTTAAAAAGAGCTTCCTGGATTTTAAGTTCTGTGGACGAATCGATATATGAGGTGGCTTCGTCTAAAATAATAAGATCGGGGTTGCGGGCCAAGGCCCGTGCAATCGATATGAGTTGGCGTTCTCCGCTTGAAATTGACATCCCGCCTTCAGCAAGAACGGTATCAAGACCGCGGGGTAATCTGTCGATGAGGGTTTGGCAGTTTGAGTTCTTGATAAGCTGTTGGATTTTTTTTTCGGAAATGCCGTCTTTGCCCAGCGTAATATTGTCACGTACAGTATCGGAAAACAGAAAAGGCTCCTGCATAACCAGGGCCATTTTCTGCCTTAATGCAGAGGTGTGTATGTCTTTGATATCTATGCCGTTTACAAGCACCTGGCCTGATGTGGGATCATAAAACCGGGTAATAAGGTTTATAATCGATGTTTTCCCCGAGCCGGTCGGTCCCACCAAAGCAACAGTTTCGCCGGCTGAAACTTTAAAAGAGACCTGTTTAAGTACGGTTTCACCTTTCAGATATGCAAGGGAAACATCTTTTAAAGCAATTTGGGTGATGTTATCCGGCGCACTTGCAAAAGTTTGGTTTTTAAGGCCGGATGTTGATATACGCTCGACTGCCAATACAGGCTGCGGCAGCCTTTCAGTACTGTCCAAAATTAAAAATATTCTTTCAGCCGATGCCATGGCATTTTGCATGATATTATATTTTTCGGCGAGGTCTCGAATGGGCCTGAAAAACATTCTCATATAGGAAATAAAGGCAACCAGCGCTCCGAGGCTGATACTGCCGGCCATCACTTTGCCGCCGCCGTAATAGATTACGATCGCTATGGTTACCGCGCCCAGAAGTTCTATAACCGGCATAAAGACTGCAAAAACATGGACCTGTCGCATACCGGCCAGATAATGTTCATGATTCAGTTTAGAAAAATCCCGGTAATTCTCCTTTTCCTGCAAAAAGAGCTGGATAACCTTTAGGCCGCCGATGGTTTCCGAAAACTTGGTATTAATCTCAGCAATCTTGATCCTGAGAACTCTGAAAGCTTCCCGGGCCTGGCCGGCAAAATGGATGGACGCCAGCAGCACAACCGGGAGCACCATAAAAGAAATAAGTGCCAGTTGCCAGTTGATGCCTAAAAGAACAGCGGTGATTCCTAAAAGCAAAAAAAGATCCTTGAAAACAAATACAATCACGGATGTGAACAGTTCGTGCATGTTTTGAATATCATTGGTGACCCGGGTGACGAGACGGCCCACGGGATTACGGGTAAAAAATGCCACCGACAGGCTCTGGATATGCTCAAACAGGCGCACCCTCAGATTATGCATGATCATCTGCCCCGCATATTCCATCACCATAACCTGCACAAAGTTGAGAACAAACGTCACCAGCACAATCACGAGAAAATAAGCGGCAATCATGCTGACCCCGGCCAGGTCGCTACGGCGCAGCACAGCCAGTTCTTTTTTTTCTAATTGCTCAAGGTCGTCTAATTTAACGAGGGCAAATGATTCGTATCTTTTGAAGATGTCTGCATATTTTTGGACAATAGCCTCAACTTTGGCATCCGCCAGATCAGCCCGCAGGTATCTGACGTTACTATCAGCCACATCCCGACCAATACCTTGCACGGATTCTGCCTGCGGCACGATATAGCGGTCGATTGCAATCTTGGTGAGATACGGCAGAGAAAGGTCCAGCAGGGTGATAACAACCATGAGAACAATTGATAAGCCCAGGAGCAGTTTGTAAGGCCTCGCATACGGATACAGGCGCTTTAACAATTTTACATCATAAGGCTTGCCAAGCTGCTTTTCCTCAAAATATCCAAAATCAGTGCGCATAAGTAAAGAATCCTGCCCCAAACGACCAGGCCTTGATTTCACCCCATAGGGGTGCACTTATCTCAAATGTAGTAAGTTAAATCCCAAATAACAAATATCAAAAATCAAACAAATCGCAATAACCTAAAATTCAAAAATCCAAACAATGTCTCGTCCTGGAAGGTTTGATCATTGAATATTGGAATTTGAAATTTATTTGTAATTTGCCTGCCCGCCGTCTTTTTGGCGGGGTGCTTGGAATTTGTGATTTTAGACACAAAACTCCAAGGCAGAGCCAGACATCTCTAACCTGGCCCAAAGGACCAGGCTTTTCAGGACATATTAAACTCCTCCTCTATTTCCTGGAGGCGAAATATTTTGGCATAGTACTGATTGTTTGCCATCAATTGAGTATGCGTTCCGGATTCCACAATACGCCCCCTGTCAAGGGCGATGATATGATCGGCAAAACGGACTGCAGAAATTCGATGGGAGGCAATAATAATGGTTCTGCCGTCGGCCATGGATCTGACGGTCGTGATAATGTCACGGCCGGTTTCCATATCCACCTGGCTGATGGGGTCGTCCAGGATCAAAATGCCGGCCTCATTCAGCAGGGCACGGGCCAGGGCAACACGCTGTTTCTGGCGGAAAGAATGACTCCCTTTTCGCCGACAATGGTATCAAAGCCTTCGGAAATGATTGGATGGTATCATCAAGGACTGCTCTTTGGGTCGACTGTATTAATTCCACCTCTTTTGCATCAGCACTGAAGGCAATGTTTTCCCGGATGGTGCCGGCAAATAAAAAGGCTCCTGTGACATGAAAGCGATCAGGGATCTGAGATCGGCCAGCTGTATTTTTCGAATGTCGATGCCGTCTATCAGAATGCGCCCCTGTGAGACATCGTAAATCCTTGGTATGAGACTCAAAAGGGTTGTTTTACCGCTTCCGGGAGGACCAACGATACCTAAAATCTTGCCATGGTCGAGGTTAATATCGATTGCAGTTAAAACCGGGGTAGTGTCAGAACCGCCGGCTTCGAGCCCATATGAGAAGGCGACATTTTCAAAAACAAGGCCGCCGCGGGTCTTTTTGATCGGCTTTGCGTCCGGCATATCGTCAATTTCAGGTTCTGTTTTTATGATCTTATCGATCCTGTCAAGAGAAGCTTTACCCCGCTGGATAAGGTTCGTGACCCAGCCGATGGCCATCATGGGCCAGGTTAGAAGACCCAGATAAGCGATAAACGCCACAAAATCTCCGGGGGTGATGGTAAAATTGATGGTTTGACGTCCCCCCAGAAAAAGAATGATGACCAGGCTTAAGTTTGAAAGCAAAACCATAATGGGGAAAAAAGAGCCGGTAACCCTGACCAGCCTAAGATTTTTATCGATATAATCCCTTGATTTGGTTTCAAGTCTTGCAGCAGAATCTTTTTCCCGGCAATATGCCTTTATGACGCGGATACCTGCAAACCGCTCTCTGGTAACCTCGGTTAAATCTGAAAATGCCTTTTGTACCTCCCCATACATGCGGTGCATCTTTTTACTGAAAAACCGTGCGCTCACAACGATCAAAGGCATGGGTATGAGAACAAAAACCGTCAGCCTGATATTGATATAGGCCATAAAACCGATTGCTGCCGTCCCTAACACAATAGCGTCGGTTAGCGCCACCATACCCATACCGGTAGCCATACGAACATGTTGAATATCATTGGTGGCATGCGCCATCAGGTCGCCGGTTTTGGTTTTATCGAAATATGGGGCCGAAAGGGTTTGAATATGCGCAAAAGTCTGTTGCGCAGGCCCTCTTCGACCCGGCGTGATGTGCCGATGAGGCAACGTCGCCATACGTATCGGAAAAGACCTATCAGGACGGCAATCCCGACGATATAAAGGGCATAGGCTAACAGTTTCATCAGGTCGGTTTGCAGGGCGGCAAGATCGTCAATAGCCCATTTGATGACGCGGGGGATGAAAAGCTGCAGGAAATCGACGGTGATCAGACAGATGATTCCCAGGACAATCCGTAATCGGTTTTCCTGAAGATACGGTTTTATTAAATAAAAGGATTTCATAAAGTTATATAATTATCGCAATTGAAAGCAACTTTTTCCCGTACATTGACTTTCACAATGGCGGTTGTTATGGTGTTAGGTTATGGAACCAGGAAATATTGTTGAATACATAGACCGCCAGAAAATAATATGCGCGGTTGTCCTGGAAGTCAAGAAACAGAGACTCAGGCTGCTTGCCGAAACCAATCGGGAAGTCAACCTTTCGCAAAGCCGCCTGTCTCACAAATGTAATCTGCGTATTGAGCTTTCCATGGGCAGAACCCGGATTGTCGATAGGTTAAATGAAATCGCAAACCGGCGTAAAGCTTTAAGTGCCGATGTTGATGTCAAAGAGTTGTGGGAAGTTCTAAATACGGAGCAGGAATGGATCGACCTTGAAACCATGACCGCATTCTGTTTCCCGAACAAATCGACTTATGACCACGAATCCGCTGTAATAAGAGCATTTTTTGAAAACAGACTCTTTTTTAAGTTTAACCAGAATAGCTTTTTCCCGATTTCAGAAGAACTGCTCCAGCGCAAAGTTGCCCAGCAGAAAGAAGCCGCCCGCAGAAGCCGGATCATCGCCGAGGGAAGCGATTGGTTAACAAACATACTGGTAGGCAATCAGGTAGACTTGCTCCAGGATAAGTCTGAAATTATAACCATACTGAAATCATATTATATTTTTGAAAAGGAAAGCGAGCATTATAACATTGGCAAAGCCATTCTGGCCGGGGCCGGAATCGATGCTGCCGAAGGCTTGTTTCAGATCCTGGTAAAACTGGGAGTCTTTGACAAAAATGAAAACATCGATCTATATCGATACAATATGCCCACTGTTTTTTCCGACGAGGTTACAGAGAGCACGACCAAACTGATCAACTTGAAGTCGCCGGCGTTTGCCGGCAACAGTCGTAAAGACCTGACCATGCTGCCCATCATGACCATAGACGGCCAGGGAACCCTTGATTATGATGATGCTATCAGTATCGAAGATAAAGGTGATCATTACAGACTAGGTATTCATATTGTTGATGTGGGGCATTATATCAAAAAAGGGGATCTGATTGATCGGGAGGCTTTTGCGCGCGGAAGTTCCATTTATATGCCGGATCAGAAAATACCCATGCTGCCCTCCGGCCTGGCTGAAGATCTTTGCAGTCTGAGAGCCGGGGAATTGCGTCCTGCCGTCAGTATCATGGTAAATTTAAGGCGGTAGTTCGAAATCATCGATTATGAAATTTTCGCTAGCAATATCAGAGTAGAGGACAAGTGTACCTATTACGATGTCAATCTGATGACATCCGATAATAACAAAATCATTATCTTGCGCGATATTGCCGAATCGTTCCGCCAAAAAAGGTTTGAAGGTGGTGCCGTTCAAATAAACCTGCCGGAGATCCATGTCTGGATCAATGAAGACGGTGAAGCCACTATAAGCCGCATTAACAGGGAAAGCCCCGGAAGAATGCTGGTTGCGGAAATAATGATCATGGCCAACTGGTTGATGGCCAAATTCCTTAAAGCAAATGATGTGCCGGCCGTTTACCGGTCTCAAAAGGCTCCCAAGGAACGCCTCTATAAGGGCAATGAGGGCACTATTTTTGAAAACTATATGCAGCGCAGGTTTCTAAGCCGTTTTGTGCTGAACCACCGGCCCGAAAATCATTCCGGATTGGGGCTGAATGCCTATGTCACGGCTACTTCTCCCATCCGGAAATATTTTGATCTTGCCACCCAGCGGCAGATAAGGGCGATTCTCGGTCTGGAAGAGCCTTATACCAAAGAAGAGATTGATCATACCATCCAAATGCTGGGCCAACCGATGGGCGATGTGTCAAGGATTCAATACAGCCGCAACAGATACTGGTTGTTGAAGTACCTTGAAAAAAGAATCGGCCAAAAAGAAGAGGCCATTGTCTTGTTTAAACGTAGAAGCAACTACAGGATACTGCTGACGGAATATGTTCTGGAATGTGATCTGGCGCAGTCGAGCGGCATAAGTTTAAAACCCGAAGACCTGATTCAGGTTACCCTGCAGCATGCCGACGCGCGCAAAGATGTGGTTTCGGTATTTATGGGCTAAATTTCTCCTTAATTCAAATTCTCTTCCAATAGATATAATTACGCGCTTTTATTTGTGAGTTCTTGCCGATTTAAACGAAATTATCCGGCGGCGGAAACGGAGCGTATTTTTGAGAACCGCTATAACATGTAGTAGAATTCCTATGTTTTTACCAAAAATAAATCTGTTTTTTCTTCGACTTTTGATAGGATTGGGGATTTAAGAACCGATGCGCGTATTATTCTGGTACTGTGATCGATTTGACTGGGTGCCCGCCTTTCAAGCGCTGCCCGATGCGGCTGCAGCAGATCCGGCTGAAAATGAAAACTGCGTGGTGGCGTTTGTCCATATTGAGCCCGATGATGTAGAGCCGGGGAATTCGGCGGAAACCAAACTGGTTAAAAACGCCAAATGGTTGGCCCGCAAATGGCAGATTACCAGGATTATCTTACACTCCTTCACGCACCTTGGAGAGGAAAAGGCTGAGGCCGGCGAGGCACGGGCTTTGCTGGACAGAACCCAAAAACGGCTGGAGAAGGCCGGATATTCTGTTATGCAGACACCGTACGGCTATTTTTTAGATCTGAAAATACAAGCAAAGGGTCATCCCTTAGCTCGAGTGTTCAAACAATTCTGATGAATTCGATAAAAGTCGAATTCATCACGTTTTAGGTTTTAAGTGTTAAGTTTTAGGTTAGATATATATTATCCCTATAGATACTTAAAACTTAAAACGATTGTAAAAAGAGAAAAGAATGCTTTTTGCGAAACCGTCAATTTTAGCCTGCATATTTCATGAAGATTCTATATACGTCAGACATTCACGCCAATCCCGAGCATCTTTATTCCATGCTGAACGTAGCGGCAAGAGATGCAGTACAGGCTGTTATTATCGGTGGAGATATCGTTCCGCACCATTTGCCCGAGGACGACACGCTGGGTGTGCTGCCGGCCCAGGCGCTGTATTTAAAGAATGTCTTGATTCCCGCTATCGAGGAATTCAAGAAGCACCACCAGGCCGCCATTTATCTTGATCTTGCCAATGACGATTTTATCTGTAACCGCAACATTCTAAAAAACCATAATTTTGAGCTTTTCAATCTGCTGCACCTGCAACAGCACCGGTTTACGGAGCATGTCGATATTATCGGTTACATGATGGTTCCACCAACCCCTTTTTACAGGAAAGACTGGGAAAAACCTGATTCTCCGGAAATGCCCTATGCCCCGGGCAACATCGTCGCTTTAGACGGATTTATTTCCGTCAACGACCAGTTGGTTGAAACCTTTATAGACCTTGCCACAGATGATACCATTGAAAACGACCTGGCGCGCTTATCAGAATCGATTGACCGGCCGTTTATCTTTGTGGCCCACTCTCCACCGTATCAAACGCCGCTGGATATGTTGGACAGCGGCCTGCACGTGGGCAGCATCAGCATTAAAAGATTTATTGAGGACTGGTCCCGCAAGGGTTTGCTTATCGCAGCGCTGCACGGTCATATCCACGGTGCCCCGTACCGGTCCGGCTCTATTCAAACCATCATTGAAAATACTGTTTGCATCAATCCCGGCCAGGATGAAGGCCGGGGCTCCAATTTGCGATATGTACTTCTGGAACTTAAAGACCGGCAAACTCCGCCACAGATCCGCATCATATTTGAACCGGAATAACAATACCTCGAATTTTCAATACATAGATAAGATGAATTCGTAAAAAGCCGAATTCATCACGTTTTAGGTTTTAAGTGTTAGGTTTTAGGTAATTAAAATTGGATTATTTAACAGATACTTAAAACCTAAAACTTAAAACGTTCGTAAAAAGTTGTTTTTTGACTTTTTACGAGATCATCAGATAAAGATATTGAATTTTTTAAACTTAAAATCTATGGCCTACATGAAACCAAGTACGCGTTAGTCGATGAACCATGAAATACTACATAGCTTAAAAGGTTCTTTTTCGGGTCAAAAAGAGCTGTTTAAGACGATTTTAGGGTCTGTTTTAGATATCTTTTGCTGCTATTATAGTTAGTTACCGTGGACAGACCCCAAATGTCCAAATGTCTCCCGACCCCAAATGTCTCCAATCCTTTCCTTGAAGTTTTTTGCAAAGCGTCAACTCTTTGACAAATAAAAGGCGTAAATTCGCCATAATGCACCTGTGAATAATTCACTGGATAAGCTCCAATATCTGGAATAATGAAGAATACGTCTAATTCCGTTTTGGCACGAATTCTGCTTTAACATATAATGTCATATTTTCCCCTGTTGGGTTAATCCTCAGTTTGGCAGAAGGCAAAAGGGTTTTGGGCCTACCTCCTGATAAAAAAGGAAGTGAGATTAAGACCGGGACCGCCTTATAAAAAAGGGGGTAAAGTTCCAAGGAATTATTGGTATTTGTAAGGATAAAAGATGAACCTTCAGCTATATTTTAAAAAAATTGGTGTCCTAAAGTTTATATTAGCTGCTTTGTCCCTTGTCTTATGGTCCCATCTGATAATAGTTTTTATTAATCGTGACCAAACATTGTCAACTTCGAAATATTCGGAAAATTCCCGTCCTAATCAAAATGATGCCAATGTTGACAACAACCGTGGGAAGGGCCAAGGCGAAATAGGACCCTCTTCCTCGATTTCTCCATTCGCCAAAGATGCAGTGGCTAGCCCCCGTGGGAAGGACCAAGGCGAAATGGGGCCCTCTTCCTCGATTTCTCCACCCGCCAAAGATGCAGTGGCTAGCCCCAAAAGGCCTGAGTCGCCCAAATTAGAGGCAGGCATGGTTGCATTTAAAGAGAAACGTTTTGCAGAGGCAGTGGCCCTGTTTGAAGAGATCTTAGCCAGCGATCCTTCAATGATAAACAAGGTTTCAGGTCCTTACGCCAGGGCTCTGCAGGGTCAATCTTCTAACCTTGCAAAGACAGATCCCCAGAAGGCCAAAGCATTGCTACTCACCTCTGTCGAGGTAGAACCAGACAGCGTACAAGGACATTTCCAACTGGGTCTCCTTTATGTAGGGCTGAAGGATTATGCCAAGGCCATTGATGCCTATCAAAAGGCTGCCGCACTGGACCCTCAGTTTTCTGAAACATTTTTCAACCTCGCATACGTTTATGCTGTAATCAAGGATTTCTCTAAAGCAAAGGAAATGTACGCCCGTGTTGTTGAACTGGCCCCTCCTTTTCTTGATGAGGCCCTCTTCAACCTCGCTATGGTCAATGAGAAGCTGGGGAAAAGAGACAAGAGTATAAAGAACCTGGAGCAGGCGATCATGGTCAACCCGGAAAATGAATTGGCGAAAAAGTATCTTCAACGATTAAAACGAAAGTGAGGAGAAATTCAATAATGAGCACCACTCAAAAGAGAATTCTATTGGGTCTGATAGCAATCGTCTTGGTTTTTGCGTGGATCGGTTGTGCTTTCTTAGGCAAGGAGCCCGTAGAGCCGAGGGTCGGTGAACGAGAGCAAGCACCCCCAGCGGAGGCCAAACCAACGACCAGGGAAGAAGTCCGGCCACCTAAAAAATCTGCCGGTTTGGTGCACAGGATACAATGGCAAGGGGAAACGCTCTCAAGAATAGCCAAATGGTACACCGGCAAGTTCAAGAACTGGAAGGCCATCGCCAAAGCCAATCCCAAACTCAAGCCCAATCGAATACTAATCGGGGGTAAGATTCATATCCCGGAAGATTTGCTGAATACCCGAGAGCCCATGCCGAAAGAGTTTTTGGCTGGGTTCACTTCAAAGCCGAAAAAAAAGCGATCAGCTTCCAAGCCCAAACCTCCACCCGAAGAGGAGACAGAACCCGTGCTGTTCGGGCCCAAGGTATATCCTAATAATTAATCGCATCCGTGATTCCACAGGCAATAAAAACATCATTATCATTTGGGCGGAAGCTCGCAGTCGGTGTAAGTGATCGACGATGCGAAGATCTCCTGCGAACAGGTTTTGATCGAACACCAAGGGCACTCGATTGACTTCCACAAAGACGTACACCCGTATTAGACCGACGACAGGCGTACATGATCTCAGCGACGTCTGGAGCACCGTACGGGTTCAAAACAGAGTTGCCGATGAGGGGAGTAAATTAGATGGCTACGATCCCGGAAGCACTTGCCCTTGCCGTCCGGCATCATCAAGCCGGACAGCTATCGCAGGCGGAGCAGATTTACCGACAGATTCTTGGCGTGGATCCCAGCCACGCAGATTCACTCCACCTGTTAGGCGTCATCGCATCCCGATTTGGCAAGCACACCGAAGCCATTGACTTGATTGGTCGCGCGATCGCAGTCAACCCGCAGGCGGAAGCATTCCACTGCAACCTGGGCATCGCTTTGCAGGAACAGGGGAAG
>PVMK01142994.1_pt1 | contig 10454 bp, 9 predicted proteins | sample 1853481 | NCBI WGS metagenome assembly PVMK01 (sample SAMN08533507, study PRJNA380276) | Marine sediment metagenome, whole genome shotgun sequencing project. | reverse complement strand
TCTGTACGTTCTCCCAGTCGTTTCAGCCGCTTTTCCAGGTCATTCACGTCCTTATGGCGAAAACGTATGACATCAGCTCCACCCAATCGGCAGCCATCGTAGATACTTGCATGGCAGTCGGCATCCAAGAGGATGACATCTCCGGGACCAGCCAGGGCTGCCAGCACGCCCAGGTTGGCCACATACCCCGTGGAAAAAACTATTGTGCCACGGCAGCCGAAGAAATCTGCCAGATCACGTTCCAGTGCTACATGGCTGGCGTAAGTGCCGTTAGCCATTCTCGAACCGGTGGTGCCGGTGCCCTGATCATGGACAGCTTTGCAGGCTGCGTCGATACAGTCGGGATCAAATGTAAGCCCCAAATAGTTGTTCGTGCCGGCAAGAATCGTATGACGGCCATTTACCATTGCCTCGGTGGGCGAGATAATCTGCTCCATGACTACATTGATGGTATCGACTCCACTCTCCGCCAGTTCTTGGCGGGCTTCAACAAGATGCTGGAATTTATCAAAAATGGCCATTATTGTCCTTCCTCTGTTAGCTGCTGGAGTTGGGTGGCAAAGTCTTTGATGGTGCGCACGTTGGCGAGGATGTTCAATGGGATGGAGATATCGAAGCAGTCCTCTACCTCCTCCACGAGTGTCATTACCTTCAAGGAATCGAAGCCAAGATCAGCCACCAGATCCGTATCTTCTTCAAGCTTCCGGCCGGCCTTGACGGACGGCTTCAGCATTTCGTAAAGCACTGCCAAGATTTCTTCATAACCTTTCATCAGTTCTACTTTAACTTATGTTTTCGGGTTGTGGGAACCCTCACGGCATCAGCCGCCCAGTCTCAGAGTGCGCTGCAACCCCTCGGCGAGCAAAACTCGCGGCGCCCAGCCCGTCTCGCGGGTCAGGGCATTATTATCACACACCCAGTTGGAGTGGTTGAGCTCGCGGACCTTCCCGGGTGTAAACATTGGCGCATATCCGAATATCTGCGCCGCCCGAAGGTTCAGACCGGCCAACAATCGGAGTATGATCACCGGCACTTGTATGCGAAACACGTGCCTGCCATAGAGCCGAGCGACAGTATCAACCACATCATCCCAAGAATAACCGTCTGGGTGCCCGTCGTGCAATTCAAAAGCGCGCCGCTCATCGGTTCCAGAGTTCAGCCATTGTACAACAGCCTCGGCCAGGTCTTCAACGTATAGCAATGAAAATCGTGCACTGCGGGAGCCGAGAATTGGAGCGATACCACGCCCGATCCAGCGAAAAAGGGGAAGCAATTCCTTGTCTCCGGGTCCGTAGACAGCGGACGGCCGCAGCACTGCCCAATTCATATCACCGGCAGTCGCGGCGAGCGTGTCCTCACCTTGCCGCTTACTGGCAGCGTAAGGAGATAAGTGCGGCTCCCGTGCCGCCAGAGAAGATACCAACAAAAAACGTGGCACCCGGTGCTGCTTCCTAGACGCTTGCACCAGTCTTGCCACGCCATCTACATTCACGCCATCGAACTGCGCCTGCGAAGCACCCCGCACGGCGCCCGCGCAGTGTACTACGGCATAAACACCGTTTACCAGGCGGCGCAGGCTGTCAAGATCCTCAAGGTCACCTTCTATCCACTGGGTGGTAGTGCCGGCGTAACGTGCACCGAGTGATGCGGGACGGACCAGCGCTCGTATCTGCCAGCCAATGGTTTCCAGTCGCCGCGCTAGGACACCGCCGATGAATCCTGTCGCCCCCGTCAGGGCTATCGTGCGCGACATTGAGCTAGTTCCAGCAGGCGCTAGCCTGTCTTCGTGAAGACTTCGAACTATACGGCTCTCTCGCCAAGAGCCCGGGCAAAATCCAATGTTTGGGGTTGCCTCAATTGTGCCACACTAACCCGTTTCAGAAAATCCTGTCGCGCCCCGGAGCGAGACAACTTTCCGGAGGAAGTTCTGGGCAATGTGTGAGGAGGTACCAACTCGATAAAACAGTCGATGCCCAATTCCTCGTGAGCCAGGCCATGCAGCCGTTCCATCAGGCTGGCACGTTTCACTACATCTGAGACGCGGCACTGGATCACTAAAACGGCCTTTTCCTCGCCATCCGGCCCAGGAACCGAGAAAGCCGAGGCATCTCCTGTCCTTACTTCGATCTGCTGCTCAGCCAGGTACTCGAGATCCTGTGGCCAGATATTTCGGCCATTAATAATGATTAAATCCTTCTCGCGTCCAGTAATCACAAAGGAGTTCCCGATCCGGTAGCCGAGATCTCCGGTGTCGAGCCAGCCATCTGGTGACAGAACCTGTTGAGTTGCTTCCGGGTCGCCAAAATAGCCGGACATTACGCTTGGTCCCCGGACGAAAAGAGTCCCGCAGCACCGTTCTGCCAGAGCTCGTCCGTGTTTGTCCCGAACCTCAACTTCATAATCCGGCAACGGCACCCCGCAATTGACAAAATAGTTTGATCGAACAGTAGACTTGCCGTTACCGCCGTTCACAGGCAGCGCCTCTTGGTGTTCGGCAAGATGCTCCCCATCCACGCAGTCCACCTCCAGCCCCTGGGCAAGAGGTGCAAAGCTCACTGCCAGGGAGCATTCCGCCATACCGTAGCAAGCGAGAAAAGCATTCTTGTTAAAATTGCTTGGTGCAAGCATTTCGGCGAACTGTATCAAAGGTTCGGGTCGAATGGTTTCCGCACCGACACCGGCCACACGCCAAGCGCTGAGGTCGAATTTATCTGACTCTTCTTTGCGCAAACGACGCAAGCACAACTCATAACCGAAAGGGGGACTGAAAGAGATCGTGCCTCGATTTTCCGTCATCAGCTTCAGCCATACCCGGGGACGCATGGCAAAATCTCGGGTGCCCAGGTAATCAACGGATACCTGGGACGCCAGCGGGGCCAACACCAGCCCCACAAGCCCCATATCATGATAGTAGGGAAGCCAGGAAAGGCAGCGGTCCCCAGGTCGAACCTTGATGCCGTGTTTGATGATGTCCGCCAAATTGTTCAAAACTGTCTTCTGGGTGATGACCACCCCGCGTGGGAATCGGGTACTTCCCGAAGTATACTGCAGGTAAGCTATCTCATTGGGCTGGGACGAGCGTAGCTGAGTCGTTTGTTCAGGTAACTCTGCAAAGGCTTCTGGATTGCCAACAAACCGCAAGTTCAACCCCTCCGCAGCCTCGGAGAGAAACGGGAGAAAATCAGCTGGGGCCATGGCGACTTCCGCCTGGCAGATGGTCAGCAATCTTCGCAACTGCGCCACATAGGCCTGGTGGCCGCCTAGGTGGATTGAAGCCGTAAGAGGGACGGGTATCAGTCCAGCGTATTGGCAGGCAAAGAAAAAGCGAGGGAAGTCCGGGGTTGTGTCGGCGACGAGGGCTACTCGCGCCCCACGCTCTAACCCTAAACTGTGGAGACGCCGCGCCAGCGTTCGCGCTTGTTCCCGCAAGGCGGCATATGGCAGCACACTATGTAGCTTACCCGTGCCGGTGTAAAAATTGAATCCGGTCTCACCCTGGGCCGCGTAATCTAGCGCCTCTGCTAAAGTGGAGAAATCTGCAAGTCGTAACGGCAGGTTGTTCCGGGTTGGCGTAGCCTTCATAGCCTCGATAGCCTCCATGTTCATATCAATTATCTCTTCGAACATTGTGCAGCGATTTATCGTCAACGAGATCGGTGGTCAACTTCGAACCCGGCCGGCTACCACTGCGTGTCAGAGAGTTTGTCGCTAAATGCCAGTCGCTTCTACCTGATTAATGGCGGTATGTCAACCCTTTATGGTTGTGTGAGCGGGCCACACAGTTTAGAGAATGCTCAGAATCACCTAATCCTCGTCCGATATTTGCCAACATACAGACTAACCCCTTTACAGCCGTCTGTGCTATCAACACCATGCTGATTTAGGTGTATTAAGAATTCTTCTTGAAGATATGGTACTCAAGCAATAAGCGTGCCGATTGTTAGGGATTCATAGATCAATGGCGGTCAGACTTTGATGGTGGCTGTATATGGTCGAAATGCAAATAAAAAGTGTAATAACAGCTAATGAAAATCGGGACTATTTCCAATAGACGCGGGGTGCGGAGTAAAGAGACTTGATGTCTTGGTGTTGCGGAAAAGATACAGTTAGTCCGGAAAGTATGGGCTTTTAGTCACTATGGGAATGAGGCCGAGGCAGCGCTCTGTTCAAGCCCGGATATTTCAAAAAGCAGACATTGGCAAAATAAGGGAAGTGTACTGGTTTCGCGAAAACAGAAAATCAGTTATATTGCTCGGACTAGATTCCCTTTCTAACTGGCGAATTATTATCGCAGCTGATCGGATCTTTACGCCATGAAGTCGGTACTGCAGCGGTTTTCGGGCCAACAACAGACCAATGAGGGACCTTTGCGGGTCGTACCAGTGGAAGGGCGGCGCGGATTGCGCCAGTTTATCCGCTTACCCTGGCCGATTTACCTGGACGATCCAGCCTGGGTACCGCCGTTGCTCATGGAACGACGTCAGCACCTTTCCAGCCGGAATCCTTTCTTTGAGCACGCAAAATGCAAGTTCTGGCTCGCTTACCGTGGTGCGACACCGGTGGGCCGTATTAGTGCTCAGGTGGACCAGCTTCATCTGCAACGTTATGAAGACTCCACCGGCTTTTTCGGGTTACTGGAAGCTGAGGATGAGGCCGAGACTTTCCGGGCCTTGATGAATACTGCTGAGACCTGGCTGCGCGATCAGGGTATGCGCCGCGTTCTTGGCCCATTTAACTTGTCCATAAACCAGGAATGCGGTTTGCTTGTGGAAGGTTTTGACACTCCTCCCATGGTGATGATGGGGCATGCCCGTCCATACTACGGTGCTAGGGTAGAAGAGAACGGTTATAGAAAAGAGAAAGACCTTCTGGCCTACTGTATTGACGTTGATTTCGAACTAACAAAAGCAATGGGGACTGTAATCAAGAGAGCAGGGAGACGGGTGCGCATCCGATCGTTGAGGAGAGAACATTTTAGCGAAGAGCTTGAAATCTTGCAGGACATTTTTGAGGATGCCTGGTCGGAAAATTGGGGCTTTGTGCCTTTTACCAAGGCGGAATTCAAACATCTGGGCCAGAATCTGAAACATCTAGTGCATACCGAGTACATTCAAATTGCTGAAGTTGACGGTTCACCGGACGCCATGATCATAGGGTTCCCAAATGTGAATGAATCTATCCAAGATCTAAACGGCAGGCTCCTCCCTTTCGGCTGGCTCAAGCTGCTGTGGCGGCTGAAAGTGAATCGGCCCCAAACGGCGCGCGTTCCGCTCATGGGTGTGCGCAAACGTCATCACAATAGTTTTTTGGGCGCCGCCCTTGCTCTCATGGTAGTAGAGAGAGTGCGTCGGCTCGGAGTCAAATACGGTGCCAAGAAACTGGAATTGTCCTGGATTCTCGAAGATAATGCGGGGATACGAAGCATCCTCGAGTCTATCGGAGGGGTTGTGTACAAACGCTACCGCATCTTCGCTAAAGACTTAGTAGGTTGACCCTAACGTTGCATACCCAAACCGGTAAAAATCGCTGCGCTCGCGTGATAGTCCCGCCTGTGGCGGGACGAGCGTGCTCGCCTCGGACAGGATCTCACGTACGGTCAAGTACTGTTCATCCTGTCCCAGCCTGCGCGCGCTCCGCCTCAGGCGGACGCACTCTGACGCGTTTTTCCTCGGCGTGGGTGTACAACGTTAGGGTTAATAACCAGGAGCGAATATGAGTAGGCCGACGACACGGCTTTCACTGCGGTGGTGCTCGCCGGGGACCGTAAGCGTAAGCCCGGAGACCCGGTGGCGGAAGCTGCAGGTGTCAGTTGCAAGTCTTTGACCCCTGTGGGGGGTAGGCCAATGGTGCTGCGCGTACTTGACGCTCTCGAGGCAGCCCGGGAGATAGAAGGAATAGTACTTTGCGGGCCTGACAAGTCTGCCGTAGATCAGGACAAAGAACTTCGTGTTCGTATCGGTTCAGGAAAGGTTAGATGGGTGGAAAGCCAGGCAACTCCAAGTTCCAGCACTTACCACGCTATGCAATCTCTGCCAGATAGCACCCCTGTCTTAGTGACCACAGCAGACCATGCGCTACTCACTGCCGAGATAGTGGATTATTTCTGCTCCGGGGCGCGCGGAAGCGGAAAGGACGTAGTGGTAGGACTGGCTCTGCATGAATTGGTTACGGCTAAATATCCGGAGACAAAGAGAACTGCTATTCCATTGGGAGACGGTTCGTACTGCTCGTGTAACCTCTTCGGTTTCTTGACACCTGAGGCGCGGAGTGCAGCTCATTTTTGGCGTAAGGTTGAAAGCCAGCGCAAAAAAACATTGCGGCTTATCGCTGGTTTTGGTTGGTTTAACGTATTGCTCTATTTGCTGAAGCGGCCATCTCTTGAAGAAGGGTTGGAACGAATATCGAAGCGGATTGGGCTAAGAGCCGGTGCCGTTCTCCTGCCCTTTCCGGAGGCAGCCGTGGATGTTGATACCTTCAGCGACTGGAAGCTCGTTGAATCTATTGTGGCCAATCGAACTGGTTGAGTGGGCGAGACAAGTACCATGATCATAGACCGCTATCTAATACGCGAAATAAGCAAGCCCCTGGTGGTCATATGCATTATCTTGGTGGTTATTTTTGCAAGCTATGAAGCAGCCGATTACTTGGCTGCCGCCGCTGCCGGCCTGCTGTCGGGGAAGACGGTCATATATCTAATCCTGCTCAAGGTGGCCATCAGTTTAGAGGTGCTGCTGCCCACTACCTTGTATTTCTCTGTTGTGGTTGCTTTGGGCCGAATGTACACAGACTCCGAGATCACAGCCCTGTCCGCTTGCGGTGTGAGTATAGCCCGGGTGGTGCGAGCCGTCTTATATCTATCCCTGCCCCTGGCGATTGTGGTAGCAAGTCTGTCTTTGTTCGTCCGCCCCTGGGCATACGAGAAAGGCTACAGCCTCAAGGCACATGCAAAGGCTGAATTGGATATAAGCCGATGGAAGGCAGGCAATTTCTACCGAGTTCGACGAATGAATCGCGTCGTCTTTGCCGAAGAGATTGACCATGAAAACAATCGAGCAAAGCGGATCTTTGTACATAGTGATCTTGGAGACAAAGTGCAGGTTATCTACGCCAAGCAAGTCTATCAACATGTGGACAAAAAGAGCGGCAAGCAGATACTGGTATTCTTGGACGGGTATCTGTACGAACTCTCTCGCCTTGGGGATAAAGGCCACATTATGAAATTCAAACAGTCCACGATGGCGTTAGAACCACTGGAGATAAAACCAATGGAGTATAAGCGCAAAGCTGCTTCCACCATGCGGCTGGCCCGCTCCGAGAAAGCCAGGGACGTGGCAGAATTACAATGGAGGTTATCCACACCCCTGGCCACAATCCTTTTGGCCCTGCTCGGCGTGCCTTTGAGTCGAACGGCCCCACGCCAGGGCAAATATGCCAGAATGGGGACAGCAGTGTTGATCTATGCCGTCTATTACAACACAAGTGCGATGGCCAAGAAGTGGGTAGACCAAGGTGTGGTGGGATCAGTGCCGGGGATGTGGTGGGTAAATGTTTTGCTGGCCGGCCTGATACTGATCTTGCTATTTCAGCCAACCTTTGCCTTTCGGTGGCGAAGCCGATGGCGCCGCTCCCGGGTCTAAACCCTGTATTGGCAGTTTATGGGGCAATGATGGTTGATGATCTCGTAAAAAGTCATTAATGAGACGGCACAGTAAAAAGCTCCAGATGCAAGGCGCGCAAATCTTTAGGAATGAGGCGTACTTACAGGTACGCCGCAATGACTAAAGATGAAGCGCAATCCCGCCGGGGCGGGACAGGTGGACTTTTTACGAAGCCGTCAATGGTTGGCCATCCGGGAACTATAGATGAAAACACTTGATCGTTATATCGGCGTTAGTTTCATCCAAGGCTTTTTGCTGGTGATCTTTATACTCGTCTCCTTGTTCAGCTTTCTGGAATTTGTCGTGCAACTGGATGACATTGGCAAGGGAAATTACCAACTGCTGGATGCCTTCGCCTACATAGGCCTAACGATTCCCAGACGGGTACTTGATATGGTGCCGATGGCTGCTCTGTTAGGCAGCATCATTGCCTTGGGGATGCTGGCTGATAAAGGTGAACTTATCGTCATGCGGGCTGCTGGGTTGTCAGTTCAGCGTATTTGTTTCTCAGTGCTCGCCACTGGCGCCCTGCTCATGTTGGCGACGGGCATCCTGGAGGAGTATGTCGCCCCGCCAATGGAGCAGCACGCGCGGCTGAGCCGTTCACTGGCGATTTCAGATACGGGAATCCTGCTTACAAGAGAGGGTTCTGGGCCCGCCAAGGCCATTCCTTCATCCATGTCGGGAAGACCCTGCAGGGGGCATTGCAGCCGACCTCGACGTCTATGAGGGCGACGAAGAGGGTGGTCTGCGCGCCTTCATTCACGCCCGCGAAGCGGACATCCACGATAACAAGCGCTGGGTGCTCAAGGATATTCGGAAGAAAGTCATCGAGGAACAGAGGATCACCACGCACAATCTTCCCACCATGGCTCTGGAATCGTTTTTAAGTACGGAGCAGGTTAATATATTGGCGCTCCCACCAGACAGCCTGTCGCCGTCAGATCTGTATCAATACATCCAGGCTCTGAGGCAGAGAGGGCAGAATGCCGATACTTATGTGCTGGCCCTATGGCAGAAGCTGGCTGTGCCGCTGACCACGGGTGCAATGGTCTTGCTGTGCGCTCCCATTTGTATTCGGCCTCCCCGGGGGACAACAATAGGGTTGCGCATAACGGTGGGGGCCATGCTAGGAATCGGGTTCTATTTGGCCAATCAGATCATTGGCTATATGGGACTATTGCTCGAGCTCCATCCGGCGATCACCACACTAGCACCTGTGGCGGCAATCCTGTGGATTGCCCTCTGGCGGTTGCGACAAGCCCCTTAAGCACTAAGTTGTTTTTGCCCAGGAGGGACTGAAAAAATGAACATCGAACATCGAACGTCCAACATCGAACGTTGAATGGGAAAAGATGAAGAAACAGACATATGATCTGGAAGAAAGGCTGCTCGAGTATTCGGTGCGAATCATAAAGATCGTTGAACAGCTACCAAATACCAGAGCAGGCAACCATGTTGCGGGCCAATTGTTGAGATCGGGAACTTCACCTTATCCAAACCATGGTGAAGCTCAGGCAGCGGAGTCCCCAAAGGACTTTATCCATAAGCTTCGTATTTCATTAAAGGAACTTAGGGAGACCCAGAGATGGTTAAAACTCATTAAGCGTGTGCCACTCATCAAGAAACCTGAACTGCTCAATGATATTCTACAGGAAACAGAGGAATTAATTAAGATTTTCGTTACGAGTATCAAAACGGCTGGAAAAAAATGAACATCGAACATCGAACGTCCAACATCGAATGATGAATGCGAAAAAATGAAGAAACAGAAATAGACATTCAAGTTTTGACCTCGGATTTTTGAAAACGAATGAAATTAAATTGCGGAGCGGAGCGACATCATTATTCGATATTCAAGGTTCGACGTTCGATGTTCGATGTTCGATGTTCATCTTTCAAAACAGCCTCGTATGGCATAAATGCAACCTGTGAATGTTTACAAAATAACTTAGCGCTCATAGGGGCGTAGTCCCCTCCGGGACGGAGTCGAGCCGGAAGCCCGGCCATATCCGTGGTCGCAGCAAGTGATTCATGAAATATCCGGGCTGGGTCAGCCCAGCGGGCGGGGCAGCAGCACGTCCTTTTCAATCTCTTCAGTAAACCTTTGCTGCGCTGGGGAATAGCACATTACGGTGACCACCATTTCCCAGCCACGTGGATTTGCTTTGAACCGATAGAGGTGGTATCTGGCCCGGCGGGAAGACGTGCGACCGAGCGCTGATGCAGAAGGCACGCCAAATGCCGGAACCGTGCCAGCCGTTGTTCCAGGTGGGTCAAAGAACTGCGGTGAGCGTGACCGTGGAGAATAAGCTCTACCCCGTGTTGGTCCAGCACCGATCGGAAGGCCGAAGCATCGGTGAGACGTTTGCGCCAGCTGACCGTGCCGTCCACCGGGGGATGGTGGATCAGCACGACCCGAAACAACCGCTGTTTTCCCGTCTCCACGAGAATCTTCTCCAATTTTTGCAACTGTATCTGCCCGACACTGCCGACGGCCAGTAACGGTGCACTCGGGCGAGCCGTGGAAACTCCGATTAGCGCTGCAATTCCGCGTACACGCAAACTGGGAAAAGTAGTGTGCACGTTTGTTCCCGCTTTGGCCCCAAGATGTGCTTCATCGGAGAGCATGTAATCCGTCCAGAGTGCAAAGGTGGAATTCCAGTCAGTGCTCACGTAGGTGTCGTGGTTACCGGGTATCACCGTTACCCGTGAGGGCGAGCCGAGGGATTGCAGTAGATTTCTGGCCTCTCTGAACGCTCTGGGCAGGCCCGAGGGCGTTAGGTCGCCGGTGAC
>PVMK01124737.1_pt1 | contig 10454 bp, 8 predicted proteins | sample 1853481 | NCBI WGS metagenome assembly PVMK01 (sample SAMN08533507, study PRJNA380276) | Marine sediment metagenome, whole genome shotgun sequencing project. | reverse complement strand
CTTTCTTCAAAGAGGGTAGCAGGGACCTGTTTGGATTCTGCAAGAAACCTTTTGACCTCGGCGGCTGCATTGGGCTGGTTTTCGGTCACCACTAAAAGTTCGACACGGTTACAAGTGGAAAAAAGCAAAACTTCGCTGATATCAGAATGTTTTTGGAGTGTTTCCAGGGCTGTGGTGGTCTCATCGGCCGAGAACGCAATGCACTCCCTGAGTTCTATCGGAGCTGTCTTATGATTCAATCCTAATAGTAGTATGTCGGTCATAGCTGCATTCATAAATTAGAATCTGGTGAATTCCCCATGATGTCCCGTTAATAGAAAGTTAACGCCCAAAAAAGTAAATAAAAGGGCTGCAAATCCAATAATGGACATAATGGCTGCTCTGCGTCCACGCCACCCTGTGCTGAGGCGTCCATGGAGCAGGGCGGCGTATATAAGCCAGGTCACAACAGACCATATTTCTTTGGGGTCCCAGCTCCAAAAACGACCCCAAACCGATTTGGCATATACGAGTCCTGTAATCAGGCCCAAGGTGAGCATGCTGAAACCTATAACGATAAAGGCATAACCTGCGTTATCAAGGAGTTCCAACGAAGGTAGCCGCTTGAAGAAAAAGCCGTGAATTTTTATCTTTATGGTGCGCTCCTGGATAAGATACAGCAGTCCGGCCCCGCATGCCAGAGCCAAGGATGCTTCGCCGACAAAAACGGCAATAATATGGATAATAAGCCAGAAACTGTTAAAAATATTTTGAGCCTGCAGCGGCACATCGGGCAGCAGTGAAGCCGTGATGACAACCAGGGTTACTAAAGGGACAGCGTATATTCCGAGAGTCTTGAGGTTATATTTATATTGAAATATTAGAAAAACACCCGCAACGGCCCACCCGGCAATTAAAAGGGTGCCGCGCAGATTATGAACCGGGATGTGCCCCGATAGCACAGTTCCATAACCGGCAGCCGCCGAATGGCACAAAAAACCTGCTATCAGCAGATAATATCCAGCCCGATACAGACGGTCTTGCTGCAAGAAAAGATAAAAAACGTAGCCCGCCGTGCTCGGTATGTAAAAAAGAATAGTAAAAAAAATCAGAAGTTCCATTTATTTGTCAGAGCCTTAACCTCTTAGTTTGTACGTTTAGAGGGATCGTGAAAAAATTTAATTTTTAACAGTGCATCCGGACCGTGACAGTCTATGCACAGCACACGCATCGCTTGCGATCTTAAAAAACTAGTGGTTGCATTGCCTTCAAGATTAACCCCTTTTCCTTTGGCCGGTATTCTCGAATCCCATTGATGGGCGTTATGGCATGAGGGACATGAAATATCGCCTACGGGTAGGAGTTTGCCGGATGTTTGATGAAAAATTGGGAAAAAATCGAGCCGGCCCTTAATATCCCGCCCGGCATTAATGATGAGTTTATCCTTAGGATGGGATGCGACCCGGGGTATTCTATTCTTGGCAGAGCCACCTTCCGAATGACAGGAATTACACATCCTTTCCATTATGTCACTGCCGTCGGCATAACTCTGTGCCCAAAGCTTGGTCTGGTTTTCACTGTTGTGTACCAGATGGCAAACACCGCAAACGCCGGATTCAGCAGGGGTCTGTTCCATGATATTTTTTGAAAAAGGCGCTGTTACCCTGAGGTCATGGTCGGTCCCTTCAACATAAGCTTTATCCGTATGGCAATTTTTGCACAGCTTGGGGTCAGGTGAATTTTCCAGTCTTAAAAAACTGTTTTGCGCACTTCCCTCAATATCATAATGGCCTGCATCCACCTTTTTCAATGGGTCCCAACGATGGGGATCGTGGCAGGTGCCACAGGTCATGACACCGTTTTTGGAAATTTTGTCGTCCATGCCGAAAAGAGGCAGGGAAGTGTTTAGTCCTTTTTCAACAGGCGAGATGCCTACCGGGTGTGAAGGGCCTTTGATTACTTTTTCCCCTGCGAGACCTTTTTCATTATGGCAGCTCACACACAAATCTTCCAAGGCGCCGCCTTCTTTTTCTGTCAGCTCCCTTGCCCACAGAAAACCTTTGCGCCCGCCGTGGGCAGCGTGGCAGTTTCCGCACAGCCCCGCTTCCGAAGGTGTTTGGCTTAAGGTATTTTTGCTTGCGGGTCTAACCTTGGCAAGGTCGTGTTTGGAGTTTGCAATGGAAAATTTACTGCGGTGGCATTCACCGCAGATATCCGGTGCTTGTTCTCTTAAGAAATAGGTTGCTTTATCTGCTTTAACATCTTTTCTTGCTTTGCCTGTTAGTGAGTCTGCCCGTGTCCCATGGGGGTTGTGACAGGTCGAACATGTCATCAATCCCTTTTTAGATCGTGCGCCGAATTTGTTAAAAAGCGGAAGCGTTAATTTCCCCTGATCAGCATCAATGATCGTTAATCCGGAATATGTATCTTTTTTCTCAAAAGGGCTTACGGTCAAAGGATGTCCACCGCCGGCAACATCAACTTTTTTGGCAATATTACTTTTGCCGTGACAACTCAAACAGAGCTGTGTAGTAAAATTTTTTTCTCCGTGAAGTTTTCTAGCGGCCCGATGGGGCAGATGACAGGCTGAACACACACCGGCTTCTGCCGCTGTTTTACCATCCAGATTCTTTTCTTGGGGGGCTGAATGCGCAAGGTTGTGTTGCGTGTCTGTCATGTGGTGTTTGTCCGCATGACAGGTCAGGCACAATGTCGATCTGGCGTCATTTTTAACTAATAAAAGTGTCTGTTTTATTTTATTATTGTGTACTTTATGACACGTCTGGCAGGTGATGACGCCATCGAAGCCTAATTTCGCCCCTTGCTTAACAAGCCTTTGAGGTATTTTGGCCTTTTGAGGGACAACATTTAGGACATGATACGGTTTGCGTTTGCCGTCGGCAGTAAAAATTTCCTTGTCACGGTGGCAGTCCAGACAAAGAGCGGAATCCCCGGCGCTGTCAATTAAAAAGTTTTCATGGGGCGAACCATGCGCCGTATGGCAAGTCTCGCAAACAACCTGATCCTTTTTCTTCCCCACAATGGCGCCAAGAGCGATCATTTTACTAGGAATCTTGCGATTAACCGTGCCCACCGGATGATTCCCGGTTTCAAGGCCCCCATCCCTTCCCGGGTGACACATACGGCACATGGCAGAGTTCGTGTTTGACGTTCGCATAAAGATAGAGTCTTTGGTCTCTGTTCCGCTGGGAACTCCGTGGGCCGTGTGGCAGGTGGCACATTGAACTTTACCGGCTTCATCCAGCGGAAATATTTTAGGAATCTTGATGTTGTCCGGTGGCTTCATATCGGTTTTGTGGCCGGAACCATTGTTCAATCTGGCCCTGGAATCCATAACGCTGCCGTCGTGGCAGGAGATACACATTTCAGGTGTTGCCACTACCTTTTCAGAGTGATACTCAACCAGATCCGAACCTCTCCCTTCGATGAAGAAAGTATCGATCCAGCGATAGTGGCAGATGGCACATCCCTTGGCGGATTTAGGGTTTTTGGGCGTTTTGACATCTGCTTGGGAGATTCCAGGTAAAAGCATTGAAATCATTACTAAACCTATGTAAAAATAATTGGTTCTATGCATAGTGTGCATATTAGTAAAAAATGCCTTTTTTCATTCAACATCATCTTCAATATGATAGACACTGACTTTATTTGCCAACATCTCAACAACATAAAGGCGGTTATGATTATCTATAAACAGCCCGGTGGGGGTTACGAATTTTTTTACCGCACCTTTTCCCGGATCACCAACCACAGCGTGAAACTCACCGTTGGAGTCAAAGACCTGAATAATTCCCATATAGCTGTCACTGACAAATACGCGGCTGTCTTTATCAATGGCGACGCCCTTGGGTCTGAAAAATTCTCCTTTTTCAACTCCCCAACCACCGATGAAGGCCACAAAAAGCCCATCAGGATTTAAAACCTGAACTCTGGTATTAATGACATCGACAATATAAAGATACTTTGCTTTATTTAATGTTATCAAAAAGGGATATCGAAATGCCCGTTTATCCGTACCGGGCGTACCGTAGGTGTCAATCAGCGTCAAGGTCGCAAGATCGTAGACGAGGATGCGGTGATTGTCATTGTCGACGATATAACATCTGTTGCGGGAGTCATCAACGACAACGTCGGTAGGATCCGAAGGGTTGCCGTCTTTTGAAGGTATTTTTATCTTGGCAATATAGTTTCCATTGGGTTTGAAAATCTGGACCCGATGGTTTCCGGAGTCAGCGATATACACTTGGCCGGAATCGTCAACATCGATCCCCAGGGGAAATCTAAACTCGCCGTTTCCGGACCCTTTTGTTCCAAAGTAAGATATATAGTTGCCCTGATGATTAAAAACTCTGATTTTGTGGTTTAGGCCGTCGACGACATAAATTCGCCCGTCTTTTGATACACAGACATCGCTGGCCGCGTTGAGGTTAGCCGTCATGTCAAACAGGTGCTTAACATTGGTTCGCCGAATTCCCCAAGCCGGTTTTACCATAATCAATGTTACGGCGACGAAGAATAACAAGGGGAAAAAATGATATGCGGGTATAATTTTTATTGTTGAAGATTTTTTAAATCGTTGTTTTCTCAGCATGGTTCATGAAATGTCCGTGTTAATACCCAAAGAGGTTTGGAAAGTAAAAGGTTTTATATTTAGTTACCAGCCCCTTAATATTCAAGTAGATCAAATCTTTTGTCTTTTTCTCGTCAAACCCAAGTTTATTGAAATCGAGTATACCGTTGACAGAATGGCATTCATTGCAGGCAACGCTGATTTCTTTTTTTTCAATATCTTTGTGAAAATATGCCAATTCTTTTTCTCTCTCGTCCGGCTTCAATTTTTTTTCTTTGCCAACGTAAGCTTTAGCCCGGGCGGTATCCCAGGTGTTCGTCAGCGAGCGGTTTTTTCCATTTTGCGGCGCGAAAGCGGTTATTCTGGAGATAAAATGGTTGGATTTGCGGGCTTTCTTTGTTTGGGGATTATAGAAGGTTCCAAACGGCGTCCCGCTGAATTGAGCATTTTCAGAGTTTTCCCACCCATAAGATAGGGAATTAAATTTACTTCTGTTGATATGACATACTTCACACAGCATAAACCCGGCATGCAAGTTAAGAAAACCCCTTACCAGTGTATTGTTACTGTGCGGGTATAAAGGATGACAGACCCGGCAGGATGACTTGTCCTTCAAAGCGACAATGAAAGATTGTTCCTCTTTATGGAAGCCGCTTAGAGCATAATTGTCGGGCAACTTTTTTTCCTTGTCGCCTTTGTGACATTCAGTGGTGCAGTCAACTTTGGTCTCACCGGTGTGGGGAACCTTGATAATGGTGGTGTGGCATTTATTGCAGCGCAGCTTGCCGTGGGGTGATTTGAAATACTTGGCTTCATCGATATGAAGCGCTTTTAATCCGTTGTTTTTGGCAAGCCTCACCAGGCCGGGGTACTGGTGACAGATCAGGCAGCCGCCTTCATCCAGGGCCAAGCCGCTATTGGCCGTTAAAGCAATAAAACAGAATGCCAGTAGCGGCAAGATTGAAAAAAGATTTTTCTTCATTTTCTTGTTTTTATAAAATCATGGAGCGATTTTATTTTTCAAAAGAATTTTCAACGCCAAAATCAATCGCCGAAGGAAGATAAAAGGTCTTATATTTTTCGATCATGCCGACGACTTCAGTGGAATTCAAGTGATTAATGCGCTGCGTGGAAAACCCCAGTTTGGCAAAGTCGAGGTAACCGTCCTTTTTATGGCAATCAGAACAGAACACCGGTTTTGATGAAATACCTTCATGGAGCTTTATTTTGGCCTGGGCAACCTGGTCGGGAGTATATTGATCCTTATGCACTAAATACTGTTGGGCCATTTTATCATCAACCGGCCTGAAAATCTTTTTTTGGCCGCCGGCCAAGATTTGTATCGGAAAGATTTTGGACGGATATTTACCGTATCCCCCTTTGACCTTAGTTGTCATCTTTCTGGTCTCATGGTCGACCCACATGAAATCAATACTTTTATGCCCTGGGTCTTTGCGGGCATGGCATACGGCGCAGGCGATAAAACCGGTATGAAAATTTAATAACGCCCGCACTTTTTTCTCCTTACTGTGAGGATAGGTTCCATGGCACGTCAGACAAAGCGGCGGATTATGTTCCGTCTCGGTAATATATTCATCAACCATGTGAAAATGCTCGCGGGTTACCGGATCTTTCTGGTGTAAAATTTCCTTGAATATATTTTGGTGTTCTTCTTCTTTATGTGTAGCAACCTCAAGTAATTTGCTGGCCTCAAGCCGGGGGAAGTAAAGCAGTTGCAGCAGCCACAGGCCGAACAATAAAAAGGGCAGGACATAAAGCGTTTTTACCAGCAAAGTCGGCAATAGTATTAGTTTATTAATAACCCTGCCTGCCAATGTGCCTGGTACATCCTGGGGGATTTTCTTATTTGAGGCCATGGTGTTAGAATCCTTATTTTATTTTTTAATATAAATTTTCTTAAGTTCAGGGTCATTCATAATTTTTTTATAATGCAGCGGAAATTCTTCTTTCATCTCATCTTCATCAATCACACCGGTTATCCACATATTATCTATCGGAAATTTATGGGGCCTTAAATGAACTTCATACAGGTGCCATACCATAATCGCCAGGCAGGCCAGGATGGCTTCCATACCATGAACAAGCGAGGCAATATCCAGAATAAATTTGTACCACAGATGTTCCGACCACATCAGCACACCGGTCACGGCCATTAAGGTCGTACCGGCAAATAGGGCACCATATTCCAGTTTGTGCTTATAGCAGAAACGGTCGAATTCCGGATGATTGTCCGCTAAACCCAGATAATAGCGGATATTTCCGATCATATCGGTTAAGTCCTTGACTCTGGGCATCATGTCCTTCAGCCAGAGCCGACCCGCCGGTTTAAAGATAAGATAGTAAAGATGGTATATGCTGACCAGTATCATAATGACACCGGCAATGCGATGCATGATGCCCCGGTAGTAAAACACGATCTGGCCGGCATCCCCCAGTTTTGCCACTATGTCTTCGGGGATTTTTATCATAAACCCGGTAATGACCAGCACAACAAAACTGATCACAAAAATCATATGCTGTACCCTTTCAGAAAGATTCAAACGGACAAAGTACAATTTGTCCTCTGCCCACTCAATCCCGAAGCCGTCGGCAACCTCTTCAACAGTTGTGTCTTTATTCCCCATGTTAACACCCTAACCCGGACGAGCCGGACCCAAACAGGATAGTTAGAAATTTAACTATATGTGCCATTTAACAAGCTGATACTGGAGACTGGATACTGGATGCTGGATACTTGATGCTGGTCGAAGATCCCGTCTTTAGCGGGGATAAGATAAGGACAATTCCCTTTTTTAAAGACCAGCATCCAGCATCTTTTCCATAAAGATATCACATGGCTTTATAATTTTTTTGTCGCAAAAAACCTACAATTAAGTAACTAATAATGAAAATCAGTGCACTCTTTTCTTGGCCCGGATATAATCTAAAAGCTGGTGCACACACATGAAACTGATCACCAAGGCGATTAATATTTGGTAAAATAACCGTACTATTTTTAATATGTTATAATGCAATATCTCATCTTCCGGAATTTCTGCTTTAGCCCGTTTAACCACCAGATTTTTGGCTTGATTTTCCATGCTTAGGTCGCTGTTTCCGGCTACAATTTTGGCTTTGGTACCGTATGCGTGTACCCTGCCGCTGGCAAATTCGGTCGTGGCACGGGGGTGGCAGGCCTTGATTCCCCCTTGATTACTACAGGTCATGACTCTATTGGCCATATTAGCCGGGGAGGTCGCATCTGTTTGGGGACGTATGTGATGCGTGGCATAACCGACCGGAACATGACAGTCAATACAATCGGGTGCATCCTCAACCCCGTATTTTACTTGGGCCCAATGAAACGTATCTTTGTAAGTCTCAACGCTTTCGAGGCCGTGGCGGTTCATTTTTGCCCGATCTTCATGACAGCTTGTGCATAAGGCTACAATTTCGGCATGATTTCTTCTGCGCCGCATGCGATGGGTAAAATGCGCATAAAATCTATTGGCCCATTGTTCTTCCGTATGGCACCCCATGCACCTGGCCAGAGTCTCTTTGTGCAAGGCATCGCTATTACCCCCCAAGCCCCTGAAAGAGTTATACATGCGATTGTTATGGCAATATTTGCAGGTCGGCAGATCTTCGGAATAGGGTTTCAACTTGCCGTCAACTTTCTGGCCGTGGACGCTGGCCTCATATTTTCCTATCATGTTTACATGTGAAAATTCTTTATTGGTGGACGGTTCTTCGATATGGCATTTTTGAGAGCAATCAACCTTTTTGATGTCGGTATGGGGGATTACATCGAGCCCGTGATGACAGCTTTTGCATCTTAAGTTCCCATGAACGGAATTGGCAAACATCTCTTCATTGACATAAAAAACCCGCTTTTTACCGGCTTTGTCATAGCGTCCCATCTGGGGATAGCGGTGACAATAGAGACAATTTTCCGTATCAGGAACCGCTTGTGTTTTTGCCCGGACAAGACCGGGGAACAGGATCATGGAAAATGCAGATAAAATAAAAATTAGTTTTATCATAGAATTGTTTGCCGACACGGATGAGATTCCTCCTATTAATCGATTTTAGTTATGGTCTGATTTTGATCTATCAATATAGACGCAATTACCATACCAAAAGACATCCAATTTGGCTTATTTATCAAGAACCATTTAATGATTTGTTATTACAGAGAATATTTGTTTGGATGTAACTGTGGCCGCTATGTCGAGGAGTAGAGCAGTCCTGTATGTGGTGAAATAACCGGCAGCCTTGGTGATTTCACCCATTTTTCAAGGATAAATGAATATATTAGAATACTTATCAATTATATAACACCATGTTTTTATAGGTCTATCTACCACACTGTGGTTTTGGCACACTCATTGCTATCCCTATTGTACGATGAGAAATAAGTTGCGTTTTAAACCCCGGTTTTGAAATGGTGCCTTTCAGAACAAACTCAAACGCTGAAGGGCTGAACAATAAAGGAAACCTTATTAAAAAAATACAAGTGCGGGAAAGTATGGTATCAAAACAATTTTATAGACTATTTTTTTCTTGCTGTGTGTTGTTTTTGTTTTACTCATTTTTCATGCCGGTCGATTCTTTTGCGGCTGATATCGGCAACTGCCTGTTATGTCACAAGTATCCCGGCCTCAGCCGGATTGATGAAAATGGTAAATTCAGGCTCCTTTTTATCAATGAACCGATTTTTAATAATAGTGTGCACGCCAAGGTACAATGTGAGGGTTGCCACACGGACATCAAAAAGATTCCCCATGACCCTGCCCAAAAAGTCGACTGCCTGACCGAGTGTCATATTAAGGAGCCGTCCAGTGAACAACAGTTTTCACACCAGGAGGTGGCAACCTTTTTAACCAAAAGTGTGCATACCAAATTAGATAAGGAACAGAAACCCAAGCAATATGTAGAAGACATGCCTTACTGTAAGGATTGTCATGACAACCCCCTCTTCCGGCCGCTCTCTTTCTTTAAAAGAGTACGCCCGGGCATTTCCGAGACGGCCCTGGGACGCTGCCGGGTTTGTCATAAGAAGGATGAATTTATTTTCAGATTTTACAATCACATCACAACCAGATTGCACAAGATCAGGAGCCCTAAAAATATCGCCGAAATGTGCGGGCGCTGCCATGATGATCCTGAATTAGTGGCCCGACATAATTTGTCCACCAGGGCGGTATTTTCATACGGAGAGACCTATCACGGCAAGGCCGCCAGTTTTCTTGACGAACGCATCCCCGATTGTCTCGACTGTCATGTTAACAGGGGGGAATCCGTGCACCAGATGTTGAGCTATAAAGACCCATTGTCGGTAACCCATGAAAACAATAAAGCCAGCATATGCAGCAGTATAGATTGCCACCCAAAAGCATCAGTCAAACTTGCCCGTTACGATGTTCACCCGCAGTTCGATCTGAAGCAGAGTCCTTCGCAATACTACTTCAGAGTTTTTTTCATCACCCTGACCGGCGGCACCCTGCTGCCGTTGATGGGCATCATCTTTCTCGATTTATTCAGAAGATTATTCCCGAATGTGATCATCAGACGGAGAAAATAAATACATGAACAAAAACAAAAAAAACATCATCAGGATAAAAAACGGTCAAAAATACTTTTTCAGATTTTCAGTTAATCAAAGGATTCAGCATTTTATTCTGGCGACGTGTGTAATTGTCCTGGCGTTAACCGGCTTCCCGCTGAAGTTCCATGACGCTTTCTGGGCCCACCGTCTTTATGCCCTGTTCGGAGGGATAAAAGTGGCCCCCATTGTCCACAAGACCGCCGGCGCCGTCATGTTGCTGCTGTTTGTCTATCACTGTATTTATACTTGTTATCATGCCTATGTCGGACAGATTAT
>PVMK01143165.1_pt1 | contig 10455 bp, 8 predicted proteins | sample 1853481 | NCBI WGS metagenome assembly PVMK01 (sample SAMN08533507, study PRJNA380276) | Marine sediment metagenome, whole genome shotgun sequencing project. | reverse complement strand
GCCTATGATGAAGATGTTGCTGCCGACGTCGACTTGAACGTGGTAATGACCTTTGCCGGAGAGATTATTGAGATCCAGGGCACAGCCGAAAAAGCTCCCCTATCTCGAGCCATGCTGGATAAACTGGTGGATCTTGCCTGGGCGGGGATTAGCGAGATCATTACGCTTCAGAGCCAGGCGTTTGAGCAAAGCCGGCACTCCTGCAAATTGGCACAGATGAACGTTGAGCTTACGATTCGACTATGTCACACCAATCTAAACATTAATAGCTGAGAGTCTTAAACGAGCATCTATCAGTTTGAGGAGAAATAGCGGGATTTGCCCATTTCATTGCCTAATCGTAGCGATCTCAACCTGTCCTGATTCGATTAATATTGATAAAGTGACACCAAAATGGAGGATAAAACCCAAATCGTTGACAAGCAAGACCTGATTGGGATGCTATCAGGCATAAACGTCACGGTCTTGGCGGGTGGTGTGGGCGGCGCCAAATTGGCTGATGGCATGGCCAGGGTCATCCCTCCCGAGAACCTGACAATAATTGTTAACACTGGAGACGATTTTTCCCATCTTGGCCTAACAATTTGCCCTGACCTTGATACTGTCATGTACACCCTGGCTGGGGTGGCTAATGATGATTCTGGCTGGGGTCGCCAGGGAGAATCCTGGCGGACCATGAAAGAGGTAAGCCAACTTGGCGGAGAGGATTGGTTCTCCCTTGGCGATCTTGATCTAGCGACTCACTTAACCAGAACCCACATGCTGGGAAATGGATATACGCTCACTGAGGTAACCACACATCTCTGCAATAAGTTCGGCGTGCATGTTAATCTGCTGCCAATGAGCGATTTACCTGCTCCTACCACAATCATCAGTGACGAAGGGGAGTTGCCGTTTCAGACCTGGTTTGTAAAACAGGCCTGGCAACCAAGGGTTAAAGCGATAACTCTACCCAGTGGCATCCGGACGACGTCGCAGGTGGCAACCGCACTCTCCAAAACGCAGTTATTGATCATCGCACCATCCAATCCCTTCGTCAGTATCGATCCGATTCTAAACTGTTACCCGATTAGGGAGATGGTTGATGATTTACCGGAGCTTGTAGTTGTGGTCAGTCCAATAGTCGCCGGCAAGGCTGTGAAAGGGCCGGCGGCGAAGATGATGGCCGAAATGGGGATGCCGGTCTCGTCAGCGGCTATCGCCTCCCATTACGACTCGCTTATTGATCTGTTTGTTTTTGACATAGGCGACAAGGATGTACCTGACCGCTCGTCATTGCGGACATATCAAACCGATACGATCATGATAACGCCGAATGATAGACGCAGGCTGGCATTGGAGATAATGTCTCACTGCGCGGAGTTGCTCGATCTATGAACATATGGGCCATTATCCCCGTAAAGCCATTACATGATTCAAAAAGCCGGTTAGTTAACGTCCTCACTCCAGAAGAGCGCGCGGCGTTGACCCTACAAATCCTGGGAGATACGTTAGAGGTCCTGGCTGAGGTGCCTGCCATTAACCGGACGCTGGTCGTGAGTCGGGATCCAAAAGTGCTCAAGGTTGCCAGGAACAGGGGAGCATCAACATACAATGAGACCGACAAGCAAGGTCTAAATAGCGCCTTAACCAGGGCATCGCATATAGCCGCGGCGAAGAATGCAGATTGTATTTTGATTTTGCCAGCCGATCTGCCTTATGTTACAGCTGAAGATGTAGAACTCATCGTCGGTAACGATTCGGGAGACGCGGCCGGTCGGGATGAATCGAACAGGGGTATAGTGCCTGGTTCTTTTGCGATATGTAGTGACCATGGCTGTGACGGAAGCAATGCTCTTCTCGTTTGCCCACCGACTGGTTTTACGTTTCAATATGGTTCGAATAGCTTTTCTCTCCACCTCGAAGAGGCATCAAGGTTGGGGATGTCTAAGCGAGTTGTAGAAGCGCCCGGCATCAAGTTTGACATTGATACTGAGGAAGATTGGATTGCCTATCTCTCCATGCAAACAAGTCCGGTCAATAGCGGTTGAGAAGGGTATTTGGGCGCGTTCATATAACATCAAAAGAGGAGGAAACCGTGTCTAGAGATCGTGTTGCCCTATATATGCAGGATGCCCATCCCTTAGACGAGGCCATCGAATATGTGAAATATGCTGAGAACAATGGTTTCGAAGCCGTATGGCAGGCTGAGAGCCGGCTGGTCCGCGACGCAATTGTTCCCATGGCGGCCTACGCTGCGACGACGAGCAAGATAAAAGTGGCCAGCGGGGTCACCAATAATTGGACTCGCAACATCGGTTTGCTGGCGGCGACCTTCCTGACTTTAGACGACCTGGCGGAGAATCGCATAATCTGCGGCATAGGTGCCTGGTGGGATCCGCTGGCCAAGAAAGTAGGCATAAATCGCCGCAAACCTTTATTGGCCATGCGGGAGACTATAGACGTACTTAACCGCTTGCTAAAGATGGAAGAGGTTACATTCGATGGTGAATTCCATCATGTCGACGGCATAAAGCTGGACGTCGTACACGGACGCAAGGAACCGCGCAATGTGCCCATATACATCGGCGCCACAGGCATGAAAATGATGGAATTGGCCGGAGAGATTGCCGATGGTGTCTGCCTCAACTACCTTGTCCATCCTGACTATAATCTCCGGGCAATGGATGCGCTGGAAAAGGGCGCAAAAAGGGCCGGGCGGAGAATCGAGGATATCGATCGCCCACAGCTTGTTATCTGTTCGGTTGATCGTGATAGAGAGCGAGCCCTAAACGGGGCCCGGAAGATGATGACCCAATATCTTGGCCAACAGCCACATTTGATGAAAGCCAGTGGCGTCAGCCAGGATCTTCTTGACGAGATTCACCAGGTCCTAACCTGGCCGGCCACAGAAGAAGAAATCGAGAGCGCGATGCATCTCGTTCCGGATGACGTCGTCCAAATGTGCACTGCTAGCGGCTCCCCGGATGAGGTTAAGGCCAAGGTTCGGGAGTATATTGATCATGGCGCCACGTGTCCTATTCTTTATCCCCTTGGGGATCCAAAGTTGATGATCGACATATTCGCCGACGGTTACTCCTAGGATGGCTGACGAAATTCTCCTAAATGGTCTTGAGGTCAAATCAAATGCCTGCCTTGTAGATTAGACCATCTGGTTATCACGAAAATCAGGCAGCCAAAGCCACCGTCCAATTTCGCTCACTACTCTGCTTACCAGCGTTAACCAACTGCCCGGTCTTACAGGCAGAAAATGTCGCAGAGAACAAAGAGACAAAACTGTTTGATTCAAACCGGCGCATCGTACAAGCGAACTAATGGATAGCAAGGCGATTCTGGTGATCGTGATTGTTGCGGCGGTCGCTTTTCTCATCGGATTATCGAAAGGGGGACTCGGGGGAACTGCAGGTGCGCTAGCCACACCGATGCTGGCCTTGGTTATGCCAGCTGACAAGGTTATAGGGCTTATCTTACCAATTCTTATGCTGGCTGATATTTTCGCTGTTGCCCTGCACTGGGGTCACTGGAATCGCAAGTTGGTCTTACTCCTGATACCAGGATCGGTCGTCGGGGTGATCGCAGGGACGCTCCTAATAACAGCCGCCCCGACGGAGACTTTGCGGACGCTTCTTGGCATTATCATATTGATATTTGCCGTCTATAAGATTCTTGAGAAGCGGATTCTTAGCCGCATAGAATACAAAAGTCGAAACTGGCACGGATTAGTTGCAGGGATAGTAACCGGTTTTTCCTCGGCCCTGGCGCACACAGGAGGTCCGCCAGTTACAATTTATCTGCTGATGCAGAATGTAACGCCCAGGGTATTCATCGCCACATCAGCCCTATTTTTCTTGATTCTTAATTGGATTAAGGTACCTTTCTATTTGTATGCAGATCTATTTGACTCTGAGCTATTGCGTCAAATAATTTGGCTTCTGCCATTAGTTCCGTTAGGAGTTGTGATTGGTCGCTGGGCGATCGGTCGGGTTAATGCTGAAACCTTCGAGCGCATAATCGTGTCACTGTTGCTCATAAACGGCTTTGTGCTGATATTACTCTGATTCTGAAACTGGCAGTTTCGGCAACAGCTTGATATGACTGTAGGGATTGGATCACATCAGGAATCTGCGAATGGGTTATTGGACGAATGTTAGAAGCTATTTACCCATAGAGGCCAGTTGTTCTGTTCAGTCAACAAATAGGAGATTACCGTGACACCGCCGATCGCACTGCAACTATACTCAGTCCGCGAGGAGTTAGCGCGGAATTTCGAAGGAGTGGTCGAAAAGGTCGCTCATATTGGTTACCCGGGTGTTGAGACAGCTAGCTTTCCACAAGGGATTACAGCTCAGATAGCGGCCCGAATATTCCGGAATCTGGGGTTGACGGTCATGAGCGCCCATCTGCCGCTTCCTCTGCGTAAAGATAAGAATCTGGTCCTTGACACCGCAGAAGCCCTCGGATGCACGTGGATTGTAAGCGGTGCACTTGGAATGGAACATTATGGCAGCATCGATTCCGTCGAGAGCGCATGTGACCTGCTAAATGAGGCAAACGATGCCGCCAGAGAAATCAACCTTCAGTTCGCCGTTCACAATCACTGGTGGGAGTTTGAGGCGGTCCAACAACGATATCCGTTTGAAATCATGTTAGAGAGGCTAGATCCATCGATTTCTTTTGAGCTGGATCTTTATTGGATTCAGGTCGCGGGCCATGATCCAGCCCAGATAATGAGGAAGATCGGCAAGCGAGCACCGCTGCTCCATATAAAAGATGGGCCAGCGACTGATAATAGTGCGCCAATGGTGGCTGTGGGTGATGGATCGGTTGATTACGGCCATATCTTAGGAGCCAATTCCGGGAATGCCAAGTGGCTGATTGTAGAGCTCGATCGTTGTGCGTCGGACATGATGCAGGCGGTTGAAAGAAGCTTCCAGTACATGACAGGTGAGGGGTTAGCCCATGGGAAATAAGGTTGGGGTCGGGATTGTTGGCTGTGGTGACATTAGTGGGGCCTATATTGAGGGATGTCGCTCCTACGAGAACCTGGAAGTTCGTGCCTGCGCGGACATCCTTATGGAGAGAGCTATGGATAAGGCCGACGAGTTTAACCTACCAAAGGCCTGCCTGGTTGAGGAGCTGCTGGATGTCCCGGATATCGAGATTGTTATAAATCTTACACCTCCGAATAATCACGCCGATGTTAGTTTACTTGCCATCGAAGGCGGCAAACATATCTACAGTGAAAAGCCATTGGCCACCAGCCGGCGCGATGGCCAACGTATTCTTGCGGCCGCCCGCACCAAGGGGGTTAAGGTTGGATGCGCACCCGATACTTTTCTCGGCGGAGGCATGCAGACCTGCCGAAATATTATCGATGAAGGCCGGATTGGTGAGGTTGTCGGAGCAACAGCCTTTATGGTCTCAAGAGGACCGGAAGGATGGCATCCAGATCCACATTTCTTCTACCAGGCCGGCGCCGGTCCGCTTTTCGACATGGCTCCCTATTATCTGACTGCTTTAATCAACTTACTCGGTCCTATCGAGCGTGTTTCCAGTATTGCTCGCATCTCATTCTCTGAGAGAGAGATAACAAGCAGTCCGCGGGCTGGCGAAAAAATCCCGGTGCGGGTCCCCACATATGTCGGCGGATTGCTTAACTTCGCCGGTGGTCCGATTGGCAGCCTTATCATGAGCTTCGATATCTGGTATTCAAATTTGCCGCCTATGGAGATTTACGGGTCAGAAGGTACTTTGAACGTACCAAATCCAAACTCCTTTGGGGGTCCCGTCCTTATCCGGCTAGCGGGCCAAAATGAGTGGTCGGAGATTCCTTTAACATATTCGGATGATGTTTCTCGGGGAATCGGCGTCGCCGATTTCGCCGGAGCGATACGAGGTCGTCGCCAGCATCGGGCGAACGGCCAGATGGCTTATCACGTGCTGGACGTCATGCGAGCCATCGAACAATCCTCCGAACTGGACCGCCATGTGCATATTGAGAGTAGCTGTTACCGGCCCGATCCGCTGCCGGTGGGAGTTCCGCCTGGCAGATTATAACTCCGAGAGGGCTCACCTAAAGTCATTACGTAGATCATGAACGAAAAAATCAACTCATTCTTAAGTGAATTATCGGGGCAGTGCCAGGGCGAGGTGCGGTCGGATCTTTATAGCCGAATGTTTTACAGCACCGACGCCAGCATATATCAGGTTATGCCCTATGGGGTACTTATCCCTCAATCAACGGACGATGTACAAGCGGCAGTCGAGTTGGCCTCTCGAACTGGAATTCCAATCCTGGCTCGCGCAGCGGGAAGCAGCCTGGTTGGACAAGCGGTTAACGAAGCGCTTGTCATCGATTTTACCCGGCATCTGGATCAAATAATTGAAGTCAACAGAGAAGAGAATTGGGTTCGGGTTCAGCCAGGCGTCGTTCTGGATAAGCTCAACCTAAAACTTCGTGAACATGGACTTCAGTTCGGTCCGGATCCGGCGAGTAGCAATCGAGCAGCTCTCGGGGGGATCGTGTCCAACAACTCAACCGGTTCCCATTCCATACTTTACGGCATGACCGCCGATCATGTGCTGGAAATGGAAGTCATCCTGAGTGATGGCAGTCTAGCCCATTTTGGACCTGTTGAGCCCAATCAACTTGATGAAAAGAACCTGAAAGGAGGTCTGGAGGGTGATCTCTATCGCCAGATCTCAACTATGGTCGCCAATCCGGATAACCTGGAAATAATCCAGGATGGAACACCGAGGCACTGGCGTCGTTGCGGTGGCTATAACCTGGACCGGATGGTCACAAGCGAGAATATCACGTTTATCCGCCCAACGGACCGCAGGTTTAATCTGGCGAATCTCATCACTGGGGCGGAGGGAAGCCTGGCTATCATAACTGAACTTAAGCTCAACCTGGTGGCTGTGCCGGAGCACACTGCTCTGGCTATCGTTCATTTCGATGACCTATTTTCCGCTTTGACCGCAGTTCCATCGATCCTCGAGGTTGGGCCATCCGCTGTCGAACTGCTGGACAACCTGGGTTTGACGTTATGCCAGAATGTGCCCGAGTATGCCCGCCTGCTGTCCAGATTTATTGAAGGGGAGCCTAATTGTGTTTTAATAACCGAATTTTACGGGGAAAGCGAACGAGAGCTCAAAGCAAAGGTAAAGGAGCTTGAAAAGCACCTGAAGAAACAAAAGGTTGGGGCGGTGGCTGTTAATCCCGCCTTTTCATCGGAACTTCAGAATGATATATGGACTGTGCGCAAAGTCGGTTTAGGCCTCATGATGAGCATCAAAGGAGACCATAAGCCGGTGCCCTTCATCGAAGATGCGGCCGTTCCAGTCGAGCACCTGGCTAAGTATGTCTCCGAGGTAGAACGTTTCTGCAATGACCTGGGAACCAAGGTTTCCTACTATGCCCATGCCAGCGCCGGCTGCCTACACATCCGCCCCCTTATTAATACGAAGCGCGCGAAAGAGATCGCCAAAATGCCCGATATCGCCACCTTCGCGCTCGACCTCCTTAAGGGGTATGAAGGCGCTTTGTCGAGCGAACATGGTGATGGTCGCGCTCGTAGCTGGCTTAACGAACGTTTTTTCGGACCAGAGCTGTACGAATTATACCGCCAGGTGAAACAGATCTTTGACCCGTATAACATCCTGAATCCGGGCACTATCGTCAACAGCTCGTCCATGACGGAAAGCCTTCGATATGGCGAGAATTATCTGTCGATCCCGCTCGATACGGAACTCAATTTTGACAACGAATTGGACTTAGAGCGCGCTGTCGAGATGTGCAATGGCGCCGGTGTCTGTCGAAAAACGACCACCGGTACCATGTGTCCCAGCTTCATGGTAACTCGTGAAGAAGAGCATAGTACCCGAGGGCGGGCGAACGCATTGCGCGCAGCCATGTCCGGATTGATGCCCATGTCCGAGCTCACAACGCCAAGAATGTTTGAAGTCATGGATCTGTGCGTTGAATGCAAAGCCTGTAAAGCCGAGTGTCCCTCCTCGGTAGATATGACTAAAATCAAGTTCGCTTTCCTTGACAGTTATTGGAAAAGACACGAGCCAGGCCGGCGAACACGTCTGTTTGGAGATATCGCCAGATTGAGCCGGTTGGGTAGTGGTTGGAAGGCGCCCTTTGTCAATTGGATTACGAACACCAGGCTAGCACGAAGAGTGGCGAAAGGGCGCCTGGGGATTACAGACCAGCGCGTACTGCCACCCTTGGCCCGCAGATCCTTTACGCAATGGTTCGAACAGCGGCGTCTATCGGCAAGCTCAGAGAAAGCAACGGAAAGGTCCAAGGTTGTTCTCTTTAACGATACTTTTAATACTTATTACTATCCACAGGTTGCTATTGCGGCAACAATGGTGTTGGAAGAGGCTGGCTATGAAATAACCTTGCCAGGTCACGCTTGCTGCGGGCGGCCGATGATATCAAAGGGCTTTCTCGAAAAATCTCGCGAAGCGGCCATAGACACCGTCGACCGCCTGGCGCCTTTTGCCGAACAAGGGATACCGATCGTTGGTCTTGAACCAAGCTGCCTTCTGACCTTGCGGGACGAATACCACTACCTGCTCCCCAATGATGAACGGGTTAGCAAGATTGCCAACCTGGCCTATACGTTCGAAGAATTTATCTCCAGCTTAGCGGAAAATGATGAGCTGCCGATCGAGTTCGGCGAGCAACCGCGCGATCTCTTGTTGCACGGTCATTGCCATCAGAAGGCGTTGTCTGGAACCGAGCCGAGCAATAAAATCCTGTCACTACCCCCTGGTTACTCAGTAAATGAAGTCGACTCAGGTTGCTGCGGCATGGCCGGATCTTTCGGTTACGAGGACGAACACTACGATTTGTCCATGGCCATGGGCGAGCGTCGCCTTCTACCGGCCGTTCGTGAAGCCAGCCGTGAAACCGTAATTGTGGCCGCTGGCGCCAGTTGTCGCCAGCAGATACTCCACGGAACGGGACGCAAGGCAATGCACCCGGCCGAAGTTCTTTACGAGGCGATGACCAATTTTTCCGGCGACTAGTAGAGAAGCAAACAGGGTTTGACGGGAACCCCAACAAACAATTTGCTTCTCTTTAACTGTTTCGCCACGAATTCATTATCCATTAAAAGAAGTATAGCGAAACAGTAGCTCTTCCAGCCCCCCAATCGTTCAATTATCTTATCCCGGCCGCAGTCCGTATTTCGTTCCGGCCGGTTATATTTTTGCTGGCTTCTCCTTCAGATCTCACTTTGATATATTTGAATTTTCCTCTTGACAGGCCCGTTTTAAGATCGTAAAATTTGTCATACAACCATACCACCTTACGAATTTGCCACAGGGTACCTAAATACCCGTTCCGATTAGATGATAAAACGAAGTCCTTCCCTGACCGATCAAGTCAAAACTCATATAAAAGAGCAGATTTGGGCCAATGCCTACGAGGATGATCGTGTTCCGGCTGAGACGGATCTGGCCAATGAATTAGGGGTAAGTCGGACAACAGTACGCGATGCCTTAAGCCGGCTGGAGAATGAAGGGGTGGTTATCCGCAAACAGGGCGCAGGCACCTTCGTTAACCGGCCGGGGTTACAAATCAAGTCCCGTTTGGACGAAATCTGGTCTTACGAGGCGGCCCTTGAAGCGCATGGCTATATGCCCTCAACCCTGCTGCTAGATTTCCGGCTAGAGGCGGCGACAGCCGAAATAGCCAACGACTTAGCGCTAGCCAGCGGCGATCAGATATTGGTTGTAAAGAAGCTGTTTTTGGAAGACCAACAACCGGTCATCCTGGCTGTTAATCTCATCCCCCAGCAACGAATTAGCAAACCGTTCACAGACAGTGAACTTGTGGCCCCGATTTTTGAATTCCTGGCCGAATCCGGGGACCAACATTTAAGCTACTACCTGACCGATATCGTTCCCGCTGTCGCGTCGGAGGATATAGCACAGGCCTTACAAGTGCCGGCTGGGACCCCATTAATTACCTTCGAGGAGGTTGGCTATAACGAGGAAAACGAACCGATATTGAAAGCTTATTCTTACTTCCGTGATGATCTTTTACGCATGCGGCTAATCAGACGAAAAGTATAGTCGCCGGCGGATGAAGGATCAGATATTAACCCTGATTTGCTGCCACAATTCATTAATGGCAGCTACAAAACCAAGATTTAAAGGAGTATTACAATGAGAAGTTTTGCCGGTCGAGACATTTTGTCTCTCAAGGATTTTGAACGAAACGAGTTTTTCCGGGTTTTCGAGATTGCGGAGGAACTCGAGCCTATCGCTCGAAACCGTCGCAACACCGATATTCTGAAGGAAAAGACGCTGGTAACAGCCTTTTACCAACCATCAACCCGTACGCGCCTGGCCCACGAAGCGGCGATGATTCGCCTGGGTGGACAGGTTACTGGATTCTCCGACGCCAAGAATACCCGCGCCGGCGATTTCTAC
>PVMK01169405.1_pt1 | contig 10456 bp, 5 predicted proteins | sample 1853481 | NCBI WGS metagenome assembly PVMK01 (sample SAMN08533507, study PRJNA380276) | Marine sediment metagenome, whole genome shotgun sequencing project. | reverse complement strand
TGCGGCGGCCTCTCGCACCTGGTCACGGCCGGCTTCGAGACGCTCGTGGAGGCGGGGTACGCGCCGGAGATGGCCTATTTCGAGTGTCTCCACGAGGTCAAGCTCGTCGCCGACCTCATGCACCGGCGCGGGATCGCCGGCATGAGAGAAGCGATATCGAACACCGCCCGCTTCGGCGACCTCACCCGCGGTCCCAGGATCATCGGCCCCGGGGTGAAGGAGGAGATGAGAAAGGTCCTCCGAGAGGTCCAGAGCGGCCTCTTTGCCCGCCAGTGGATGGAGGAGAACCGCAACGGCAGGCCCCTCTTTGAAAAACTGACGGCCGCGGGCGCCGCCCATCCCATCGAGGAGGTCGGCTCCCGGATGAGAGAAGCGATCCCCTCCCTCCGCCGGGGAAAGACGTGATGGCGCGGGTGCCGATCGCGAGAGAGGGGTGGCCCTTCATATTCGGCAGCGGCAGCCTCCTTCTCCTCTTTCTTCTGCTGCAGGTGACGACCGGCTCACTGGCCGCCCTGATCCTCACCCTCTTCGTCACCTGGTTCTTCAGGGACCCGGAACGCACGGTCACAACCGACGATTCACTCCTGGTCTCCGGCGGCGACGGCAAGGTGATCGAAATCATGACCCTCCCCGACGGCGGCACGAAGGTCGGCGTCTTCCTATCGGTCTTCGACGTCCACGTCAACCGCGTCCCCCTCTCCGGCCGGGTCACCGCGGTGGACTACCGGAAAGGCCGATTCCTGGCGGCCTGGAACACCATCGCCTCCGACGAGAACGAACGGTGCGGAGTCGTCATCGATCACCCCCGCGGTACGGTGCGGGTGGTACAGGTCGCCGGCCTCATCGCCCGACGCATCATCTGCCGGCTTGCGAAGGGGGATACCGTCCAGCGCGGCGACCGCTACGGTCTGATCCGTTTCGGGTCCCGCGTCGATCTCTACCTGCCGGCGGCGGCGGAAGTGACGGTGAAAATCGGCGACCGCGTCAAGGGTGGCGAGAGCATAGTCGCCCGCTGGCCCTAGCCCGGGCGATTCACGGGGATCTCCTGTCCCCTAGCTGCGTTGCCTTCTCGCTCCCTCTTGCGGCGTACGGACGTACGCCTCATCGGTCACTTCGGGCGGCGCCTTGCCAGGAAACAGGATCTCTCCCGTGAATAACCCGAACCGAGACTCGGTTTCGCTCGAGGGTCAGGACATCAGATACGATATTTCTGCTTCAGACCGACGGCCTTCGCCGACAGTCTGTCGTTATGGTATGATTCCAGCGTTATGAGCAAAAAACAAAGAGAGGAGCTGCGGCGCGCCGCATCCTTCTTTTCGACACGACTCTCAGGGACGGGGAGCAGTCCCCCGGCTTCTCGATGGACATGAAGGAGAAGCTCACCATGGCCCGGCAGCTCGCCCGGCTCGGGGTCGACGTCATCGAGGGAGGATTCCCCATATCCTCGGAGGGCGACTTCGAAGCGGTGAGGACCATCGCCCGGAAAGTCCGGAAACCGATTGTCGCCGGCCTCGCCCGGGCGGTACCGGCCGACATCGACCGCTGCTGGGAAGCCGTCCGGGAGGCGGCCCGCCCGCGAATACACACCTTCATCGCCACCTCGGACATCCACATCAAGCACAAGTTCAAAACCACGCGCCGCGAGATACTCCGCCGGGCGGTGAGAGCCGTCAAGCGGGCCCGGGGCTACTGCGAGGACGTCGAGTTTTCCGCCGAGGACGCCTTCCGGAGCGACATCGATTTTCTCTGCCAGGTCGTCGAGGCGGCTATCGACGCCGGGGCGACGACGATCAACATCCCCGACACCGTCGGCTACGCCATCCCCTCGGAATTCGGGCTGCTTATCAGGACCCTGCGCGAGAGGGTGCCGAACATCGACGGGGCGGTGGTTTCAGTCCACTGTCACAACGACCTCGGTCTCGCGGTGGCCAATTCCCTGGCGGCGGTGCAGAACGGCGCCGGGCAGGTCGAGTGCAGCGTGAACGGCATCGGGGAGAGGGCCGGGAACGCCAGCCTGGAAGAAGTCGTCATGGCTCTCAAGACCAGGGCGGCCCTCTTCGGCGCCTCCGCCGGCGTGAAGACGGAGGAGATTTACCGCACCAGCCGTCTCCTCACCAGGCTCACCGGGATCGACGTCCAGCCGAACAAGGCCATCGTCGGCCGGAACGCCTTCGCCCACGAGGCCGGCATACACCAGGACGGGGTCCTGAAAGACGCCCGCACCTACGAGATCATGACGCCGGAATCGGTCGGCGTTCTCCAGAGTCGGCTCGTCCTCGGCAAGCACTCGGGCCGCCACGCTTTTTTGAAGAGGCTGCAGGGACTCGGCTTCACCCTTCCGGCGAAACAGCTCAACAGCGCCTTCGAGCGCTTCAAGGAGCTCTGCGACAAGAAGAAACAGATTTTCGACGAGGACCTGGCCGCCATCGTCGACCAGGAGACACTCGATGTCCCCGAGGTCTACCGCCTCGACTACCTCAACACGAACAGCGGAAACCGCACCATTCCCACGGCGACGGTGACCCTCGTCCACGAGGGGAAGAAACTCCAGGACTCCTCCATCGGCGACGGCCCTGTCGACGCCGCTTACCGCGCGGTGGATCGGATCACCGGTCTCCCGGGACGGCTCACCTCCTACAGCGTCAGGGGGATAACTTCGGGGAAGGACGCCCTCGGCGAAGCGAACATCAAGGTCGCCTTCGATGACCAGGAGATCAGCGCCATGGCCGCCTCGACGGACGTCATCGAATCGTCGGTGCGCGCCTACCTCGCGGCGATCAACAAGCTCCTCGCCCTGCGCGCCCGCCTCAAGGGAAAACGGCGGACAAAGAAGGCGAAGCCGAAAGGCCCCTAGCCGGGGGCAGTCTCAGTAATTCCGTACATACGTGCCATCAGGGGGACGGCATTTTCCTGCGTCAACCACGCTGCGCGCCCGACCCGCCTATGTGCGGCCCACGGCTCACGGCATGAACTCGCCCCTGCGGGGCTCAGACAGCATGCCGCGTCCCTGCGGGAACGCCGCGATCCGCCCAGGCGGGGCCCCGGTCGCTCCGCTATGTTGACTCCGGAAAGCGCCGTCCCCCTGATGACTAAGGGCTCGAGCACACCGGTTACAATCACGAGAGGCTGTCGGGAAAGCAGGGAGCGGACCGATAGCGAGATGAAGCAGTTCCGCAGGAACGAATCGATCCCTAGGCCTCACCCAGAAACAGGTTCGCAGAAGCGCGCTCAGATTTAGGTCGTATTTGGTCGATCCGATTGAGCGAACCCGCAGGAATAGCGTGCTATTTCGAGGATTTCGCGATTGAGGATCGGGCGAAGACGGCCTGAAGATGAGATGCGATTCTGTGAAGCTACTCCCATTCGATGGTGCTCGGCGGCTTCGACGAGATGTCGTAGACGACGCGGTTCACGCCCCGGACCTCGTTGATAATGCGGTTCGAAATGCGCCGCAGCAGACGGGCGGGGAGCGCCACCCAGTCGGCGGTCATGCCGTCCTTCGAGTGGACCGCCCGCACCGCCACCACTTTCTCGTAGGTGCGGAAGTCACCCATGACACCGACCGACTTGACGGGGAGGAGGACGGCGAAGGACTGCCAGATCTTGCGGTAGAGCCCGGCCCTGACGACCTCCTCGGTGATGATCGCGTCCGCAGCCCGCAGGAGGGCGAGGCTCTCCCCGTCGATGGCGCCGACGATCCGTATCGCCAGTCCGGGGCCCGGAAAGGGCTGCCGCTGGACGATCGACTCCGGCATTCCCAGTTCCCGCCCGACGACGCGGACTTCGTCCTTGAAAAGCTCGCGGAGCGGCTCGATCAGCTTGAGCTTCATTACTTCCGGCAGGCCGCCGACGTTGTGGTGGGACTTGATGACCGCCGAGGGTCCCTTGAAGGAGACCGACTCGATGACGTCGGGGTAGAGAGTGCCCTGGGCGAGAAACTTGACCCCGCCGACCCTCTTCGCCTCCTCTTCAAAGACCTTGATGAATTCCCGGCCGATGATCTTCCTCTTCTTCTCGGGATCGGTCACTCCGCGGAGACGGCGGAGAAAGCGGGACGACGCTTTGACGTGGTCGAGGTTGAGGTTATAGTGCTCACGGAAGGTCTCGACGACTTCCTCCGCCTCTCCCTGCCGCAGGAGACCGTTATCGACGAAGATGCAGGTCAGACGGTCCCCGATCGCCCGCTGGAGGAGGAGGGCGACGACCGAGGAGTCCACCCCCCCCGAGAGGGCGCAGACCACTTTTCCCTTCTTGCCGACCTGGCGGCGAATGGCGGCGACTTCGTAGTCCACGAAAGACTTCATGTCCCAGAGCGGCCGGCAGCCGCAGATCCGAAGGACAAAGTTCTCGAGGAGCGCCGTCCCCATCGGGGTGTGAACGACTTCGGGGTGAAACTGCAGCCCGAAGATCTTCTTGCGAACGTTGGCCATCGCCGCCACCGGGGCATTGGCCGTGCGGGCAATGGGGAGAAAACCTTTGGGGAGGGTGTTGATGCGATCCCCGTGACTCATCCACACGACATGTCCGGTCTCACCGCCGCCCTTGCCGAGTCCGCGAAACAGCCCACCGGGGCGAAGGATCTGGAGGTGCGCCCGACCGTATTCCCTCCCCTTCGAGTGGGCGACCTCGCCGCCGAGGAGGTGGGCCATGACCTGCATCCCGTAGCAGATACCGAGCACCGGAACGCCGAGATCGAATATCCCTTTCGGCCCCAGAGGGGCCCCGTCTTCATAGACCGACGACGGCCCGCCCGACAGAATCACGCCCCGGGGGGCGAACTTCTTCACCGCCGCCAGCTTGGCGGTGCAGGGCCAGATTTCGCAGTAGACCTTCTGCTCCCTCACCCGCCGGGCGATAAGCTGAGTGTACTGCGACCCGAAATCCAGAACAAGAATCCTCTCGGAATGCAGCTCTTTTGCCGTCACTCTCTTCTTAGCCATCATGACACCTCATCTTGAAACTGGTATATGTATGATTCCAGCACAGCAAATTGCAATAACGATGCAGAACACGTGCACGAGCCTCACCAGCAGCCGAAGGCGACCTGGTGCATTTCGTTACGAGACATGGTGCATTTTCGAGAGCAATTTTTCGTCCTGGCAAGGCGTCTCCGAAGTGAGCGCGGAGGCGTACGACCGTACGCCGCACAAGCAAGCGCCGGCGCAACGCAGCCAGGGGCGAAAAGATCCACTTGAATGGTCCCGTCTAGTCGAAGCGGTAGTTGGGCGCTTCTTTAGTGACAATCACGTCGTGAACATGGCTTTCCCGCAGCCCGGCGCTGGTCATGCGGACAAACTTTCCCTTCGTCCGGAGCTGGGAAATCGTGGCACAGCCGGTGTACCCCATGCCCGATCTCAGCCCGCCGACGAGCTGATGAACGCTGTCGGAGAGGTATCCCTTATAGGGCACCCGTCCTTCCACCCCTTCGGGAACGAACTTCGTCTCCTCGTACTCATCCTCCTGGAAGTAGCGGTCCTTGGCGCCGGCCGCCATGCCTCCGATCGACCCCATTCCCCGGTAGACCTTGTAGCTCCGTCCCTGGAAGAGCATCTTCTCACCGGGACTCTCCTCGACGCCGGCGAAGAGAGAGCCGATCATGACGGTGTCCGCACCCGCGGCAAGGACCTTCGTGATATCTCCGGAGTACTTGATGCCGCCGTCGGCGATAACCGGCACTCCTTCTTTTCTCGCCACCCGGGAGCAGTCCATGACGGCCGAGATCTGGGGGACACCGACGCCGGCCACGATCCGGGTGGTGCATATCGACCCCGGCCCGATGCCGACCTTGACCGCATCGGCGCCGGCCTTGATGAGATCCTGCGCCGCCGCCGCCGTGGCGATGTTGCCGGCGACAAAATCAACTCGCCGGCCATAGACGCGCGACAGCTTCTTCAGCGTGTCCAGCACCGGCTGCGAGTGACCGTGGGCGGTGTCGATGACGATCGCATCCGCACCCGCCTCGACGAGGGCGGCACACCTTCGTTCCGCCTCCTTCCCCACTGAGACGGCCGCCCCGACCCGAAGACGACCGTGGCTGTCCTTGCTGGCATGGGGATACTTCATCGTCTTTTCGATGTCCTTGATCGTTATCAGGCCGACGAGGTTGCCTTTCTTGTCGATGACCGGCAGCTTTTCGATGCGGTGACGGTGCAAAATTTCCCGGGCCTTGGCCAGGGTAACCCGACCGCTGACGGTGACCAGGTTATCCTTGGTCATAAGGGTCGCGACCTGTCGGTCGAGATCTTCCTCGAAGCGCAGGTCCCGGTTGGTGAGAATGCCGACCAGCTTCCGACTCCCCTCGACCACCGGCACGCCGGAGATGCGGTAGGAGCGCATGATCTCCATCGCCTCCCTGATAGGGCGGTCCGACGTGATGGTGATGGGATCGATAATCATGCCGCTCTCGGAACGCTTCACCTTGTCCACTTCCCGGGCCTGAACGTCGATGGTGAGATTCTTGTGAATGATGCCTATTCCTCCCTCCTGGGCGAGGGCGATGGCGAGGCGGGACTCGGTCACCGTGTCCATGGCAGCCGACACGATGGGAATCCTCAGGCTGATGTTTCGAGAAAAAACGGTCGCCGTGCTGGCGTCCCGCGGCAGCACCCGGGAACGCCCGGGCAACAGCAGCACGTCGTCAAAAGTCAGTGTCTCGGGGATGTTTTTCTGCGGCATGTCTCTCTACAGTTCTCCTTTCGGACAATCTCGGTGGGAGGCGGGACATTTTTCAGCTGCTGAGAATACGATCCCCCCCTTCGGCCTCCGCCCGGTGAAGAAGGGCGAGCAGGCCCTTGAAGAGGTCATCTTCGGAAGCGATTTCGTCTTCTCCCCTCTTTTCCATGACGCCGATGCTCAGAGAGAGGACCTGATCGGACTCGCCCGAGGGCCCGGCGAAACGGTGCGCCCTCATCCGTTCCTGGATCCTGTCGGCAACCGCGACCGCCTGTTTCTCGTCGCATCCCGGCAGGACCGCCACGATGATCCGGCCGCCGTAGCGATAGGCGAAATTCTCTCCGCCGATGCCGGCCTTGACGATCGCGCCGATCGCGGCGAGGGAGCGGTCGCCCGTCTCGTGGCCGCAGCGATCATTGTACTCCTTGAAATCGTCGATTCCCATAAAGAGCAGCGACAGCGACTCCCCCGTATCCCTGCTGCGGGCAATCATCTCCTGGACACGCTGCTGGCCGTAGCGGTAAGTGAAAAGGCGGCTGACGTGATCGGTGATCTCCAGGCTTTCGAGATCCTTGTTCATGGTGTTGTAAAGATCGGCCCGCTCCACCGTCAGGCCGGCGGTGTTCGCGTAGAGCATGAGCATCTCCACGTCGTTTCTCCTGACGACCGGATCCTCCTTGCGGCTGACGACCATGACGCCGACGATCTCTTCCCTGGCCACCAGGGGGACGCAGATGACCGCCATGCGGCTCTCGGGAAGGTCGATCTTTATCCCCTCGCGGTACTCGCCTTCCTTGAGAGGCGACTTCACCACCGAAATCAGGTCTTCGCCGGAGAAGTGGACGAGAAAGACCGGCCTCTTCCCGGCGGCCGACATGACAAGCATGTTCTCCTCCTCGAAGAGAGGGATGCGAAGTCCTCCGACGGCCTCTTCGGGGACGCCAAGTCCGCTCTCGCCCTGGAGGATGTCCTCCTCGTTGTTCACCAGACAGACCATGACCTCCTCGAACCCCATTCCCTCACGGATCCCCCGCATGATGAACCCGAGGGCCTCGCCGAGGCTGGTGACACGCTGCATCGAGTTTCCGATCTGGTGCAGAATCGAAAGCTGATCGACCTTGCTGTCCAGCTCATCGATCTTCTGTCTCAGCTGGTCATAAAGACGGGCATTTTCCACTGCCACCGCCGCCTGGTTGGCAAAAATACCCAAGAGGCTGATCTGCGAATCGGTGATCGGCCGGCGGCTCGTCTTGTTGTCGAGGCCGATGATCCCGACCGCTCTATCCTTGACCACCAGGGGAACGACGACAAAGGCACGGGAGCGGAGAAAGGCGCTTCCGTCATAGGGGCTGGAGAGCTTCATGCTCTGCGGAATCGTCATCTCCTCGTCGAAACGGATCGTCTCCTTCCGCTCGAAGGCCGCCGCCAGGGCACCGCCCTGACCGCCGACGGGCACCCTGATGCTCTCCAGCGGTTCGTCGTCATTGCCGATCGCCGCACGACATTCGAGGAAAGACCCGTCGGCGCTCGGCAGCATGATGTTGATCCTCTCGGCACCGAGCACGTCGTGGATACCAGAGATGATCATGTTGAGGATGTCCTTGAGTGTCAGCGACTGCTGCATCGCCAGGCCTATTTCGTGGAGAGCGGTCAGGTTCTTGTTCGAGACCGCCAGCCTGGCATTGGTGTCCCCGAGCTGGCTGTTCGACCGATGGAGACTCGCGTTGAGATCCTCCATGTCCTGGTAGTAGGGGCGGATGATGATCCGGATCGACAGGTAGTTGAAAACCATGATGAGAATGGCGCTCATCACGGCCGTGTAGGAGAAGTACTTCTTGACCCTCTCCAGCTCGGAGTTGGCGGTCGCCACCGGCTCGTCGACGCCGATCAGGAGCCCGTGGCCCGGCAGGGCCTTAAAAGCGAGGATTCTCTGCTCGCCGAACTGGCTGTAAGTGCCGAAGCCCTCACTGTACTTGGCGGCGATGTCGACAAGCTTTTCCTTGAAGACCCCCGTGCCTGAAGGGCGGGGAGAGGCGTACTGAAGCTTCACCATCACGTTGCCGAACTTTTTCTTCTGCTTGATGTACTCCTCCCGGAAGAGGGGGTCGGGGTTGTAGAGCATGTACCCCTCGCTGTCCATGATCCAGGCCGACCCGGTCTTTTTCGTCTTCAGCATGACGATTGTGTCGCCGAGTTCGTCGATGGGCCGATTCAGCACCGTGTCGAGCTTGACGCTCTCGGACATATCCCGGACCATCTCCATGGCGCCCATCTTGATCGCGTCCCTGCTTATGCGGTAGACGGTGAATCCGGCCACGGAGAGGAACCCCGCCACCACCAGGTAGGTGACCGCCGTCAGGCGAAATCCCAGGCCCCGGGTACTGCTCCTCATTCCTTCCCCCCTGTCATCGCTTTCTTCCTCTCATTCTTCCTCCTCGCCCTCCACTTGGTGGCAGCCGATGCCGCAGACGCCCTCGGTCTCGCCCCGCCACAGGCTCGGCAGCGTACTGGAGTGAAACAGATGACAGGTGTAGCAGGTCGTCTCTCCCTGCTCGTTCAGGGGCGTCCCCTCGGGAAATTCCATCTTGGGTCCGACGCCCACCTGATGCATGTGGGTGAACTCCCCCATAATGTGACATTTGCCGCAAAGCTCCTCGCGCGGCAGGACGAGAAGTTTCTTGTCGCCGGCGGCATGGGGGTCGTGACAACCGGTGCAGTCACCGTCCTCGACGGGCTGGTGAATGGTGTTCTTCGAGTACTCCCGGAGAAATTCCTGGTGGCAGCTTATGCAGAGGCGGTCGGTCTTCTTCCGCAGGAGGAACCTCTCGCTCGACCCGTGCGGATCGTGACAAACGACACACATACCGGCCGCCGTCGGCCCATGGATGAAGGCCTTGCTATTGACCGTCTCCTTCAGCTTATCGTGACAGGTGTAGCAGAGTTCGGCTCCGAAGCTGCGGATCTCGTACTTATTGGGAAAACTCTGGTAGTCGTGGCAGGGGAGACAGCCACCGACGATAATCGGTCCGTGGGTAAAGACATCCAGGGTCATGCCTTTGTGACAGCTGTTACAGATCTCGCTCTGCTGGACAACCGACTTCTCCTTCAGGGGAACGTCGAGCTGGTGGCATTTCTTGCAGGGCCGGCTCTCCTCGTCCCGGTGGAACCGGTAGGAGGGGAGTTCGGAGCGGATGTCGGCCCTCATGGCCGTCTCGCGGAAGAGAACCGCGGACTGGCTCTTGACTTTGCCTTCCTGAACCTGGCCCTTGACCTCGACGAGGTTCATCGCCAGCGAGAGGGGGGTGCGGAAGTGAAAGATGTTGTCCTTGGAACGAACCATCTTCTCCGGCAGGTTGTTCAGCCTTATGGCGACGTCTTTTGTTCCCTCACCGCTTATTGATCCGACGACGAAGACCGCCGTCTGCGAAGTCTTGGTGAAGCTGTCGGGCACCCAGATATTTATCGCCCCCTCCTCCCTCACCCCCGCCACGCCTTCGAGGGGCTGCTCGCTCATCAGGTTCTCGATTATCTCGTCGATCTCCTTTTCGTCCGCCTCGGTGTAACCCACTATCCGCCGCCTGATCGTCCCGCCCCGGTCGATGATAATCGTCGTCGGCAGGGTGTCGATGCCGTACTCGCGGCTGATGGCCAGCTTCTCGTCGATCACCAAACCGAGATTGATGTCCTTGGCGAATCCCCGGAAGAATTTTATCACCCGCTGCGGGTTGTAGATGTCGAGGTAGATGTTGAAGAGGGCCAGGTCGTCCTCGGAGTACCTCTTCCG
>PVMK01183745.1_pt1 | contig 10457 bp, 8 predicted proteins | sample 1853481 | NCBI WGS metagenome assembly PVMK01 (sample SAMN08533507, study PRJNA380276) | Marine sediment metagenome, whole genome shotgun sequencing project. | reverse complement strand
AATATCCAAAATCACTTCGGATGCCGGGCGCCCCAGGTCACCATCCACCTCTAAGCTCTCCAGCCGGCGATCAAGTTCCGCCGCCTGCTCCGGTGTAAGCGGCAAGGCATGTTGGTCCTGGGCAATACTGTCCCACAAATCCTCTACCAGCCGGATACGGTCTTCAACGGGTAACTCTCTAATATTTAAATTCATTTTGGAATCATACTCCTTGAGACAACTTCGTCCAGTCTATGTAAATCCCTTCGCCGAGGCGCCAAGCCCGCCTTTACCCGCTAAACGCCAAAAGCTTAACCAATCTATTCCCTCCGGTGAACATCAAAACCGGCCAGAAAACTCCGGAACAGCAAAGGGGTCAAGTCTAGCATTGTTGCGCTCGGGAACAAGGTGAAGGAGGTAGATGCTACAATGCTAGACCTGTCCCCTGTATACTCGCTTTAACGATATCGATACCCGCCTTAGCAGCTTCGATACCCGCTCCGCCCAGATCGACATCGCCTTCGCCAAAATCAATACCGAACTGCGCTGGCTCAAGTGGCTACTGATAACTGTTGCCGCCAGTACCGTGGGGCCTGCGTTGGCCGGGCTAATAGCCAAGGGGGCGTAGAACTTAATCTGCGGCAAATCAAGCCACGTCACTGGGAGCACAAGCGCGCTAGCACCAGGGTGTTATCGGCGTATATTTGCATCACGAATCTACCTTATTACACCCAAACCGGTGACCCGGACGACATGAGAAACGAACCTCCGCTACATCATGCGTACCCCTGAGCATGGCCTGGGAATAAATATCGATTGACGCAATCAATGACACATTTTTGAAGACGTTGCTAAGCGGTAGCAATGCTATAGAATGTAAAATGTGCGCCACATAATAAAAAGGCTCATTTTCATGCCCGGGACTCAAAAGTTTTTCGACCTGCAGCCACTTCTCCTATGCCACGTTTTGCTGGTATTTGCCATTCCTGCCGGTGCCGTTGACCTTCCGCCTGATTATCCTGGCAATGGGCTTCCAGTAATAGTCGAGTCTGTCACCTCCCAAAGCCAGGCAACAACGGGCGCTCCCGGGCTCTCAGCACTGCCTGATGCCTACTATGTAACGGCATCCGGGAAGACACTCAAGTACCGTGCCCGGAACAAACACTACCTGCTAACGCTGAAGGAAAAGCCCAACGGGAAAAAGCCCAAGCTGGACAAAATCAAGTCAACGCTTGCCGCGGAGCTTGGTGCGGAGCTTGAGTTTAAAAGGGACAAGCATTTTCAAAAGAAGATTCGTGCCCAACTAAAGCCCGGGAAGGATGCACAGGCCGCGTTGGCAAAACTGCGCAAAAAATCGGATATCAAATACGTTTCCCAGATTCTGGTAAATAACAGGGGCGAGGAGATTGGCCTCAGCCCCGGCATCGTGATCAGGCTGAAGCAGGCCGGGCCAATTCCAGGACAGTTGCTGTCTGAATTGTCCCGCCTGGACCTGAGCGCGGCGCAACCGCTGGCGTTCACCGAGACACAGTTCCTGCTGCACTACGATGGCCTGGTTGAAGATTCCGCCGCCTTATTCAAGGCAGTGCGCGCGGTGATGGCACTGCCCGAGGTGGAGTGGGCAGAGCCGAATTTCGAGGTCGTTACGAACAAAAACTTTACGCCTAACGACCCCCTCTTTACCCAACAGTGGCATCTCGACAATACCGGGCAGAATGGTGGCCAGGAATTTGCCGACATCAATGCCGTCGCGGGATGGGATCTGACCCGGGGCACGGGCACCGTTATCGCGATAGTGGACGATGGCGTGGAGCTCTCGCACCCGGATCTCCCCATATGGAATAACCCCGGCGAATCCGGGGACGACGAATTCGGGGGTAACAAGGAAACTAATGGCATAGACGACGACGCTAACGGCTATATCGATGATTTCCAGGGGTGGGATTTTACCGACGATGACAATGACCCCAACCCCACGCCACCGGATGGCGGCCCCTTTACGCCAGATGATGATCACGGTACTGCCGTGGCGGGTTTGGCGGCGGCCCGGGGGGATAATGCCCAGGGTGTTTCGGGTAGTGCCAGCAACGCCACGATACTGCCGGTTCGTATAACCAGTGGAACCTGCGCGATATTGGGCACCGCGCTCCGTTATGCAGCCCGGTACGCCGATGTGGTCAGTAACAGCTGGAGCATAACGGAGTGCCAGAGCGAGATCGATGACGCGATTACCGACGCCGTGTCAGGAGACATCACTGGGGCCAGGCGAGGGGATAAGGGCACGCCGATGCTGTTTGCCGCAGGTAACTCGGTCTCCGAGTGGGTCGTGTTTGAACTTCAGGGAATTCCGGAAGGCACCCATACCTTCGAGTGGGAATACAGCAAGGACGCCTCGGGTGCGGGTGGCGATGACACGATGTGGCTGGATTTGATCATTTGGGAAGACTTTTACTTTGAATTATTTACTGACCCGATGTCCTTGCCCCCGGGTTTTAGCACATCAGGCGATGCCGACTGGACCATTGTTGGTGCTCCAGAGGCATTTGAGGGTAACTCAGCCAGGGCTGGGGCTATTGGAAATAACCAGACCACCTCAATCCTGATAACTCGGTTCGTTCCGGCTGGTAGTATAGGGCCTGGTAGTATGGTCTTCGTTGCCCGGCTCTCTTCCGAGCCGAACGACGTATTCAACTTTTGGATTACCATCGACGACGACCCCCTGGGGAGTGGCACCAGGTACGGTCCGTTTTATGAGGCCGGCGGAACCAGTGGTAGCGGTGTTGCTTATCCTTCATCAAACCCCAATACCATTTCCATTGGCGCCAGCAATGACGGCATCCCGACAGGGCAGGAAGAGCGTTCGTCCTACAGCCAGTTTGGCCCGGCCCTGGATGTGCTTGCTCCCAGTAATGATGATGAAATTGGCGCCCAGGGCATAACAACAACTGATCGCCAGGGCGCAAATGGATATGACCCCGGAGATTACACCAGTACATTCGGCGGCACCTCCGCTTCCACCCCACTGGCCGCCGGGGTGGTCGCCGATCTTCTCGCCATTTATCCTCATCTCACGGCCGCCCAGGCGCGTGACGCCTTGCTCCACGGCGCCGACCAGATCGGGCCTCTGGCCCCCTACACCGGCGACCGCAACGATTTTTACGGACACGGCCGGGTAAACCTGCTGGGTTCGATTGAATGGATCAAGGCCAGTGGCCTGGAATTCGACTGTGATTTAAGCGACCAGCTTGTGGCGAATCGTTGGGCGCTGATAGGTTTGCCCTGCCTGGGTCTCGGTCTGGCGCCCGACGTATCCAGTGTACTGGGCGATGATATGGATACCACCTTGTTGAGCAGCGACTGGGTCATCGGCCACAAGCTGAATGCAGGGGCGAATAATTACACATCATTGTCCAGCGGCTCAAACATTGATCCCGGCGTGGGATACTGGATTAAGAGCACCCTGGGCAGCGAGTCCGGCGGTGCCTTCCTGGACAACGGCTGGTTGGACGTGGAAGGCACCGAAACTCCCATTGTTGACTCAACCCATTGCCCCAGCGACAACGGCTGCTTTGAGATCGCACTGAACTCGCCGGCGGAGGGGGGCGAAGAGTGGAATATGGTGGCCCATCCGCTGGCCTTCCCGGTGGATTGGGCCGATGTGCGAATTGTGGTAAGCGGCACGCTTGTCTATGTTCCGGAGGAAGCCGAAACCGCCAACATTCTTTCGGCCACCTACCAGGCGTGGACGGGCAGCGGCTACAGCCCGCTTAACGACAATACGCCCGGTATGGAAGGCACACTGCAGCCAGGCCAGGGCTTCTGGGTTAAAGTGCTGCCCGGGGCGTTCGGCAGTAGCGTCACGCTACTCATTCCCGCGGTTCCCTCTCTTAACGCCGGCGCCCTCGTCGAGCAAGAGGAATGGCCATGGTATGCGACGGTCATCAACTGGCTGATCCCCTCGGCCCATGCCGGCGAATCTAACAATAGCAGGAAGGCGTATGCCGTCGGCTACGCGGAACGTGAAGCGAAGAAAAAGGCCAGCCGTGAGCGCCTGCAAGCGGGCATAGATTGGTATGTGCGCCTCACGGTAGAGGCCCCTCTAGAGCAGTTAGTGGATGCGGGCAATGTTTTTGGTCAACTCTCGGACAGCAAGCGGAACTTTGACCGCCATGATCTGCAAGAGCAGCCACCGTTCAGTTCACCCTATCTGACACTGGTTTTTCCTCATGATGATTGGGGGGAAAGGGCCGGCGACTACGCCAGTGATTATCACAAGCCTAAGCCTCAGGACAAATGGGAATTCGAGATCAGGTCGGACGAGCCTGGACGACAGATCAAGCTTTGCTGGGAGGGCGAGGACAAAATTATCAGTCGTTCCGCTCTGGAGGATCTGGAAACAGGTGAATACCTTTATCTCAGCGAGCAGCAGCAAGGGAGTCGCTGTCTGGCGTTTGTGATGGAGGGCACGAGCAAACGCTATCAATGGAGGTTGCGCAAATGAGCGACAAGACAGACCCGGTAGACTCCAGCTCAAGCTCCCAGCCTACCCCCGGCCTGGCTGCGCAATCGCGGCGCGACCTGCTGAAAAAGGGCGCTTACGTCACGCCCACCCTGCTCGTAATGGGCACGCTAGCCACCTTGAATGATGCCACAGCACAGTCTACCTGTAATGGCTTTCCCTGTAATCCAGATGGCTCGCCTTTACCTGGGCCGGGCGGGTGAACTTTGTCCCCTATGCCGACCACTGGGTAGGCATGCACGATAAAAACAAGCGCCTCTGCTGCGTAAATGATACTGGCCGCTCGATCTGGCAAGCCCATGACGAGGGCCTGACAGACACGGAGATTCTGCAACAGCTAAGCCGCGATCCACACTCTATCGACGCGACAATGGAGACGGAAGTCCGGCACATACTGCATACGATTAGAGAACTGGATCAGGAGGCGAGTGCGGCTCGGCCTCAAATACCTGTGTCCTGCGGCTTAACGCTTCCGCTACCTTCGGGTTACCGCGCTGACAAACGCCTGAGCAGTGGGACATTTTGTGTGGGGGATGCCATTGTCGCAGTGCAGGCCCCACAGGCATTGTTTCGGGATATCGTGCTGCCATTGCTGGGCCACCTCATGTCTCAGCACCAGGACGAACCTCACCTCCGGGTCCGTATCGCTCACCAGAAGCAGGAATACCACCTGCAGATAAATGATCAGCAGATTAGCCCTGGTAGCCGTGATGCCCTTATCGAAAGGGTGATGTTTGAGATCCTCGAGGTCGCTTACAGGGTGAAACCCAAACTGGCCGTATTGCACGCCGCCGCGATTGCCAAGAACAAAGCCGCGCTGCTATTTATCGGCTCCCAGGGCAGCGGTAAATCCACGCTAGTGGCAAGCCTCTGTGCCAGCGGGGCAAGCTACCTGGCTGATGATCTGTGCCCGCTGGACAGATCAGGCTACCTGGTTCCCGTTCCCGCCCCACAGGCCATCAAGGAAGGTAGCTGGCCGATACTGGGCCAGGTATATCCACAGCTGCTGACTTCACCCACCTACCAGCGGTTCGGGCTCTCGGTGCGCTATCTTGTGCCTGCAGCGCCGGACCCGGGCAACTGGCTCCGGACATGGCCGGTAAAAGCGCTGGTGTTTCCTATGTATCGGCCACATGAACCGGCATTGATCGAACGCCTGGATGCCATGCAGAAGCTCAGTTATCTCGGAAAATCCAATAGTCTCCGGGGGAGCGCAGAGCTCAACGAGTTACTGGCCTGGCTGCAGGGGCAAGCCCGCTTTTCAACTTCAGTATCCACATATAGATGATGCAGAGGCGCTATTACGGAACTATCGCCTGATTTGACCAAGCACTCAGACGGCTGATGCCAGCCACACCCACTACCTGGCTGGTACACAGCGATACCACAACCACCATGGCCGCCAGCCCCGGAGCTGCATGCAGGCATCAACCGATTTCCACCATTTGCAGCCACTTGCTTGATATGAAGGCCTGCGAGTAGTTATCTAGCGGAAATAATGTCACCACACGGGAAGTGCCATGCTGGACGAACTATTCAAACAATTCGACGGCGCCTTCGCTGAAGCCACAATAAAAGCCTACCGTTCCGACTTCACGCACTTTGGTAACTGGTGCCGGCAGAACGGGCTGTCTCCGACTGAGATCGACCCCCAGGGGCTCGCCAATTATATCGACCAGTAATCACAGAGATTGGCCACTGCCACCGTGCGGCGCCATGTTACCAGTATCGGAACCGTACTCAGGTTGAGCGACCAAACAGACATCACCAAAAAAACGGCCGTAATATTGGCCCTCAAACGTATGCACCGCAAAAAAGGCCGCGCCCAGCGCCAGGCAATTCCACTCACTGAAGATGTACTTGAACGGCTCCTGGCCATATGCGACGACGACGTTCGCGGCCTGCGAGACGAGGTACTGTTGCGATTGGGTTACGAGACCATGCGCAGGCGAGCGGAGCTTTGCCGCTTCAAGTTCTCGGACATTGCCACCCTGCCCAACGGCAGGGCCGGAATACGGCTTAACTTTTCCAAAACAGACCAGTTCGGTAGAGGCAAATTGATTCCTATCAGCCCTCTCCTGTGCCAGGTAATAAACCAGTGGGGGGAACATACCGGTAGGGAGGGCAGCCTACTAAAACGGGTGAACAAAATTGGCGAGATAGGGACCGATCTTCACCCGGGAAGCATCAGCCGTTTGCTACAGGAATTGCAACTCAAAGCAGGCTTAAAGCTTGATGGCCGGCTGACCGGACACTCCTTCCGGGTGGGCGCGGCGTTGGACTTACTGGAGCGTGGCGAGACCCTGGAAAAGATTATGTTGCGCGGTGGCTGGCAAACAGAATCTACCGTGATCAGGTACTTACGGGAGTGGCAGGCGCTTTAGCCACGCATTTGATGTCGCCCAGACTCTGGCCATTGAGGTATTATTGTACAGACTGCAAACCACTCCCTCTTACCCTATTACAGGGCATTAATGTACTGGCTGAATAGTAATTTGCAGACCAAGTGCTTTGGCTACCTTAGCGACCGTAGTAAATGTGGGATTACCCTCTGCTGAAAAGGCCTTGTATAAACCCTCACGAGTAATGCCAGTATCTCGTGCAAGTTGACTCATATTTTTTGCTCGAGCAATGACGCCCAATGCATGTACGATAAAAGCGGGGTCATCACCCGCCTCCTCAATACATGCTTCCAAGTACAGCTGGATATCCTCCTCAGTCTTTAGGTGTTCAGCTGAATCCCAGCGAGTAGTTTTAATAGTCACAAATAGCCCTCCAATTCTTTGGCGATGTTCTTGGCCTTGGCGATATCAGCTTGTTGCGTACCTTTATCGCCACCGGAAAGAAGAATGACTACGATGCCACCTCGTTGTACATAATAAACTCTATATCCAGGGCCATAAAATATGCGTAACTCTCTTACACCTTCCCCAACCGGGGCGGAATCTCCAAAATTACCCATTTCCATCCGGTCGATACGGACCTGAATCCGGGCACGAGCTTTTCTGTCTTTTAAGGAATCAAACCACTTAGAAAACGTTGCCGTTTTCTAACCTCCATCACATGTGAACTATAGTTAACATGTGGCAATGTGTCAACTCTGGTTCACAACAAATTAGCCTTACTCGAACAACGGCAACTGACACTTCCAACAGCATCGGAGATTCCCGCATGCCAAGCATCATATTTGCCCAAAAAACTCCGCGGAGTTTTTTTCGGATATAAAACTCAACTACTAACAAACCAGGGGGAAGCGGAGACACTATTGAGTGACACTCCCTATTTCAGTATCTCAGGGAGTGTCTCAGACCAAATAGAAACCCCAAGGCATAAGGAAGCCTGAGCAATCAGCTCAGCAGGCCCCAGAAAGATTGCAGCAAAGGTATAGCGACAGCAACCAAAAGAACTCCCGCGATAACCTGAACCTGCGCAAAGCGTGTGTCCAGATTATTTCAGGGCGTGGACGCTGAGTGACAGTCTGTATCGCAAAGTTGGCCGACCCAGCGTGCCGAACGATACCCAGTTTTTCAGATAATCTAAGTTATTGCGGTGTAATAAACACAAGGGGGTCAGGTCTATCATTTTGCCGCTTTTTGGCTAAATGATAGACCTGACCCCGATATTACGAGATGGATGAAGGCAATAAGTATCATGCCGCACGGCGGTTGGAGCGCCTATGCCACCAAGAACAGCCCTATCCAACGTGTCGATAGCGCAGTACAAAAACATCTTTTCCTTCCCAGAAATAGGGTTGTAGGTAATGATGACGGTCGTGAGAAAGACAGATCCCTACCGATTGCACCGTATTGCCCTGGCCCCGCTACTGCCGGAGACCACTCAGCAAGATATCGAGAACGCCTGCATGCAGGCTGCATCGGTGGACGAGGAAGAATTCCTCGGCTTCCTGGTAGAGCAAGGTCTCGCAGCGATGTGGGATAAGGCACTGGAGATGACAGACGCCGCCAACCGTCTTTCACCACACCTCAGGAATACACTGCACCAGGTGCGCCTGCAAACCACCGGAACCTACCTGATACACAAGAACAAGTTGAAGCTGATCAGGGAAATTCTGGATGGCGCCGGCATTCCCCATGTGGTGTACAAGGGGGCCGATACACGCGAGCGATATTACAGCGAGCCATCCCTGCGCCCGGCAGTGGATATCGACCTGCTGGTAGCCAAAGACCAGAGAATCACGGCAATCAAGGCTTTCAGGGAGCGCGGTTTCGACTTTCACGCGACAGTCGAAAACATCAGCCACGAGGCAAACCTGGTGAAGGGTGCGACATCCATAGACCTGCACTGGGACATCATGCGTCCCGGCAGAACCCGCCGGCCAATAATAAACACCCTCCTCAACACTCGTGAAGACCAGGGTAGCCACTGGGGCATGAGCGACGAGGGCAATCTGTTTGTAATGCTGGTGCACCCGGTTTTCACCAAATACAGCACCACGCCACAAGCCACACTCACGCGTACAGTGGACCTGGCAAAGGTTCTTGCAGGGCAAAACTGGGAACTGGGAAAGGTTATTCAGCTACTGGACACGGCGGGGCTGAAAACGGCCGCCTGGATCACCTTGCGGTGGTTGCAGCTGATAACAAACACGACGCTGGGAGACAGTATCATCGAAGCGGTAAAACCGGGCGTGGCGCGCCGGAAATACCTGGATTGGTGGCTGGAACAGAATCTCGCCACGCGCTTACTGAATCAACCGGGCCTGGTGCAACTTGGCCTCACCCTACCCGCGCACGACAAAGCTTCAGATGCCCTGCGGGCGATCAGGCTCAAGCGGCAGGCGGACAAAAGCGCAGCGGCAGAACTTCGGGCTATCAACAGCAGCCTCGCCTGAGCGGGCTCGACTTTAGCGGCGTACGACTTTTTCCAGGGATTCCAGCATCAAAACCGCTTGCCCGGCCCTGTCGTACGATGCCGCGGAGTCGGCACTGGCCCGCGCCAGTTCGCCCAGGCGCTCGCGGTTGGCATACAGCTCCTGCACACAGCTGGCCAGGACCGCGGGCTGTTCCGGCGGCACGACGACTCCAGAGCCGGTATCCCGAACAATCCCGGTGGCCTCCCCCTCCGGGCAGGCAATAATCATCGGCAGCCCCATGCCCATAGACTCGAATATCTTGGAGGGAATAACCTGCTCAAACAGCGGTGTATCACGCAGGGATATCAAGGAGATATCACACAAGCTCCACAGGGCGGGCATCATCTCTTTGGGTTGGCGGGGAATGAGGGCGACATTGGTCAGGCCTCGTTTGGCGACCGATTCCTCCAGCTCTGCCCGCGCAGCACCGCCACCGGCGAATAGAAAACAGATATCTCGTACATCTTCCAGCATTGCAGCCGCATCCAGCACCTTATCCAGCGCGTGGGCCATACCGTGGGTGCCGATGTAGGCGACTACAAATTTGTCCTGTAGATCATATTGTTCCGAGAGAAATTGGTCCTTTCCCAAGGCCGGCTGGTACCTGGACAGGTCGACTCCATTGACCACCACATCAATCTTGCCGCCATCAATACCGCGCTCAATCAACTCAGTTTTAAAGCTATTGGTTACCGACACAATGCGGTCTGCCCGCCGGTAGAGAAACATCTCGAGCTTCTCCAGCAACTTGATAAAGGTATTTTTCTCCATAGCGCCCACAGCAGTAATAGATGCGGGCCAGATATCCCGTAACTCAAATATCCAGGGCTTCCACCGCAAAACCGAAAGCACCCATCCGCCGCAGGCGCAAAAGAACTGTGGCGAAGTGGACACAATGATGTCCGGCCGCTTTTGAAACAAACCGGCAATGGCAGCCATCACACCAAAGGAAATGTAATCCAGAATACGCTTGGCAAACCCTTCGTTGGCGGTGATGTAAGTTTTCACCCGCACAACATCGATGCCGTCTTTCACCACACCTCAGGAATACACTGCACCAGGTGCGCCTGCAAACCACCGGAACCT
>PVMK01129172.1_pt1 | contig 10458 bp, 11 predicted proteins | sample 1853481 | NCBI WGS metagenome assembly PVMK01 (sample SAMN08533507, study PRJNA380276) | Marine sediment metagenome, whole genome shotgun sequencing project. | reverse complement strand
ATCTAGGTTTTTTCTATTTTCAATATACCAGCAAATGTACCAGCAGATTTATTGGATGCTATTGGACTGCTATAGACGCGACTGTCCGCTGTTGGCACAAAGCAGATATTCAAAAACTTCTTCACCCCCTTAATATTCTCCCTCAGTACTCCGTTATATAGGTATTATCAACGCTTGTTATGGACTTTCCTTCATGGTGATCGGTCTGAAATGAAGCTAAATATGCCATAAAGGGTTGCATTATGTCAGGCAGTCAAATCAAGGAAAGACAGCATGCACAATTCCTCAGGGGGCTCATGATATGTCAAAGCTGTCCTCATTGCTCGGCCATTTCCAGTGTTGGATAGGGTTTCATAACTTTCGCGTAATCAATAAGACGCTCGGGTTTGGTGCCGCAGGCAGTGTCGAAAAGGTCCAGTGTCGACGATGCGGTATGACCATGACTCGAGAGGCATGATCGTTCTTTACGTCGTGGCGGCACTTTAAGAAAGCGTTCAACACACGTTCAACAGATGTGCCATAATCTTAATATTGCATTTTATATTCCTTATATACACCAACACGGGTGGCGGCTGACAGCACCTTCCGGCATACACAGACTGTCACTGTGTTCAAAAGTACTATCCATTAAGGGTGGGAGACTAGTACTATGCCCTGGGTAAAGCCGCCATTCGTCTTGATGCTATGTAGAATTATTCGCACATCACTTTTGCAATTCCAACTACACAACTGGCTAAAGAACCAATAAGTGAGAAAATTGAGTTTATTGGTCTCCTTCTGCCACCATTGTCAACCCATTGTCTGTTTCAATCAAACACCGGTGCGTTCTGCGAAGAAAATGGATTACGTCCCTTTTAAATCGATGTAGCTTATGCTTCTTAGTTAATTCAAGTACTTCCATTGGATTCCATGCAGTATCGATGCTTTCAATCTCAACCGTAAGATCCGCTAAATACCACACACGCTCCCATGTAAGTTTCTCACTACCACTCGCAACACTCAACGTGAATCGATACGCGTGCTCATCTGGCATAGTAGGCAAATGCGAGGTGAACGTTACGTAGTTCTTAAAACTATCTGGAAGACGTTTCTTTCCAAAATGCAGACTAAACATCGTCTCTTGAAGCATTTAAAAACGGGCGTTGTATTGCACGTAGAAAAGATCTGGGTTAATGCCGGGTCTTGTCGCCTTCATAAAGCCACCAGCCCACATTTTTGAATATCCAACCAAAACATCCTGATGCCGGTCAACGTGAATATTGAAACGAAAATCAATTTCATCGCCTACATGGCTTCCTGATAAGCCGGTTGGATCCCGAAGGGTAGCTGCACCCCCCGCGTTGTATAAAAAGTCTGTTTTACTTGCTAGATAGTACCGATGGTATTGTGAAAGGAAAGTAAGCCAGCGTTGCGGATGAAAACTAAATTGGGCGTTCAAGTCGTGGATATTTTGTCGCCCTACTCGGTCTAACCAGCCCATGTAATAATTTCCAAAGGGAAAGAGGTGGTTAAACGTATTACGAGTACCGCCGACGTTCAAATTATCATCTCCAGAGGCATAGTCGTAGCGTAGCCAAAATTGGGGATTAAATGGCAGCGGGATACGATACCCCCCACCCACAGCCACCGCACCAGCAGAAATATCCTGATTGGCATGCGTACCAAACTGGTACATTCCTTCTAATTCATACAAAAACCGTTCATAAGTACCAATGTAGCGGCTTCCTATGGTATGTATAAAAGCATCTCCCGGTATCCCAGCTTGACCTCGCGCCATGTTATTGTGGTTATTTAGGCCCATATAATAGAGGTCAAAAGCATCTCCCTTCTTTGGTTTATAGGTTCCCCATAATCCCCAGAAATCACGCTTTTTATTCCAGTTATCGAATGCGTCTACTTCAGTTGTCTGCGGGCGAACCGCAAAAGCATTAATATCAAATTTTGGTGTGTTCCAGAAAACTTTGACACCTTGGAAAGTACGCCGTGTGTTGACCCAATCCAGTGAGGAAACAAGCCGTTGGGAACCGAGTGTCAACTCTTGTCTACCGACACGGACGTAAGCCTTACCGCCTTGAGCTTCTGCTATTTTTATGTCAATAAATATATTGAGCATGTCCGTGTGGTTTCTATCAATACCAAGATGTGGAAATTCATTACCCCACATACGCGCATCCAAGAATTCAGCAAAGATCCGAACCTTGTCTTGGTACCAAAGGTCACCGTGAAATCTTGTGCGCGCCATATGAAAAGAATTGTTTTTACCGATGGCATTGAGGCGGCTATCCGTTTCATGCATATATCGATACCAGAACTGACCACCAAAAGATAACAGGAAATCGTCTCCTAAATGAATCCGCTTGACAGGGGTCAAAAAGGTCTGTCTTCATGATCCGGGTTTTCCAGATAATTAAAATTTATATCAAACGCAGGAGTGGTTTGCAGGGCAAACGGCGAATATGGTTGAACAGGCTTGGTTTCACGTTCTTTTCCAGTAGCAAAATCCCATAGAGACCACTGTCCCGGATATTCGCTAGCTTTTGGCCCTGCCGGTACCACAAATCCCCCTGGGCGCGGCGCTTTCGTGTAGTGTGGTTCTTTTGTCCAATCAAATTTAGCTTTAGGTACAGTCTCTAGAGGCACAGTATCTGTTCGTTGAGCTTCAAGCGTAGTTACTGCAGAACCTATATCATCTAATATTGTATTAGTGTTTCCTGCTACTTTTAATAAGGGAGTAGCAGTTGATTTGTCTGCAGATAAAGATTCTAGATCTAATGTTGTAATTTTAGATGTTGGAGAACTTGTGTCCTGCATTACTTTATTTTCTGCTTCCTTAATAAAGGAGTCAGCTGTTGTGCCAGCTAAAGCGAAGGGGGTTAAACAAAGAAGCATGACCCCCAAGCAGGAACGCAAAGAAACCAGAAACAAAACTCTATAGTTACTCATCTTTATTATCCCTATAAATTATTTAAAATAAAACAATGAGTTGTAACTGGCTCCTTTGTTTACAAGACCCACAACATTAAGGAGCGGGTGGTTGTTCGATATGAGCAAGATACTTGCCGTTGCAAATTATCTTAACGCGATCTTCGCCCTTGCTGCCCTTTACCTTTTCAACAGTAATGACATAGTCAATGGCTGACATGATTCCGTCACCGAATTCTTCCTGGATGATATCGAGTATGGTTTCGCCATAATGCATACAAACTTCAACCAGTCGGAATGTATTAGGTTCTTGAATAACATCTGGATCGTATGAACGAAAGGGTGGTTTTTGCATTTCTGCTAGTAACTTATCGCTTAATCCGGATACGAGTGATTTCAATTGCGATACCTTGCCCGGTTTAAGCTGTGCCTGACGCCGAAATATCTGCCCCACATAAACATTCGATAGATTAAGCCCCTCACCAAGCTGCGTGAATGTCTTACCAGAAGCTGTTTTTGCAGCTAGTAACTGTTCAACGACTTTATTTTTTCCTTCGCTATCCATGACATTTTCTCCTTTTTGGTTTATCTAGTTACTCTCAAAGAATTGACGTAAAATAAACACGCCACTTAGCTTACTTTTTCAATACCTCTTTTATACCCTCGGTATACGTTCAAGCAGTTTTTGGTTTATGAATGGTGTACCACAAGACAGAGTTGAAGAGCATAGCGCCAAGGATATTGCCAAGCGTTACCGGAATCTGATTCCACCACCACCACTGACTTATCGTGACATCTGCGCCCGAAAGTATGCCTATTGGAAACACAAACATATTCACAATTGCATGTTCAAAACCTAGGGCAAAGAATGTAGCAATGGGTAACCACATCAGCATTATCTTTCCTGGAACACTTCGAGAAGCTTTTGCAAACATGGGGCCAAGACTTACTAGCCAGTTACAAAGAACTCCCATGCCCACGGCTGCGAACCATCCATTGATACCGAAATTTTCATAGGAGGCTTTTGCTTCAGCTATTTTTGCTAGTTTAACAAGTAGTCCTGCGGGCTCTATTGACGCTCCTTTAGTCAATGCAAACCAAAGCAGAAAGGCAAAGAAAATCCCGCCCAAAAGATTTCCAAAGAGAGTGAATATCCAATTACGGGCTAGGCCGGACCATTTGACCAAACCTGCAAACACCCCCATAGGCATGACAGAAAAACTCCCTGTAGCCATCTCAAGTCCCAGAAACACCATCATTACAAAACCAACAGGAAAGATTAATCCGGCAGCAGCGAGAGACCATCCGGCGAGTACCAATGAGACTGAAAGGGCAACTGCATAGGCTAAGAAGGGCGTGCAAAGAAAGCCCGATAATATTATGCGGGCGTTGGTAAACTTATCTTTAGTTACCGCATCAGTAACGATATCCTTCAACATCTGCGGAGGAAGAACCTGGTCAGCATTTGCAACAAGTTGGGGGACGGCAGGTGCGGGAGCAGCAGGATTTGTCACAGGTGGTGAGCTCATAATAAATTAATCTCCCTTTATTTATTTTTGAAATTTATAAGAAATTTCTAGGTTTCTTCCAGTTTCATGTTGTTCTTATAATTTTAAGTAAGGAGGAATACCCTTTAGAAGCGAGTTAATCAGCCCAATGGATTTTTTACAAACGATATTTAGTATTCGTAGGCATACAAAAGATATGGCACATAGGCTAAATTATTAGATACTTTGCATTCCTACTTAATGAATTTTTGCAAAGTAATCGAATCTAATGTTAGATTAACCATATATTTATGAACACTATAATCACAGGAGAACGCCGGTGCGGTGGTGTATTGCATTACATTTCCTCTCCCTAGAGATACGAATAGTAAGCCTTAAAGAACTGTGTGCGGGTAGAATAACCCTACTATGACTAGGCGTATTTACCCACTCAACTCGTTGCGAGCTTTTGAAGCATCAGCTCGGCACCTTAGCTTCGTCAAGGCGGCTGAAGAATTGTACGTAACCCCTGCGGCCGTCAGTCATCAGGTAAAAAAGCTCGAAGAATATCTAAGCATGCCACTTTTTCGACGCTTGCCACACGAACTTTTGCTGGAGGAAAGAGGTAAGATTCTTATGTCTGAACTGCGGGAAGTTTTTCTGCGATTAGACAAAACGATGGAGCGAGCGCTGGCAAGCGACCCGAGAAATACGTTGACGATCAGCGCAGATCCAATGTTCACAGTCAAATTGCTCGTCCCCTGGCTCTACAAATTCAATGCCTTGTATCCCGATATTAATGTCCGAATCTCATCGAGTTTTGGCAAGATTGATTTTCAGCGTGGCGACTTTGATGCAGCTATTCTTTTTGGGAGGGGAAAATATCCTGGTCTTAAGGCCGTCAAACTCTTCGAAGAATCTGTAACTCCGATGTGCAATCCGCGTTCTCTCGAAGGAAGATCCTATGCGCCGCTGCAAAACCTAGAAGACTTATCTAATCACGTATTACTACATGATGACTCCCTCAGTAAACTCGATCCCGCATCTCCGAACTGGGCCTCGTGGCTCAAATCCGCTGGTGCCGAGCATGTAGACCCCTCACAAGGACCTCATTTCAGTCAACCCGATCACGCACTTCAAGCCGCCATCGACGGTGCCGGTGTTGCGTTGGGTTGGTGTTGTTTGGCCGCTAATGACATTGCTGCCGGACGACTAGAGCAACCGTTTAATCTTGCCCTACCACTCGGATTAGCTTTTCACCTGGTATACCCAGAAGCATATGCAGATAAGCCTGAGCTCACGGCCTTCCAAGATTGGTTAATGGAAGAACCTTGAGTTAATCGTATTAATTCAATTTTTTGGTACCTCACTATACCTAGAAGATTATTTTCATAACAAAAAGTGAACTATATGGAAGAAGTGTACAGAGAAGCTTTCAGAATAAAGCACCACGGTCAAATTGATGTAGGAATCAGGGCTCTCCTTTGGGCTACTGTTTTCATAAGTATCTCTCCCCTCCTTCTCCAACAGGTGGGAGTCGACTTTGCATCACACCCAAAAGCGTTTCCGTATGACAAGGTAAATGAAATGGCTGAGAGTGCGATTTTAGATGCTCATTTCTATAAACTCTCAGGAGCTTTCATACATACTCTTTTAGAGTGTTCTGCTTTTATTGTGGCATTTTTCACCGTCGCGTTGTCTTTTACCCACTTTTCCATAAAACGAAGCTCTGTTACCCCCATAATTGGTATGGCCTTATTTATGTCCGGAGCCATGGATGCTTTTCATACGCTTGCAGCTGACCGGTTGATTGACGCAACCTCTCCCAATACAGATCTTATCCCCTTTACCTGGGCCATTTGTCGGGCATTCAATAGCGCCATAATGATTGCAGGAGTATGCATAGTCATGGCGCACCCCAAGTCTATAGGACGAGGAGCCGAATTAAGCCTTGTCCTAGTCACTAGCTTAGCCTTTGGCGTGGCAGCCTGGGTCATTATTCATTACTGCGCCACAGAAGCCCAATTACCTCAAACCATGTTTCCCAACGATACAATTACCCGTCCTTGGGATTTAATAAGTTTGGCCCTTTTCCTAATTGCAGGCTTTTTGGTCTTTCCAATCTTTCACAAACGTAACCCCAGTCTTTTTTCCGCTTCTATATGGATTAGTGTCATTCCTCAGGTGGCCACCCAAATCCATATGGCTTTCGGTTCTACAGAACTTTTCGATAGCCACTTTAACGTTGCGCACTTTTTAAAAATTATCGCTTACTTGGTACCTTGCACGGGCTTACTTTTGGATTATGTTCGGATACACAAACATGAACTGCAAACAAGAAAAATAGAGGAAATGGCAAAAATAAAAGCAGAAATATTGAATAAAAAACTTTCTGATGCCCATGATGAAGCCCTAATTATCGCCCGAGATGCCGAGGCTGCAAAAAAACGGGCAGAGATCTTGGCCTCTGAATTGGAACACTCTAACCAAGAATTAGAACAATTTGCATATGTGGCCAGTCACGATCTTAAAGCTCCTCTGAGAGGAATTAACAATTTGGCCAAGTGGTTAGAGGAAGACTTAAAAGGAGTCTTAGAAGGAGAAACCAAGGAAAACATGGATCTTTTGCGTCGAAGAGTTACACGATTAGAATCTCTCCTTGACGACCTCTTAGCTTATTCCAGAGCCGGGCAGAAAAAGGACAATGCTGTGCTTGTGGACAGCGAAGAGATGGTCAACGACATAGTTTATCTCTTTGATGATCAACATCTGGATCTAAAAGTAAGAATAAACGCCCTGCCTACATTTTCCACACAAAAGAGTGCCTTGGAGTTGGTATTGCGCAACCTTATCAGCAATGCCATCAAGCATCATGATCGCACTGAAATTAATCTGGATATTTCAGCAAAAGAAAACGGTAAGTTCTATAGATTTTCTGTAAAGGACGACGGGCCAGGTATCGCTATCGAATATCATGAACGCATTTTTGAAATGTTTAAAACTCTCAAACCACGAGATGAAGTAGAAGGAAGTGGGATGGGCCTGGCAATTATCAAAAAACTGATTGAACGCCAGGGTGGAAAGATCTGGGTGGACTCTCAAGCTGGCAAACGAGGTACTAGTTTCATTTTTGATTGGAAAACGGAATAATTGCTGGGGGGGTCGAAATGATAGAAAAGGAAGCAAGTATTCTTATCGTTGAAGATGATGAGGTCGACATTATGGCGATTCGGCGTGCCCTTAAGCAAGCTAACGCCACCAATTCAATTTATGTAGCCAAAGACGGGATTGAAGCCCTTGAGAAATTACGATCCGGAGAGATTCCCTCTCCTTATATAGTTCTCATGGACCTTAACATGCCCCGCATGAATGGAATCGATTGCATGAAAGAAATAAGAGCCGACAAAAATCTCAGGCAAACTGTAATTTTTGCACTATCAACTTCAAAGGACGAAAAAGACAAGATCAAAGCCTACGATTGCAACGTAGCCGGATACATTTTCAAATCCGACATCGGAGATGAATTTGTTAAGGCAATGCAGATGTTGGATCACTATTTTAGAGTTGTGGAGCTCCCCAATGAATAAAATGAAAGAACTCTATGAAATCGACTCAATGAAATCTGAAATTAAAAGTAACCCCACGAATCTCACTGTGAAGATTCTAATCATAGACGATGATAAAGTGGATCGGGCTTCACTTAAGAGAGATCTCAGGAACACACATCTTGTATCTCAGATCGTTGAGGCAGAAACTGGTCTCATAGGTATCGAACGATTCAAACAGGAATCATTCGACTGTGTTTTGCTTGATTATTACCTTCCTGATAAAGGGGGGATGGAAGTGCTTCAAGAACTTATCGGCATTGGAGGTGAATTTATAACAATAATTGCGATTACCGGAACTGCCAGTGAGACGATGCCCGAAAGGATGATCGGAGCAGGAGCATCAGATTACCTGATAAAAGATGAAATCAACACTCGAATTCTGGAGCGTGTTCTTCGATGCGTTCTAAAACGGAAACAGCTCCAAAAAAAATACGAAGAGCAACTACAAGAATTGACGAAACAATTGGAGATTTCTAACAAGAAACTAGAAAAACTGGCGCACTAAAATCAGCGGCAGGAGTCGATTTCTTCAAACCAAAACTTCAATATTTCTGCATGTTTCGTTGTCTGAATTATCTTCTATATTTTATATTTTTGCCACGTTGACGAAAAATTGACTAATAAAATAAAGCCATATTTGATGGCTTTATCTTTTCTATTAACACTCCTATTAACAGAACCTGAATGTCTGCTTTTGGCACAAAGCAGACATTCAAGAGCGTGCCATAACCTTAGCATTCCATCGTACGTAGCCGTTATATATATAAACCTAACTGTGGTTGTATTGGATCGCCCATGGATGCGGGATCATTTTTACTCATAATACTTCATTTGGTCTGCTTTATTACCATGAGTATTTTACTTGGCTTTCAATATGTTCACTACGTTGAGTATGAATCGAAAAGAATAAAGGAAAGTTCTTCCTTGAGATTTTTTATATCTCTTTTTTTAATGTTATTTTTATTATGGGTTTTGGCAGTAACAGGTGGGTTTGAAGAAAGTCATTGGATCTTAGGTTGCTTAAATGTTATTGCCATGATCACAGGTATTTATTTAACAGTGAAAATACTTTTTAAGAAAAAAAGACTGAGGTATTCTGATATAAAATAGAATCACGAATAATGGTTAAAGTATCAAGCCCGGCCTAGTGCCGGGTCTTTTGTGCGCATATGAATGTCCCCTTTTGGTACAAAGCAGACACTAATCTTGGCGTCGGGAATCGAACTGTAGCCTGTAACCCTTACCACAGGCTGATCTAGGTTTTTTCTATTTTCAATATACCAGCAAATGTACCAGCAGATTTATTGAATGCTATTGGACTGCTATAGAGGTGAATATCCGCTTTTGGCACAAACCGGACATTCAGAACGTGATACTCAGCGACACGCTATGCCGTCAGAAAGAAAGTCTAGCCAGAAGGCTTGTATATCTCATTCAACTCAAACGTAAAATACTAAATCAAGGAAGCGCTGTTATTTCCAGCTCTGTTACTTCGATCATCACTTGAGGTAGATGTTGTATAACCCGCGATTCTATCTCTTCGACCCGATCCACTGGTACATCAACCAACACAAGTAATTCACCAGCTTCAATCGCATCCTCGAACTCTTTTATACGTCTGTTCGCAACGTTCATACCTACCATACCACCAAGCCAGGCACCCATGCTCGCACCTGCAAGAGCACTTCCCAGCAATACTCCACCCGCAATTACTGGTGCAGTAGCAGGAAGTGCAATAGCTACTAATCCTGCCAGCATGCCAGTTGCCCCACCAATCGCGACTCCTTGTTCCACCGCAGGAATAAAATCACTCTTCTGTAATAAACTAGCTTCTGGCAAATCTTCCAGTGGTGTGCCACGCTTTGCAATTATATGGATGTGGCGTTCCTCTATTCTGGCTAGCAGAAGTTCGTCAACAATATATTTGGTAATAGAAATATCAGGAGCAAGAAAGTAGATTCGTCTCATTTTGATCACCTATAAGGGAATTTGAATTTCATCTGGGCAGAAACTCAATAAGATAAACAATATTAATATTTCCTACAATCTTTATATGGGTAGTCGGAAATTAAAAATCAATAGTACATTATCAATTTCTACCTGGACATTGGCGAATATCCACTTTTGGCACAAAGCAGACGCTCAGAGCTAGATATTCATCGACACACTACTCTTTTTCAGAACCTCGGTTTTTATTTTGGATAATAGAACACAATAAATAATTTGCTTATCGTATTCTCATACGTAACCCCCAATTAATAAATAGTTGTGAGGTTATATTAATAAGGAAAACACCAATGGAAGCTTCCCTTAAAAAAATTATCCTAGCTACTGACTTTTCAGACATATCTAAAGATGCCAGTTCCCATGCTCTGCTATTAGCTAAAAACTACCAAGCAGAACTCAAAGTTCTGCACGTGTTTGATATAAATGCATGGAGT